>PDWJ01009569.1_pt1 | contig 10508 bp, 10 predicted proteins | sample 1430881 | NCBI WGS metagenome assembly PDWJ01 (sample SAMN01162460, study PRJNA174530) | Oral metagenome, whole genome shotgun sequencing project. | biome: Marine environment; feature: Marine mammal; material: Swab sample of the gingival sulcus; isolation source: swab sample of gingival sulcus... | reverse complement strand
GGCACATAAATGGTTGCCAGTATAGGCACGGTAGAAAAAGAAGAACCAATACCCATGGTGATAAATAAACCAATAAATAACATCATTAGTGCTGCTAAGTTTTTATTGTCACCGATAAGTTGGGCTGAACTTTCAACCAATGCTGGCACATGCCCTGTCGCTTTAATGACGGCCGCAAATCCGGTCGCTGTAATCATAATAAAGCCGACCATTGCCATTAGACGCATACCTTGGATAAAGGCATCATCTTGTTCTTTCCATTTCACCACACCGCTCATAGAGACTAAAGCAAAACCCACCAAACCACCAAAAATCATCGAACCTGTCCACAATTGGGTAACGAGTGCCATGACAATACCGATAAGCACCCACCATTTACGCCAACCGGTTAAGTTATTTTCAAGTGACTGCTTACTTAGGCCCACAATAGGCAAATCCTGATAATTTCGCTTGTTGCGATAGCTAAACAACAAGGCCAGCAAAACGCCTAACACCATACCCGAGGCAGGAATCAACATCGCCGGTGTCGCTATACTGGTACTGACATGAAAGCCTAATGTTTCACCGGCTTTATTGATATTACTAATCATAATATCATTCAAATAAATGACACCATAACCGATAGGAAAAGTCATGTACATAAAGGTAATGGAAAAGGTGATAGCACAAGCTACGGCACGGCGGTCGAGTTGCAATTTATTCATCACGTGTAACAGCGGAGGAATAAGAATAGGGATAAAGGCGATATGTACGGGAATAATCGTACCTGAGGCAAAACCGGCAATAATCAGACCAATATACAGTGCGAATTTGATGAATGTGGTGGATTTATTTTCTGCGACATTATGATTGACCTTGGTAATCATCCAACCGGATAACTGTTGGGTAATACCCGTGCGCGATAACACCACTGCAAACGCACCCAAAGTCGCATAAGCCAAGGCAATCGGTGCGCCGCCGCCAAGGCCATCATTAAAAGCGCTGACAATGGCTTTGATATCCATGCCGGAAATCAGCCCGGCAACAATCGCACCTATCATCAACGACAAGACCACTGAAACGCGGGCTAAACTTAATGCCACCACCACAATAACAGAAATAATTACAGCATTCATATTCTTAATACCCTCTTGATTAATTGTAATTCATTAATTTACCAGCAATTATATAGCTATTTAAAACAAACTACATTTGTATAAAAAAATTATCGTTGTGAATGTACATTAAGAAATTTACCATTGCAAGCAAAAAGTTACTATTAATTCACTGTTGCTCCATAAAACAGCAATAAATCGAGCACATAAAGAGGGCTGTTTACTCTCATTTTTAGTAAAACATGCTTACTTAACTGACTAATACCGATTTTATAAATCGGTTGTCTAAAGAAAATGACTAAAGTAGGCCATTGTATAGAGAGGATTTTAACAATCAGACTATAACTTAAATTGAGATTAGATTGGTTTGTTAAAGAAAAACAAAAATAGTGCATACGCCACATCGGTTTCTCATAAATTTATTTGTCCATGTGGTAATGAACTGACTATTCGTATTAACATTATAGAGACGGTGGTGGATTGACAAGAAAAACAATATTATCTACAGCTACATCGCCCCGGATTTTGCCAAATCAATCATCGCCATCACGGACGCTTTGATATTTTCGGGCAACTCGCATTCATTCAGGTTGAGAAAACCTCTGACCAACAGACTTCTGGCATCTTCTTCACTTACGCCTGAAGCCATTAAATAAGCGATTTTTTCTTCGCTAATCATGCCGATAGAAGCCTCGTGCGATAACTGAGCCCGGTGGTTTTTAGCCAGTAAAGCAGGGATTGAGAGAATCTCGCCGGCATCGTTAAGCTTGAGACCGTCACAGCCTAAAAAACCTTTGCTGTTGCCGGCCTCGCCAATTAAGCGGGCATTGTTGGTAATGCTGCCACCAGCAGAGACCATGCGGCTGATGCTTTCGGATTGTGCGCCTTCACCCTGTAAGTAGATTTCGCTATCCATGATTCTATGTGAGGCAGTCGGTGCAAAAACAATAGTTTCATCTTGATTACTTGCACCTGCACCGACATAGGTCTTACTTTCAGTGTAGTGCTGTTTGGTTGGGTTAATAACAATTTCCGTGCTGGTTGAACTGGAGTTATTGTCCAGCCGGGTGCGGGAATAACTATCAATCTGCATATTTTTGCCCCAATGCTCAACCGATAGTGAATTGTACTGCGCATTCTCACGCAGATAGGTTTCGTTGATGGAAATATGGTGTCCCGCATGTACCGAATCCGGTACGGTGGAGCCTGAAATAATATTGGCCTTGGCATTTTTGCCAATAACCACGATATTGTGGGTAAACTGCCGCCCCTGCGGAATTTCTAAAATGGAAAAGGTCTGCACGGGTAAATCGACCTCCGCGCCTTCCTGCACATAAATAAAATGCCCGACAGGGTCATCCAGTAATTCAGAAGCCTGTTTGACGTGTTCGTTTTCTTCGGGATTGATCAGATTAAACATCAAATCCTGCACCCAATCATAGCGGTTTAATGCTTCTTTTAGCGGCAAAACCACCACATTGTTATCACTGCTGTCGCTGAGTCTGACTTCTCTATCGACAATGATACAAGTCCCGGCCCGTTGCTGGTGCTTATATCCCACGTCCTGCAATAACGACTTTTCCTGTTCTGTTATATGATTCATCGTGTTTTCCTCTTCCGGTAATTTAATTTTTATTTAATCTGTTGACCCATTGTATTTTCCTCTATGCCTTGGCGCAAGGTAGCGTATAGCCATGTTGTTTAATATGAGCAAACAGGACTTTGGGACTGTCAGAATAGACAATTTTGCCATCTATCATCATATGCGCCCTATCTGCCTGAATATAATCCAGAATCAGTCCCGTGTGAGTAATAATCAGGGCCGAACGCCTGACCTTGGTGTGAATGCCATTTTTCGCAATCACTTTTTTACTGTGCACAAGGCGGTCAATCGCCTTGCCAATGGCTATAAGGTGCTCCAGATCTACCCCGCTTTCAGGTTCATCAAACAGTAATAATTGCGGGTCCTGCAAATAAATTTTCAGCACTTCCCAACGTTTGATTTCGCCGCCAGAAAAGCCGACATTAACCTCACGGTCAGTCAATTTATCAAGGTCTAATGCCGTTAATTCTTGTACATAATCGGCGTGATTGGGCAGTAAGGCAGCAAAATTGCTTAAACTCACACCATCCAATGCTGGTGGTCGTTGAAAGGTCATGCCAATCCCCAGCTTGGCGCGTTCGGCGGCCGAGAGATGCTCGATGCGCTGGTTGTGATAATAAATTTCACCTGAGCGGATTGTAAATGGCGGCAATCCCATAATTGCTGATAATAGCGATGACTTACCGCTGCCGTTTGCCCCTAATAAAACGTGCAATTCACCCTCGTTAACTGTTAAGTTAATGTTATCTAAAATTGTCTTTCCGGCAGCAGAAACAGATAAGTTTTTGATTTTTAAACTATAATCATTCATATCGCAATCACCTTAATCGTTATAGTGAAGTCAATGGTATTATTAATAGCATAATAGCATATTGTGAAGCTTATTTAAAATGAACCACAGTCAATTTTTGACATATCAATTGGATAGGCGAAAATTGCGAGGAGCGCATGACGCAGATATTTGCCAAAATGTGCATTTTGCGGAGCTTCCTAAACTATAAATAGTCAATTTAGATTACACGTTATTGATAAAAATTAAACTATCAGAAAAATAAGCGAAGATAAATTAGGCCGATAACATCACAATCCGTCTACTTTTATCTATCTTTCAAAAACCTGTCAAGCTACTATTAATTATCCCGGAAATTATCCGTTTATTACCCACCCTTCTAATGCATCAAACTGCGGATGATTTTTAGCAATATTTTCATTTAACAAATCCAGCCAACTGTCACTGCGATAGTAATCACTGTCCCAAAAATAGTGGCTCAAATAGTCATGTTCAAGGTAAACACCCAAACCACTGCAGCCGCCAAACGGCACAACAGGCAGGACTAAATCAAATTTCGCCGCTACTAAAGCAACGGATAAACGCAAGACCGAACGAACATCTGCTTTAGGTGTATGCCTGTCGGGTTTTTCAAATGCGCAGCAATCCAGTAACCAGTTAAGAAACTCAGCCATTGCCTTACCTTTTTTCAATGGCTGCCGCACAGCATATTTCACCAAACAATAAGCCAAATAAGCACAATTTTCATCATCATAACGTTCATCACGTAACAAAACATACAGATATAGCGCATAAGCCCGTAATTGAACTGCCAGGCTTGCTTCTTGTAACTGCCCCATACTTTCTGCAAATCCCCATGCATAATACCATCCAAAAGCATTGGCTTTGCCGTGATAACATTCATCAGGGTCATTAGGCAGCTTCAGCTGCTCAATTTTTTTCGTAATGGTTTGCAGAGGAATCTTATTGTATTCGGCTTCCTCGACAAATCCGCCTAACCACTGTGGTAACTGTTGAACATCATCGGATGATAACGGCGGCAAAGCAACTTGTAAATAATGATTGGCTTTAGCAATCGAAGCTTGCGAAATGTTTTTCATTGCTTTTCAGTAATATATAGTGACTCAAAGTACACCTTTATACAGTTTTACTCGTTTTCTTCAGTAGCTTACTTTTTGGATTTTTTATCATTACTTTTTCCTAAGGTGATAGCACGTTGATAGCAATGTTGTACAGCGTTATCAATAATGCCGGAAAAATTATCGGCTGCAAATGACTGCATGGCTGCAAAGGTTGTGCCGCCTTTAGAGGTTATTTGCGCTATTAATGCCGGCATGGCTTGCTTACTGACATCGTTTTCTTGCTGCGCCAACTGGGCGGAACCTAATACGGTTTGCAGTGACAGTGTCAGGGCATCTTGATAAGGCAACCCCAGTTTTTCACCGGCCTCGGCAAGATGGTGGATAAAGGCGTAAACATAGGCCGGTCCCGAGCCCGAAATGGCATTAACATAATCAATACCGGCTTCCTGACTAACCCACAACGTTTTACCGACAGACTGCATTAATTGCGTGGCAATAGCCTTATCGGCATCACTGCAATTTTCAGCATATAAGCCGGTCATGCCCATACCGATTTTTGCCGGCATATTAGGCATGGTGCGGACCAGTCGGATATTATGACCAATATGCTGAAAGTAGGTTTTACACGGGATGCCGGCAATCACTGAAATAAGTAAACGCTGACGTAATTTATCCATCTGTAAACCGGCAAGCACCTCAATGAGTAATTGAGGCTTGACTGCCAGCACAACAACATCGGCATCAAGACAAGCATTGTTGTCTTGTGTATTGAGCACGCCGAATTGTTGCTTTAGCCGCTGCCCCGATTGTCGGGTACGTGTACTGGTCATAATGCGCTTGGGATCAATACCGGCGGCAATCATACCGCTGATAATGCCTTTTGACATATTACCGGCACCGATAAAGGCATAACGATAAGTATTTTGCATAGAAATTCTCCTCAATAACTTGATGAATAGCGGGCGCTATTGTTATAGATTTATTATTACGGCGGCGGGCGTTGTCCGAAAATTGCCGTACCGACACGTACTATCGTTGCTCCGTGAGCAATTGCACTGGCTAAATCATCACTCATCCCCATTGACAGGGTATCTGCCGGAATACCGTGATGATTTAAGTGAGCCAGTAAGTCCTGCATCCGTTGAAAGGTGGCTTGTTCGGCAGTTTTTGCGGTTTTGGGGGCAGGTATACACATTAAACCGCGTAATTGCAAATGGGGCAAGATGCTGATTTGTTTAGCGAGGTTGAGTATATTATCTTTATCGGGGAGTAACCCCGATTTACTGTCTTCATTATCAATATTAATTTGCAAACAAATATTTAACGGAGGCAAGTCAGCAGGTCGCTGTGATGATAAACGCCGGGCAATTTTCAGGCTGTCTACCGTATGCACCCAGGCAAAGTGTTCGGCAATTTTGCGGGTTTTATTGGATTGAACATGACCGATAAAATGCCAAATAATATCAAGGGAAGCAAGTGCTGCCTGCTTGGCTAAGGCTTCATGTAAATAATTTTCGCCAAAATCGCGCTGACCTTGTTCATATGCGGCACGAATTTTGTCACTACCGTGCCGTTTGCTGACAGCCACCAAAGTAACACTCCCTGCGGGTCGATTGGCCGCTTGAGTTACTTGTTGAATGTGTTGTTTAACGTTTTTTAACTGTTCAATAATCATGCGAGTTAATGATTTGTTACAAAATTGTTAATTTTGGGGTGCGATTTGCTAACAAATAAAGTATCATAGTCTTTGTCATACGACATATTAACAGAGAACTATAGGGATATCACATGAAATTAGACGAATTATTGAAATTTTCTTATCAACAAGGAGCATCGGATTTACATATCAGTGCCGGTTTACCGCCCATGATTCGCGTTGACGGTGACGTACGCCGCATTAACGTGCCGGAGCTTAACGCCGACCAGGTACGCGACCTAATCTATACGGCAATGAATGATGAACAAATCCGTAATTTTGAAGATACGTGGGAAGCTGACTTTTCCTTTGCCGTTAAGAACGTTGCCCGTTTTCGTGTGAACGTTTTCGGACAAAACCGTGGAATGGCAGCTGTTTTTCGTACTATTCCCGATGATATTTTAACATTAGAACAGTTGGGCTGCCCTGAAAGCTTTAAAGAAATCATCAATGTGCCGCGTGGATTAGTTGTTGTAACCGGCCCTACCGGTTCAGGTAAATCAACTACGCTGGCCGCGATGATGGATCATCTGAATAACACTAGAAACGAACACATTTTAACAATTGAAGATCCTATCGAATTCCTGCACCAATCAAAAAAATGTTTGATTAACCAACGTGAGGTACACCGCGACACAAAATCGTTTAGTAATGCCTTACGCTCTGCTTTGCGTGAAGACCCTGATATTATTTTGGTGGGGGAGATGCGTGACCTGGAAACCATCCGTTTGGCATTGACCGCAGCAGAAACGGGGCACCTGGTTTTTGCTACTTTGCACACTTCCTCGGCAGCCAAAACTATTGACCGTATTATTGATGTATTCCCCGGTGACGAGAAACAACTGGTACGTTCAATGTTATCAGAATCTTTACGTGCTGTTATTGCCCAAACACTGATGAAAAAAATCGGTGGCGGACGAACAGCAGCATGGGAAATTATGATTGGTACTTCGGCCATCAAAAACTTGATTCGTGAAGATAAAGTGGCACAAATGTATTCTGCTATTCAAACCGGACGGGCACACGGCATGCAAACACTGGATCAGCATCTGAAAGAGCTGGTACAAAAAGGTTTCGTCGATTACGATCTTGCACGCGCCAAAGCAGCCGATAAGGACGCCTTTTAATTATTAAATCAGGAGGAAAATTATGACACCAAATGAAGCAAGTCAGTTGGTTTCAAAACTGGCGGTTTTAGTCAATAAAGAACAAGGCTCGGATATTATCATTAATGCCCATGCGCATCCGGCAATCAAAATTGACGGTAACGTTCGCTATATCAATGATGTTGTCTTAGAACCCGAAGACACGGTAACCATTGCCCAAGCACTATTATCCACGCATCAGTGGGAGAAGTTTGAAAGAGAAAACGAGCTTAATTTCATGCTCGAATATCCCGGTATGGCGCACTTTCGAACCAATGTCTTTAAGCAGCGCGGCGAAGTGGGCATGGTGCTGCGTTTAATTCCCTTGGAAATTCCGACTATAGAGGAGCTGAAGTTACCGACTATTCTTAAAGACTTTGCCTTACGTAAACGTGGTCTGGTTTTATTCTCCGGGGCAACAGGGGTGGGTAAATCGACATCCCTAGCCTCAATGCTTGACTATCGTAACCGTCAGTTTGCCGACCACATTATTACCGTAGAAGATCCGATTGAATTTGTCCATACCAACCGCAAATCCATTATCACGCAGCGCGAAGTGGGTATTGATACCGAGTCTTACCGTATTGCTATGAAATCGGCATTACGGCAAGCACCTGATGCCATTTTGGTAGGGGAAATTCGTGATGCGGAAGTGATGCAGCAGGCATTGGCCTTTGCAGAAACCGGTCATATGGTTTTTGCTACCGTGCATGCGACCACGACAAAACTAACATTGGAACGTATTGTTAATATGTTCCCGCACGAACGCCGTGATCAATTAATGCTGGATTTATCCAGTAACTTGCAAGCCATCGTTACCCAACGTCTAATGATGCGTGCTGAGGGTAAAGGACGGATTGCGGCCTTGGAAGTGATGACCAATACACCGCATATTCAACTGTTAATTCGTGAATCACGCTTTGAAGATTTAGGCGAGGCAATGGCCAGAGCCACCTTGAAAGAAGGGGTTATCACCATTGATAACTATATCTTTGATCTTTATGAGAATGGTGATGTGACTTACGCAGAAGCACTATTATACGTTGATTCACCAAATAATTTCCGAATACGTTTACGTGCCGATTCTAAACGCGAATTGCCGGTAGAATTACAAGCCTCAGAAGAACAGGAATGGGGATTAGAGCGAACCGCGTATGAGGAGAATCGTGAAAAAACATGGGGTTCTTTTTCCAAATCCGGTTAACTTATTGGTTGGAATCTTGCCAAATACCCGTTTCGGCAAATAACCCGGCTAAGTTACAGGCTGCGTTATTCGTTTATCGGAGCACCCGAAAGCAATGGGGTTTTTCGCAATTTTACCTATCTGATTGATAAGTAAAATTGCCTGTAGTGTTGCGGTTCCTTGTTCTTTACTCAAGCTGCAGGCTTTGCGAAGATTCCTGTTATGGGGGTTGCTGTTACAACGGTTGCAGTTATAAAGTCCTGTTCTGTTCCTATTGCTTTGGGTGGCTCCTTATTTTTTCCTGATGACAGGCAGTTATGCAGTGGTTTTTAGATACTTTCTGGCAAGCAATTATTTCATTATTGCAATTTAATACAAATCTGCAAGAAATTGTTTATCTGACATTGCGCGTATCATTATCGGCTTTATTATTAGCGGTGTTAAGCGCTTTGCCAGTAGCCGCATTATTGTCGTTACGCGATAGTTGGTGGCGTGATATTTGTATTACCATCATTCACGCGATGATGGGCTTTCCACCGGTACTGGCAGGATTGTTTATTTATATGTTGTTATCCCGGCAAGGGCCGCTGGGTGATTTTGGCTTATTATTTACCCCGACAGCAATGATTTTTGCGCAGTTTTTACTGATTTTTCCTATTGTATGCGGATTATCGCAACAAGTATTCAAAGAAAAGCGCATTGTTTTAAATGATTTATTCGAGTCCTTGCAATTAACTACCTTAAAACGTCTGCAAACAGTTATCGTCGAATCACGCCTACAAATTTTAGGGGCTGTTGTCAGCGGCTTGGGACGTGGACTTGCCGAAGTCGGAGCAGTAATTATTGTGGGCGGTAATATTTTGCATCATACCCGTACAATGACCACGACCATCGCACTGGAGACGTCCAAGGGTGAATTGATTACAGCCGTCAGTTTGGGTTTGTTATTATTATTAATCGGCCTAGGGCTGAATATGATGTTACTGCTGTTAAATAAATATTTTGCCAAAGGCTAAGGAAAAATGACTGTTATTTTCGATAAAGTGAATTTATCTTATGGCAAAAAAAGCATTTTTAAATCGTTAAGTATATCCTTTTCATCAACGGGGATTAGCTTTTTATTAGGCGAAAACGGTGCCGGAAAAACGCAGTTATTGCGCTGTATCCACGGCTTGGTTATACCTCAGCAAGGCAGTGTTTTTGCACCGCCAAGGATAGAGCAAGCTTATTTATTCCAATTTCCGCTATTACTTAATCGTAGCGTGTTAGCGAACTTATATTTTATTCGCGGATGTCCGGTATCTCCCAAACACTATTTTGACCGTCGATTGCAGCAGGTTATTGATGACTTATCACTGACTCCGTTATTATCGCAGTCGGCAATGACGCTTTCCGGCGGACAAAAGAAACGGGTAGCGGTAGCACGTTTTTTATTGCAAAAAGCCAGTTGCTGTTTACTTGATGAGCCATCTACCAATTTAGATAAAAAAAATAGTCAGATTCTTGAGCAAGCTATTGTGGAGAAAGTTAATCGGCAGCAAAAAATTATTATAGCAACACATGATTTTTTTCATCTGCAGCGCTTATTTGTTACAGGTCGCGATGAATTGTTAGTTATCAAAGACGGGGCAATAGCTAGCCATTTGACTAACTTGGATATGAATGAACTGTTACACTATTTATAGCAATCTTTGCAAAATGTTTAGCAGATAATTGTTAAATTTACCGATGATGGGTTGCTTAGGGTTTGTTTTAAAAAGTATTCGTGCAGCGAAGCAGACAAAAAACTGAACGTTTTTCAATTTGCTTACATTACAGGAACCTCCGCAAAACTCAGTTCTGTTAGAATAGACATATTATTTTTCTCCATTTAGGTTTATCGATGAATCAACGTAGTTTTTCCGACTTGGCTTAT
>PDWJ01005406.1_pt1 | contig 10510 bp, 8 predicted proteins | sample 1430881 | NCBI WGS metagenome assembly PDWJ01 (sample SAMN01162460, study PRJNA174530) | Oral metagenome, whole genome shotgun sequencing project. | biome: Marine environment; feature: Marine mammal; material: Swab sample of the gingival sulcus; isolation source: swab sample of gingival sulcus... | reverse complement strand
CACGATCAATATGACGCGGGGCAATTATCAAAAACAGTTCGGGGAATTGTTTTTTTAGTTTACTGAACGTATCCAGAATAATTTTTTCCTCTCCGGGGTGGGTTGAGCCTGCTATGAAAATGGTTTTATTCGTTGGCAGGATTTTTTGCAGTCTTTCCTGATAACTTAATTTTGTTTGGTTCTGTTGACCGTCAGTGTCAAATTTCAAGTTTCCGAGGGTATGGATTTTTTGGGGAGAAATTCCTAATTCAGTCATTTTATCTTTGTCATGCCTGGTTTGCATACAGAGCGCTGAAAAATTATTGAATTGGGGATAAAAGAAAAAATGGAAAAGTTTATATCTTGCAAATGATTTATTGGAAATTCTACCATTAACAAGAAATACAGGGATGTTGCAACGTCTTAACATTGTAAGAATATTTGGCCAGAAATCTGTCTCGACAAGAATGAAACAGCTTGGAGAGATGTGTTTGATAAATCGTTTGACAACGAAAAAAATATCAAATGGGCCATCAATTATATGATGAGCAATGCCTGTAAGAAGGGTATCTGCCATTTGCCTTCCTGATTTGGTGGTTACGCTGAGAATAATTCTACAACCGGGATTTTGATTGCGAAGTTCCTGGATCAAGGGTAAGGCAGATTTCACCTCACCGACAGAAAGAGCATGGATCCAGTAAGTCTGCGTATATTGTTGGTTGCTGCTGTTGTTTATTTTCGCAATATTATATCCAAGACGTGCGGGAGTCCTGCTTCTGTATTTTTTACTGCATAGAACAAAAATGCAGATAAATGGTGAGAATATTGGTAACAGAATCGCTTGTAGCAGATTGTAAATATAAAACATAAATTGAGGCTCCTGTTTTTATACTGTCTGGCAATGTTATTACAGCTGCATAGTATACAGGAAAAAACCGATGAATTTAATACTAATAGACGAATCCGAAGTACGGGGGAAAAAAATTTTGCTTTGCGACAGGCGTGCAGAGCATATGGTTAAAGTGCTGCGGGTTGTGTGTGGAGATGAGGTAAAGATTGGGATTATAAATGGTCTTATGGGGAAGGGGGTGGTGGAAAGAATAAAAAAAAAATACCCGTTTGAAGTGGAGTTAACTGTAGACTTTTTTCAGGAACCACCCGAGCGGCCTTTTCTGGATCTTATCCTGGCTCTTCCCAGGCCAATCATGCTGAAAAGAATATTGACCCAGATTACAGCTCTCGGAGTAGGAACTATCCATCTTGTAAACGCAAACAGAGTCGAGAAGAGTTTTTGGGAGGCGACTGTTCTGCAGGAGAAGGGGTACGAAGCGTTTCTTTTTCAGGGGTTGGAACAGGCCGTAGATACCAGAGTCCCGGAAGTGATCTTCCATAAAAAATTCAAGTTGTTTCTCGAAGATTATTTTCCAACGATAGCTGATGGAACTACGGAGCGGATTTGTGCCCATCCCACAGGCGATATTTCCTTAATTGATGCAGTTAAAACGGGGAATGGGCGTGTCGTACTCGCCATTGGGCCCGAAGGCGGATGGATTGATTACGAGGTTGAAAAGTTCCAGGCGCAGGGGTTTCACTGCTGTACAATTGGCAACCGAATCCTGAAGGTTGACACTGCTGTAATAGCACTTCACTCAAGGATAAGTGCCCTCAGGGAAAAACAAGGGAATGTTGGTCGTCTTTAGTCTTGTTGGGACGGTTTTTTTAGGGAGCCTAACTTATCCTGCGCTGATCGGCTATTTTTCCTAAAATCTTTTTAATTACCGGGAGCTGGTCTAAATCTTCACAGGTAATTCGTCGCAACACAAGATCTGTGTCAGCGATGATAGTTGCCGTTCTGGTTGGGCCGTAGAAGTAGGCCATTTCTCCAAAAATATTACCTGCTTTGAGTTGGGCTATTGGGATATCGGCATCGTTAAAGACGCTGACTTCTCCCCTGGCAATAAAATAGACCCCATCTGGGGGAGTGTTTATCTTTATAATGGTATCGCCTTTGTCACGCCAAATGAGTTTAAACTTGTTTTCCCATTCTGTGTTTTCAAACAGTGTGGTGTACAATTCGCAGTCTACAGCTTTAAACAATTCTCCGGGGAGACTGGGCATGGCAACTTCAGTAGTCTGGGTTTCTGTATCCCAGATTTTCATCCCGACTTGAGTAAATTCCTGTTCGGGGCAGGGATTTTTTCGAATATATTGCAGAAGTCGCTCTGTCGCGACATCCGCTTTATTACTGATTTTAGCAAATAGTTCTTTTGCTGCGAGCAGTTCCCTCTCTGCTGCGGGAAAATCGGGAAGCATGTCTTTAAGTTGATTTCCACAAAATAGTTCCACTGCTCTGTTTTTGACATTCAGAAAGTTTCGTAATTTTTGGGGTTCTGCATCAGAAGAAATATTATGAATCCCCGGCTCATAAATAGAATAAATATGTATGGGATGGGTTATGTTTTTTGGTGTGATTTTACTGATACTTGTGAGTCTGTCGTTGTATTCATTTTGAAAATAGGCGACACGCTTTCCCATAAGAAGGTACGTACCAAAGTAGTCGCAGAGTTGCTCCAGACGCGATGCGACAGAAAATGCAGAACCAAATCTCATGGTGGTTCCGTCAATTATTGTCTCAAGTATTGTGCCGTAGAAAAGACCTACTCTTGTTCGGGGGAGAGTACCATCTTCCATGGCATAGATCATTTCAAGAGCTGTTCGTGTTGCCCTGTTACAAACTTCAACAATGGTTTCTCCCTGTTGTTTTTCAAAAACGGCAAGAGCGCCGTCACCGGCTGAAGGTTTTATCTGCTGGTCCGTTCCGTTAACTTTTTGAACAATATCTTTAAGTTTATGATGGTAAGAAACCATATAGGCCTGGATTGCCACAGGCAACATGTTTGTTGCTTTTTGGGAATAGCCAACCATATCGCTGAGAAGGATAACAACATCCTTTTCAATGGATTTGGATAACTCTCGTGAGAGTGTTGGCTGTGGTCTGGGTTTTTCCATCAAAAAATCAGGTCAAAATGTTAAAAACAATGTTTTCTGTAAGAAATATCTGCAGAGGCTAACGTAAAATTAAGTTTCTTAAAATAAAAATTGTTTTTTGTAAAGCCTTGACCAATGGATATAAACCAGGAAGATGGTTCGGATGGCAGATGGCAAAGTATGAGTGCTTGCGTTGATCTATAGTTATCTTAAAATTACCCTGGGAAATAACCGTTCTGAGTTTCAGTAATGATGCTGAGTTGTTGTGAGGGCACAATGGAAGGAGACACTGGTGCGCTCAAAAAAAAGAAGACAACATAACGTAATGTATCTGCAACGTAAATAAAAAATCCTTTGTAACAAATTAATATTACAAAGGATTTAGAAATATGGCGGAGAGGGAGAGATTCGAACTCTCGGTACTTGCGTACACACGCGTTCCAGGCGTGCACCTTAAGCCACTCGGTCACCTCTCCGTAAGGAACATCGTCAAAAATGTGGGGTATTATGTAAACTTTACAAAAACATTTGGCAATGAAAAAATCACACCCGCTTCAAAAAACTACATGATTTTTTTTTGTTCTCAAACGTTTCTCCCTGAAAAAGTCTTTGAGTAGTTTTGTAGATTCGTCTTCGAGAAGTCCAGCTTTGACCTTGAGTTTGTGATTGAGCTGACTATCTCTGCCCAGATTATACAAGGAACCGGCCGCGCCCGTTTTGGGATCTGCTGCACTGAAAACAAGTCGATCAACCCTTGCGTGGATAATGGCTCCCATACACATAACACAGGGTTCAAGGGTTGTATAAATCGTAGTACCGGGAAGCCGATAATTTTTTTCAATATTGCAGGCCAGGCGCAAGACGTTTATTTCTGCGTGCGCTGTGGGGTCGTTATCTCTAACAGGTGAATTGCCTGCCTCTGCGAGTAGATAATTGTCTCTTACTATCACCGCACCTACAGGCACTTCTCCGGCCTGTGCTGCCAGTTTTGCCTGCATTATTGCTTTTTGCATCCATTGAATGTCCTTCACCGGGCTTATTGATAGAGGATTTGACATCTTCTCTCCTGTGAGGTCTCTTTTTTTATTTTTCTATTATTTGCAATTTTTTTGCGAATTACATATAAGTAATATATTTGATTACATTTTTGAAATAACTTTGTCGCCATTGTAAGATCCATGCCAAGAATACTTATATACGATACTTGTGAAAAAACGAAAGAAAACCTGATTGATGCTCTTGAGAGTACATGCGACTTGACATGCATAGCCAGCGGTAAAGATTTAGACAGGGAAATGAAAGCCAGGCAATACGATCTCCTTTTTCTGGATGTCGACTCCTGCGGCGCTACGGCAATGGAATTATTAAAACGGCTCCGGGAAAAAAATCCCTTTTTACCGATTATTATGACGAGTAAGTCGGAAAAGGCGGAAGTAATCGTGGGAGCTATGAACAGTGGTGCCAGTGATTTTTTGATTCATCCCCTCTCCGCAACGAGAATCAATATAGCTGTGGATAAGGCTATTGAGATACGGGACCAGCGGTTTGAGATAGCGTATCATCGTCGAAAACAAGATGTTGTCTATGATTTCAGGGATGTGGTTGCCTGTAGCCCCAGAATGAAGCAGATTTTGAAAAACCTGGCTCGTTTTGCAAAAACTGATGCTACCATTTTGATTACCGGAGCAACGGGAACGGGAAAGTCTTTTCTATCCGGAGCTGTCCATTTTAATTCTCCTCGGCAGAAAAAGCCCTTTATCAAGATTAACTGTGCAAATATTTCGGAAGAGTTACTGGAATCTGAACTTTTTGGTCATGAAAAAGGTTCTTTTACTGGTGCTGACAAGCAGCGTATAGGTCGTTTTGAACAGGCAGGGGGGGGGACTATTTTTCTTGATGAGATTGGGGAAATCAACTTGAACCTGCAGACAAAGCTGTTGCGGGTACTGGAGGAAAAGGCTTTTGAGCGGATTGGTGGGAACAAGACCATTCACGCTGATGTGCGCATTATAGCTGCTACCAATAAGGATCTGGTAAAACAGGTTAGAAATGGACATTTCAGAGAAGATCTCTATTACCGGATTAATGTCTTGCCGGTGACTCTGCCGTCTCTGAAGGATCGTAAGCAATGTCTCTTGCCTCTGGCGGAATTATTGCTGAGAAAATATTGTCTTTCCATGCGCCGGGAGATCAAGGGATTTACAGCTGGTGCGGAGATGATGATTACTGCCTACGATTGGCCGGGTAATATTCGGCAGCTGGCGAACACTATTGAGCGGGCGGTAATCCTGGAAGATAGCGATATTATTCATAGCTATAATCTTTCTTTGCCCGAAACAGAAGGGTCCACTGGAAGTGCGCTCGCTCCCAAAAAGAACAAAACAACAGTTGCTGAATCCCTGGCAGATCAGGAAAAAGAACTCATTCTCAGAGTGTTGGAGGAATGTTCATGGGTGCAGAAAAATGCCGCAAAAAATCTTGGTATAAGCCCTCGTGTCTTGAATTATAAAATAGGTAAACTTGGGATTACCCATCCCCGTTGGCGACGGAATAAGGGGATGAGGCCTTTCTGACGGAAAGTCATCTTATTCCACAGATTGTAACATCTTTTCGATAACCTGAAGTCCCTTATTCCAGAAATCCATGCTGTTAAGGTCGATTCCAAAAGGCCGCAGTAGTTCGTATGGAGATTCTGAGCCTCCAGCGGAGAGGAGGGTGAGATATTTGGGAACAAAGGAATCACCTTCCTCTTTATACAGACCATACAAGGCAAGAACCAGTAGTTCACCAAAGGCATAGGAGTACACATAACCTGGAGTAGAAAGAAAGTGAGGGATATATGACCACCATACTCCGTAATCCTTACTCAATTCTACCGAGTTGCCAAACATGGCTCTTTGAGTTTGTAACCAGTATTCAGAGAGTTTTTCCGGGCTGAGTTCCCCATGTTCCCGTCTGCCGTTATGCATGGCGTCTTCAAATCGGTTCATCGCAGTTTGGCGAAAAACGGTTGCAAATATAGATTCCAGTTTCTGGCAGATGAATGCTTTCTTTTCCTGTTCATTGGCAAACTGTTTGAGTTGTGAATAAAAGACCAGCAGTTCTGCAAAAACAGAGGCTGTTTCTGCAAGAGGCAGGGGGGTATCACTGTTAAAATGCCCCATTGATGCAGCAAGTACCTGGTGTACGCCATGTCCAAGTTCATGAGCAACTGTTGAAATATCGCGATGGCTTCCTGTGTAGTTTACCAGTACGTATGGGTGAACCTCCGGTACGCATGGGTGGGCGAATGCTCCGCCTTGCTTGGCTGGTTGTATGGGGGCGTGTATCCATTCCCTGTCAAAAAAATCAGCTGCGATATTTGCCATCTCCGGGGAAAATTCCTTAAAAGACTGAAGTACTGTCTCCTTACATTTATCCCAGGCTATTTCTTCTGTGGGAAGTGAAGGGAGCGGAGCGTACCTGTCATAATCGTAGAGTGTGTCAAACCCCAGAAGCTCTTTTTTTGTGTTGTAGTAACGTTCAACCATGTCGTAGCGCGATGTTACCGCTGTGACTAAAGTTTCAACTGTCTTATCTTCCAGTTCATTGTGTAAATTCATGGAGCTGATCCAGCTTCCATAATTGCGCTGACGGTCGGTGACCATTTTATCCGCAGCCAGGGTGTTGAAGATATGAGTGAGGATATGATTGTTTTTCTCAAGTCCTTCTGTCATTTCCCGGGCGGCAGTTCTGCGGACATCTCTATCCTTGTGGTGGAGATCTGCGAGTACTTCCTCCTCGGTTCTGTTGTTTTTGCCAAACTTATGACCGGTGATCACCTTGTCAAACAATGTTATCCAGGAACGTCTGCCGGTGACCTCCCTTTCCAATAGCAGCTTTTCTTCGGTTTCACTGAGGAGATGGGGTTTGTTGCGTCGTAATGACAGCAGATAATGTTTGTAGGTTGCCAGCTGGTTGTCAGTAAGAATTTCTTTTGCTTTGGCATCATCAAGATTGTTCCATTCAAGTTCAAAAAATACTGTATTTACCTCGATTTCGGAGTTAGTTTCCCTGATTTTTTGATCTAATGCTCCAGCATCTGCGTTATCCAGCTGGGTTGCAAAGTTGAGAAATGAGTAGGTAGCAAGCTTGGTAAGCCTGCTATCAAGTTTTTCCAGACGCTGAACCAGAGAGAATAACTCTCTGGCGGAAAGTGTTTTAACTTTTTGGTAGTAATTTGTCTTTATTGCAGCTGCTTCCTGTTTGCACCAGTCGATATCAATCTGGATAGCGCTGTCGTCGCTGCCTGAATAAAGATCTGAGAGTTTCCAGGTAACGTTATTCACACCGAGTTGCTGGTTTAAGGATGTTGGCTCAGTCATTATATCAATTCCTGTGTTGTTTGTTCAGAGTTTTGTGTTGTGTGTAATTTCGTATTTAGAGGACTTTTGGGGCAGATTTTACTTCATAGCAAAGGTAAAAAGACTGCTATCAGGGGAAAAAACCGGATAAATTGCTGCATTCCCTTGAATGTTTTTTGTTTATTTTGTTAAGCTATAAATACAACGTATTTATTTTGTTCAATTTTTCGGTTAAGGAGGAATTCGTGGCAAGTAAGGAAAACATCATCACCAGACTGGAAACAGATACGGACAAGGTACTTGTTTTTCCGAAAGGAATACCAGGGTTTGAAAAATATACCAGATATGTTGTCTACCACAAGGAAGAAAATGGTTTAAGTGCGTTTTGGCTGGAGTCCTGTGAAGAGCCTAAAGTGACGTTTACTCTCGTTGCCCCAGAGCAGTACGGGCTGAGTTATGATATGACACTTTCTGATGAAGAGAAGGATCTGGTTCAGGCGGAACATGCAGAAGATCTTGCCGTTTTTATGATTCTCAGCAAAAAAGAAGATGAAAATAGTGGCAAGTTTGTCTTAAATGCCAATATCATAGGGCCGATTATTATTAATCCGAAGACCAGACTTGGGGTGCAAAAGGTTCTTCATCGCACCCGTATGCAGCCCACTATTGTTGAGGACAGGTAAAATTTCAGCCCCATTTTGTGGGTTGTTCCTGGTTCTTTGTAATCCGAGGAGAGTCGAAAATGGGGCTGGAGTACATCTTATAATGCCTCTGCCGGCAGGTTTTGTCTGCATACCTCTGCAAAATCTTCGGGATAATGCCCATTGATAAAGCGGAGTTGATTTTCACTAAATGCTCCCGGGGATTCCGGCAGTCTTGGCAGAAGACTGTACAGCAAGGGTTGTACCTTCTTTTTTGTTTCTCCAATACGCTTGGAATATTCAATTGATGTGACCATTTTTGCACCAAGACCGGCAAGCGTTTTTTGTGCAAAATAGAGGGCCTTGTTGAGGGATTCCCGTTGCGCAGTGTCGCATTCTACAATGTTTCCAGACATCTTACCGTCTGGAGTCGGTAAGGTGGTTATCTGCAATTCCCATTGCGAGGTCTGGGCTTTGGGGACAAAGAGCATGGCGTTATTGTTCTTCCAGATGACAAGCTCGGAATTCAGATCATCTCTCTCATCCATACGCCGGTTGTTGGCAATTGCCGCAAACATATCGGTAAAGAAATCTCGATTAAACATTTTATGGTATCGGGCAATTATGTCTGCTATCAAATCTCCCGAACTATATGGCGATATTTTACCCGTAGGTTTTTTGCTCCCTCCCTTGTAGCTGTCAATTTCTTCGGGAATCATCGCAAATTGCTGGTGTATTTGCTGGTGGGAGGCGTGGAGACGGTAGCGGCTCGGGGCATAGTCAAAGCCAAAATTCCATCCCCAAAGGGTTGCCGGAGACCAAGGCTTTTTGCTGGCGGCAAGTTTGGTGTAAATTTCTTTTCTTAATGTTTCCAGCTCGTCGGTCGTTAGTGTTTTATTGGTGGCTTGAAGGGGGATGTCCAGTTTTTTTGCTATTCGGGAAAATGTCCTCTGATAGTAGAGATGCCGCAGACCAGACATGTCTTCTAATGTTAATTCATCTATGGAATAACGGACTGAGTCTTCAGCCATATTGGCCGCATAGTGCCCTCCTGCTATATAAGAGTTTTTTCTAAGATACTCGTAAACATGCTTACGTTGTTTCTCATTGGAGCCATTGCGCCATTCGCCAACAATTTCACTACTTCCCTGAGCTCCAGGACGGATAACCATGGCAATCTTGTATTCATCTGGGAGATACGGGTTGTTGGCAACGGCTTCAAAAAGCTCATGGTTGTGAATGATCGGGCGAAGTATTTTGTTGTTATCTCTTGAATACAGGAGACCGCGTTCCCCCGCTGGAGTTTTGGTGAAGTCGCAGCTTATTTCGGCCAGCAACGTGAGATCATCTGGGTCTGTGGAGGTGGTTGCTGTTGCCAGTTGCAATGCCGGAGGCAGCTTCGTCAGCATGGTCGGGTCAATATTGTTGTCCTTCAACGATTTGGAAACAGAAGTATCGGGCAGGGCTGGGATACGGACACGTTCGGGGTTGGCTGCACTGTTGTCAGCCCATGTTTTATCTATAAATGTTCTTCCTTTAAATGGGAACGCATTGGGAATTTCATAAATCCAGCTGGCGTTATTCACCTGTACATCGCCCGGAGGATAGTTTTTGCCATTACTGACGGGAACTCCATTTTCATCAAGACCAAGACAGTCGAGATTGGTCTGTTCCCGAAAATTGGAAACAGTGTATGATGGCTTGTGGATTCCGTAGATAAAACCTTCCGGGGTTACTCCGCTGATAGCTCTATTTTTTTTCGTTTCCATGATTGCGTTTATTCCAGTAAGAAAGTGCTGTTTGATACACCCTTGATTTTGATACGTTCATATCATCTGCTATTTTTCTGCTGGCATCCTTGAGGCTGAGATCACTGTTGTCCCGATACCAGACAATAAGTTCGTCGATGGTGGATGCGTCGATTTGCTCCGTTTGTCCGGGATGGATGATAAGGACAAATTCCCCCCTGGGCGTTGTTTCTGCCTTTTCGAGCAGGGTGAGGAGGTCTTCCTGAACCAGTTCTTCATAGGATTTGGTGAGTTCTCTTGCCCATAATGCCTTTCGATTGCCAAGGATTTCAACTGCGTCGCTGAGAAAAGCGTGAATCCGTCGGGGGGATTCGTAAAAAATTAACGGATATTTATGATTTACAAGCTCCCGTAGTAACTTCATCCTCCGGGATTTTTTAGCGGGTGCAAAACCGATAAAGGTAAAACCCGGATCAATAATGCCGGAACCGCTTAAGGCTGTGACAGCGGCACAGGCTCCGGGGAGGGGGATGACCTGTATCCCTTGAGCATGTGCTTTTGCCACTGCTATCGCTCCAGGGTCTGAAATAGCAGGAGTCCCCGCATCGCTAATCAAGCCGACATCGTTCCCTGCTAAGAGCAGGTCGATGAGCTGCTGGCTTCTTTGTTCTTCCTTTTCGCGATAACAGGACCGGAGGCGGGTTTTGATTCCAAAATGATTAAGCAGTTTCTGGCTGTGGCGGGTATCTTCGGCAAAAACGAAAGATACTTCCTTTAAAATTCGTAATGCCCTGAGGGTAATATCTTCCAG
>PDWJ01006335.1_pt1 | contig 10513 bp, 8 predicted proteins | sample 1430881 | NCBI WGS metagenome assembly PDWJ01 (sample SAMN01162460, study PRJNA174530) | Oral metagenome, whole genome shotgun sequencing project. | biome: Marine environment; feature: Marine mammal; material: Swab sample of the gingival sulcus; isolation source: swab sample of gingival sulcus... | reverse complement strand
TCAATTAGTTAGCTTTTTAATAATTGTTATTTTTCAGAATACAAAAAATCTAAAGTACTGACAACCAATTGTAGTTTATTTTAGATGCGTTTGCCCTGCATTTTTTTACCGTTGAGTGTTAAGTTTTAGGTGTTGGGTTGTTGGTCAGACATCATTCCAACTAAAAACTCATAACTAGTGCCTGCAAGAAAACGCTTCATTTTTCAAGCCTCTGATAAGAAAAACCTACAACTTTAAATTACTGTTTATAAGCGTTTTAAACTCATTCAAAATCATAGCGGTAGCTCCCCACACCATCTTATTATTAAGGCAAAAGGCGGGCACTTCTGCTTCTACGAGTTGCTTGTGCACATAGGCATTAGCTACAAAGGAGGTGCATGTAGCTGGGTGTAAAAAAGTATGCAAAGAAGCGCTAAAAAGCATATCTACCTCTTGTGGATTGGCTTTCCACTGCGGTTTTTGGGGTAGATAAGCCACATAAGGGTATATCAAAAAATTGGAGGGAGGCACATAGAGAGGAGATAACTGCCCTACATAATCTTCGGGCGCTAACTGTATATTGGTTTCTTCTTGCATTTCGCGTATAGCGGTTTGCAACAAACTTTCCGACGGCTCTTTTTTACCTCCGGGCAAAGATACCTGACCACTATGCACACCCTTAGAGCTTACCCTCTGCATCAGCAAAAAATATATATCGTCTTGCTCAGGATATAACAAAAGCGTAACAGCACTATGCTTGGCACGAGCAACCATATTATGCGACTCAAACCGACTTGTTTCGTCTTGCACCCACATACCTTTGTGCGCTACCATACCCGGCAACGGTTGCCTCAACATGTCTGCAAATACCTGTTTAGAGAATACATTTTTTACCATAGAGCGCAAAGATGAAAAAAAATTTCATATAAATCTTGGATAAATAAAAAAAACTTGTACCTTTGCACCCGCAAAACGGCGAGGTAGCTCAGTTGGTTAGAGCGTCGGATTCATAACCCGGAGGTCTCGAGTTCAATTCTCGATCTCGCTACTTAATAATCAAGCGATTACAAAATACTGTAATCGCTTGTTTTGTTTTGATAACTACATAGATGACATATTTCTTTTTTTCAAAAACCACAAACTATTTCCAAAACACGCCTAATAATTTACTTTTTGGTTTACGAAAACACCAGGGCAAACGCATCTAAATTTTTCACTCAATTAGTTAGCTTTCTAATAATTGTTATTTTTCAGAATATAAAAAATCTAAAGTACTGACAACCAATTGTAATTTATTTTAGATGCGTTTGCCCTGACGAAAACACATCATTTTCTCTTGATTAAATAAAAAATACGTACCTTTGCCGCATTAAATTTTAAAACACCCAAAGAAATATGAAAAAACGTATTATTTTATCAACTATTGCTGCTATAGGTTTTATGGCGGTATCATTTGCACAAACTATTGTATCTACTACACCGGAAAATAAAAATGTAGTATTAGAAGAATTTACAGGTATAAAATGTCCTAACTGCCCGGGTGGACACGCTACTGCCAGTCAAATTTTAAATACACACCCCGATGATGTATCAGTAATAGCGATACACACAGGTTACTATGCTACCCCTAGCGGCTCTTTACCTGACTACAGAACAGATTGGGGTGGCGCTATTGCAGGCCAAGCCGGAGTAAACTATTTCCCTTCAGGCACTATAAACAGACATGTATTCCCAGGTACCAGCACTATGCTTATGGGGCGCACACAATGGACATCAAGAGCCAACCAAATTCTCGCCCAACCTTCTTATCTTAACGTAGAAGCTAAAGCTACTATAGTAAGGGACTCTCGTCAGATGACTGTTTTGGTAGAAGTATATTATACAGGAGATAGCCCCGAAGAAACTAACTACTTGAATGTAGCCTTAATACAAGACAATATCTACGGATACCAATCTGGTGGTGGCAGCAATTACAGACATATGCATATGCTTAGAGATTTATTGACTGGACAATGGGGTATCCCTATACAAAACACTTCTGCCAATAGTTTTTATACTACCACGCTTGTGTACGATATTCCTGAGCATATAAAAGATGTAGACTTAGTAATAGATGATATACATCTAGTGGCTTTTGTAGCAGAATCTCACAAAGACATTATCAGTGGTAATGGAGCTGAAATGGTTATATTGGAAAGCACAAACTTAGATGCAGCAATACAAAGCACTACAAACCTTCCTCAAACATATTGTGACGGCAATCTTGACCCTGTTATCACAGTACACAATTACGGTACAGCAACTTTAACTACTTTTGATATTGAATATAAATTTAACAACGAAGCTCCCATGACATACCAATGGGAAGGCAACTTGGCCAATGGCGCCTCTACCGATATAGCATTACCTACCCTTTCTCCTGTGGATGTAGAAGACGTTAACAACATAACTTTTACCTTGAACAACCCCAATGGCAATACTGACGAATTACCAGGCAACAATACTCTTATTCAACCGTTGGAAACTTGTGTAGAGACTACAGAAAATTGCAAATTAGCATTTTTTATTCCTAATAACGCCAACGAAGTAACATGGGAACTAACTAATGCTAATGGCGATGTGATTATATCAGACGGACCTTACGATAACGAAGGCGTTTATCAACACCCTTTCTCTTTCTCTGCTAACGGCGCTTACACCTTAACTGTAAACGACTCTGGTAACGACGCATTTGGTGGCGGCGGTTTTATCAAGCTGTTTAGTGTATCTAAAGGTGTGATATGGGAAGCTGATATGGACGCATGGAGTTCTAAATTAGTAGCTCAATTTAGTTATGGCTTAGAAGGCGTGGAAGATATTGCAGTTTTAGAAGAAGGGACTGCTTTGTACCCCAATCCGACTTCTGAAAGCACTACCCTTAGCTATACTTTGTCTCAAACTGCCAAAGTAAACATTGCATTGTACGATATGCTTGGCAAACAAGTTACATCATTTACAGCTACTCAAAATGCAGGTCTTCACAAACACGATATAGATGTATCTGATGTAAAAGAAGGTTTGTATATTGTAAACTTGAATATAGATGGCAAGCAGATTACTAAGAAGCTAAATGTTGTAAAATAATAAAATCGACAAAACACATTACACTTAGATAGTGTATTATACTCCCTAAATTTTGCCCATAATATTTTATATTGTGGGCAATTTTTTTTGTTCAACCACCCGCTATTTTGTATATATTTGTGGCGCTAAATAACACACCAAAACATTTCATTGTATGCACCTCCGTATTTTAACAATTGTACTGTCTTTTTTATTGACAAATGGCGTATATGCTCAAACAAGTAAATACCAAACTGCCAAACCCCTCAAGGGAGAAGGCATTCATGCCATGCTTAAACGGCACGGACTACATCAAAAGGGAGACTACCAAAGGTTTTTAACCCTCAACAAAAGTATTTTAAAAGGAAAAAAGACGCTTGTATCAGGGCAAACCTATCGTTTACCAAAAACAACAAAGAAAACAAGTGCCAAGAAAAATTATGATGCCCTGTTTGGTAAAAAATATGCCTCGTACAAAACAATAGACAACCAACTAAAGAATGCGGTATATTACATTGTAGCAGGACATGGTGGCCCCGACCCCGGCGCACAAGGCAAAAGAGACGGGCACACATTGAGCGAAGATGAATATGCCTACGACATTGCGTTGCGCCTAAGCAGAGAGTTAAAAAAACATGGCGCCACGGTATATATGATAGTACAAGATGCTAATGATGGCATTAGAGACCAAAAATATCTAAAATCTGATAAAGACGAAAAAGTACTAAAAAATAAAAAGATACCTTTAAATGCCCTTAGCAGATTGCGCCAGCGCACCAATGCTATCAACAAGCTGTATAAAAAACACAAAAAACAATACCAACGCTTATTAGTATTACACATAGATTCCCGCTCCAAATCTAAACGTATAGATATTTATGGCTATTACCACTCCAAAAGCAAATCGGGCAAACAATTTACTAATCATCTGATTAAAACATTGGAACAAAACTATAAAAAAGCACAACCCTCACGAGGTTTTAGCGGCATGTCTAAAACACGAAACGGCCTGTATATGGTTCGCAAACCATACCCCCCTACTTGTTTCTTAGAACTGGGGAATATCCAAAACACAAAAGACCAAATGCGTTTTATCAACCCCAATAATCGTCAAGCTGTTGCCAACTGGCTTACCAAAGGATGCATCAAAGATTTTAAAAACAGAAAGTAATTATATTTGGTTTTGTATTGGTAAATACATACTTTTGCAGCCGCTTTGATTAAGCACACAACAACACATTGTTCTTTGTTGCACCTTAATTATAATGGTAACATTTTGTTACACAAATAATATAAAAATAAATACTAACCACTAAAAAATTAATATCATGTTAAGCAAAAGATTACATGTAATCGCCTTGCTTCTGTTGGTAATAGGCTTGGGAGGCTTGCACGCCCAAAGCGTATATGTTAACAAAAACAACGGCACACAAGAAGGCTATGCTTTAAAGAGAATACAAAGCATGCACTTTGAATCGGGCAAACTGAAAGTAAACAGAACCGATGCTACTACAGACCAATACACATTGAGCGATGTACGTAATTTGGTTTTTATCGAAGAAACATTGGGTATGAATGAGTTTAAAAATGCATCCGAAAATTTAATCTCTTTTTATCCTAATCCGGTAAAACAAACTTTACACCTCGACTTATCTAATGTAGAAGGCGGCAACATCAGCATTTTTAATATCCAAGGACAATTATTGCATACCCAACAAGTGAACCACCAGCCTACATTAACAGTAGAGGTAGGACACTTACCAAAAGGCGTTTATTTTTGCCGCTACAATCATGTAGAAAAAACAGAAACTATAAAATTTATTAAAGAATAAGATTAAAAATAGGAGATTAAAACAATGATAAGAAATATATTTTTATTAATGGCCTTTTTTGGCCTTACCATAGGTACCACTGCACAGAATCACGATACCATGTACATAATGAAAGATGGAAACGTAGTGGCTAAATACCATGTAAACAACCAAATAGATAGCATCATCTTTTACCAACCCCAAACACTACCTTCCAATAGTTTTGTGGATGATAGAGATGGTAATGTATATCGTTTTGTTACTATTGAAAATCAAACATGGATGGCAGATAACTTAAGATATTTACCTTTTGTTACCGATTCTACAGAAATTTTGGATACCCCTGGATATTATGTATATGGGTATGGAGGCACTGATGTAGAAGCTGCCAAAGCACATCCTAATTATGCAAAACATGGTGTATTGTACAACTGGTATGCAGCTATGAACGGTGAAAGCGCTTCCACTAGCAATCCAAGTGGTGTAAAAGGTGTTTGTCCTGCAGGTTGGCATTTGCCTAGTAGTGCAGAGTGGACAGAGTTAACAGATGCTATAGGCGACGCTTCAATAGTAGGTGGCAAATTGAAAGAAACTGGTACAGAGTATTGGTATGCCCCTAATACAGGTGCTACTAATGAGTATGGCTTTAATGCTCGTGGTAGCGGATTACACGCTCGTGTAGTAGGTAAATTCTTAGACTACAAAACAATAGGATATTTTTGGACAACTACAACACACGAAGTATTAACCAACTCTATATATACTGCATTTATGTGGAGTACTAAAGCAGAAATATCTCAAATGCATTATGATAAACCTTATGGTTTTTCTGTACGTTGTGTAAGGGATTAAGCCAAACACAAATAATATTAAAGAAACAAGCTATTAGCTATCTGCTTTTAGCTTGTTTCTTTTTTTATAAAAGTCAAAAATTACATATTTCACGCCTCCCCTCAAAAAAAATTGATTTTCGGTTCTACAAAGCACAAATATTGTACTTTTGCACACATTTTTTAACCTAAATAAAAACGAATAAAACAAATGAAACACATGTATTTTATGATACTTGCCGTATTGATAAGCTGGCAAGTAAAAGCTCAAATAAACGAGAGCTTTGAAGGAAGTGGAACACCCAACGGGTGGACAGTGATTAATAATGATGGTCAAAGTGAAGAGTGGCAATTTACACCCATATCAATGGGCGCCATAACACCCCACTCTGGAAGTCAAGTAGCCAAGTTGCATTGGGAATCTGAAGCCCATGACGATTATTTGATAACCCCAGCCATGGATATAGCTATTGGTACTATCGATAGGGTATCTTTCTTTTCGGTAAATTATCCCGATACAGATGGCGACGGATATTTTGAAACCTTTGATGTAAAACTGTCCACTACCGGTAATACTGTAGATGACTTTGATATAGTATTAGCTAGTAATGAGCAACCCGGTTACGAATGGGAAGCCTTTACTTATGATTTATCGGCTTATGATGGACAAACCGTATATGTAGCTATAGTAGCCACTGCTACCGATCAATTTTATCTTTATGTAGATGACTTTGTGGCAGATGCTACACCTTCATGCCCACAACCTATCAATTTGACAGTTGATAATATTGAAGCTTCATCGGCTACTTTGGGATGGACAGAAACCGGTGGCGCCAACTCGTGGAATATAGAATATGGCTTGGCCGGATTTGAACAAGGCAGCGGTCAGGTGATAACAGATGTAACCAACACCACTTATGCTCTTACAGGTTTAGAGGCGGGTACTGCATATGAGTTTTATGTACAAGCCGCTTGTGGTGGTAATGATAATAGCGCATGGTCGGGACCTCTTGCTTTTACAACAATTGTTACTTGTTTGGCTCCTGACAATATACAGATAAACGATATGCTACCTACTTCTGTGGTATTGGGATGGACAGAAACCGGCACAGCCACTACATGGAATATTGAATACGGCATTAATGGCTTTACCCAGGGTAGTGGTACTTTGATAGAGAATATAACAACAAACCCTTACCAAATAGACGAGCTAACACCCGACAGGACTTATCAAGTGTATGTACAGTCTGTATGTAGCGCTTCTTCAACCAGCGCCTGGACAGGCCCCATTAGTTTTAGCACCCCTTGCTCTGCCATAGACCCTAGTTACATAGCCAATATGGAGCACCACACCCCCGATTTATGTTGGAAAGAAGCCGGTGCAGGCGAAGTAGCCGATGGCCCTGAAAACTTTGGCGAATCACAATGGACAGGTAACAGAGCCTTTACAAATGCTAACGGCGCTGTTGTACCAAGTAATATTATCAATATTTGGGACAACGCACCAAGAGAATGGCTCCTTACACCCTATTTCAATTTATCGCCCCAAGAGTCTTATGAATTAAAAACCATAGTGGCAGTTACCGATTATCTACCCAATGGTACTTCTAATGCCCAAAACACAGATAATATGGGCGTAGATGACGAAGTACAACTGCTTATTACTACCGATTATGGTGCAACATGGCAAAACTTGACCACCTGGAATGCCAACAACCAACCCGAAGTAACAGGTACAGAATACACCAACACTTTGTCTGGTTATAGCGGCATTGTACAATTTGCTTTCTTTGCTTCAGGAGGCGAGATAGATGATTTTGATGTAGATTTTGATTTCCATATCGGTCATTTTGAAATACAACGCGCCCTAGGTGTAGATAATACAACAGCATCTGCTTTACGTTACTACCCCAACCCCGTAAACAAAGTATTGCATATAGAAACTCAACAAAACATACAACAAATAGATATCTATGCTATGAACGGCGCATTGGTACAAAGCTATACAAACAACGCCACACAAACACAACTTAATGTGAGCCATCTATTATCAGGCACCTATATCGTAAGTGTATTGAGCGATAACAAAGTAGAACATTTTCGCTTTGTTAAAAAATAAAAGCACACCTTTGTTTTTTACTTTAACCCGCATTATTTGATAAATAATGCGGGTTAATTATTATAAATCGCGTTTAATTTATACTCTATATGGAAAAAAACCATAGCTTTGCACTTTTATAAAAACATAGTAATGAAACAAACAAAAGTGATTGTAACGGGAGGTGCTGGTTATATAGGCTCTCATACGGTAGTAGAGTTACAACAAAAAGGGTTTGAAGTAGTTGTGATTGATAATTTGAGTAATTCTCATGCCAGTGTGATTCAAAATATCACAAGAATAACCCATACAGCGCCACAATTTGTGCAGGCCGATTTGTGCGATAAAGAGGCTTGTGATGTTTTTTTTAAAACACATGCCGATGCTAAGGCGATTATTCATTTTGCAGCCCTCAAAGCTGTGGGCGAATCTGTAGACAAACCTTTGGCCTACTATCACAACAACCTTAATAGCTTGATGAATGTATTACAAGCTATGAACACATACAACATACCCAATTTGGTGTTTTCATCTTCGTGCACTGTATATGGCCAAGCCGATGTACTACCTGTTACAGAACAAACCCCATTAAAAAAAGCTTTGTCGCCCTATGGCAATACCAAACGTATAGCCGAAGACATCATTAGCGATTGTGTAACAGTGATGCCTATTAAATCTATATTATTACGCTATTTTAACCCTATTGGTGCACACGATTCTGCTTATATAGGCGAATTGCCTTTAGGTGTGCCTAACAACTTGGTGCCTTTTATTACCCAAACAGCCGCAGGTATCAGAGAGCAACTCTCGGTATTTGGTAATGATTATAACACACCCGATGGCACAGCCGTTCGCGACTATATTCATGTGGTAGATTTGGCCAAAGCACATGTGGTATCGGTAGAGCGTATGATACAAGAAAAACAAAAACAAGATTGTGAAATCTTTAACTTAGGCACCGGCAACGGATTTTCTGTGTTAGAGGTAATTAAATCTTTTGAAAAAGTAAGCAAACAAAAATTGAATTATAAGATAGTAGGCAGACGCGCGGGCGATATAGAAATAGTATATGCCGATACTTCCTTTGCCAATACAGAACTGGGGTGGAAAGCCGAAAAAACTTTGGATGACATGATGGCATCTGCATGGAAATGGCAAAAACAATTAACAAATAACAATTAGTAATGAGCAATTTGATAATGAGATAATGTGGTAATGCGACAATGAGATAATGTGATAATGCGGGAATGAGTTGGAAGACTGAAGACCAAAGACAGAAGGCAGAAGTTAAAAAGTAAAAGGTAATAGTTAAAAGAGAATTTCCTGTTTTATTTTTTATCTTTTAATTTTTAACTTACAATGCTAACACCCAAAACCTAACGCCTAATACCTATTCTCACTCCATCACTTTACAACTTTCAACTTTACAACTTTATAAACTTCCAACTTTCAACTAATAATATATGAAGATATTAATAACAGGTGGCGCGGGCTTTATAGGTTCGCATTTGGTAAGATTAATGGTAAATAAATACCCTAATTATGAAATATACAATTTGGATAAATTGACTTATGCCGGTAATCTTGAAAATTTAAAAGACATAGAAAATAAGCCTAATTATCACTTTGTGAAGGCAGATATTGTAGATGACAAGGCTATAATGGCTTTGTTTGAAGAGCAAATGTTTGATGCGGTAATACACCTGGCTGCCGAATCGCACGTAGATAGGTCTATTAGCAATCCTATTGAGTTTGTAATGACCAATGTGGTGGGCACTGTTAATTTGTTAAACGCTGCCAAACACATTTGGGCTGATAATATGGAAGGCAAACGTTTTTATCATGTCTCTACAGACGAAGTATATGGCAGCCTAGGCGAAACAGGCATGTTCTTAGAAACCACTGCCTACGATCCCCATAGTCCCTACTCTGCTTCCAAAGCCTCTTCAGACCATTTTGTAAGAGCCTATGGCGATACTTTTGGCCTGCCGATAGTTATCTCAAACTGCTCTAACAATTACGGCAGTCACCAATTCCCCGAAAAGTTGATCCCACTATTTATTCATAACATAAAGAACAACAAACCATTGCCTGTATACGGCAAAGGCGAAAATGTGAGAGATTGGCTTTGGGTAGAAGACCATGCCAGAGCTATAGACCACATTTTTCACAAAGCCGATAATAGCACCACCTACAATATAGGTGGGCACAACGAATGGACTAATATAGACCTTATAAAACTGTTGTGCAAAATAATGGACAAAAAACTGGGTAGACAAGAAGGCGAAAGCGAAGGCTTGATACAGTTTGTAAAAGACCGCGCAGGACACGATTTGCGTTATGCCATAGACAGTACCAAATTGCAAAATGAATTGGGATGGACACCCAGTTTGCAATTTGAAGAAGGACTGGAAAAAACCGTAGACTGGTATCTCAGCAATCAAGAATGGTTAGAAAGGGTTACCTCAGGCGCCTATCAATCGTATTACCGTCAGCAATACGAAGAACGGTAGTAAAAACTGTATAATATTTTGCTTTTGTGCACTCATTTTCAATAGCTTTGTTCTTTTTAAAAAATGATATACTTTTGCACGGCAAATTTTTTCACACAACACATATTAATTTAAGATGGCATTAAGCGAACAAGAACAAATAAGAAGACAATCGTTACAAGAACTTAAGAAACTGGGTAT
>PDWJ01005401.1_pt1 | contig 10518 bp, 7 predicted proteins | sample 1430881 | NCBI WGS metagenome assembly PDWJ01 (sample SAMN01162460, study PRJNA174530) | Oral metagenome, whole genome shotgun sequencing project. | biome: Marine environment; feature: Marine mammal; material: Swab sample of the gingival sulcus; isolation source: swab sample of gingival sulcus... | reverse complement strand
AGCTCAAAGACTTCTGCGTTAACCCGTACTACCAGCAGTACCAGTGTAGAAAGTCACGGCAGCGAAGATTTTAAACTAAAGGGGCCCTATGCTGAAAACCATGAAATTTATTATGATATTTCTGGCGAGATAATCACCGATTATACTACTACCGTTACTACCGCTACGACTTACCGCACCACCACTACCATCACCACCACAGACAAGTTTTTTGAGCGTTTTGAAACCGGTCTGGATGGCTGGGATGCTGAGCTTGGTTTTAAAGTCCCTACCAGCAGCGGCCCGGAGATACGGCTTTATGGCGGATATTATGATTATGATAACCCCTACGGTGATGATGTTTCCGGAACCAAGGGCAAGCTGGAGATAAAAACCGGCAGGTATTTCGGTCTGGATGCTGAGGTCTTTGAAGACGATAAACTTCATGGCAGCGATTACTACGTTGGTTTCCGCCTGCAGGTACCGCTTTCTAAAGATTTGACCTGGCAGAACTTCAAACAGGGGCTTTTCTCTATGCAGCATCGTGATCTGGATAGTAGAATGAGAAGTGAAATGGTGATGCGTGATGTCGCTATCAAATCAGAGGAAAGCGACTGGAAGGAAAACGAGGCTAAGAGGAAGGTGGATGTACAGCGGCAAATCTCCCAGCGCACTGAATCCACCACCAAGGTTATCAAAAAAAGCGAAACTATCGGCGGGGAAGAAAAGAAAATTCCGGTGAAAACAAATATCACCTTTGTTGACGGTGATATTGATGCCAGTGATTTCCAGGACGGCACCAATGAGCATCCCTTTAAGGATATTCAGGAAGGGGTGGATGATGGCCTTGCTAACAATAATAATATTATCTTTGTTTATGAAAAGGGTGGTACCGGCAGTGTGGAAGAACGTACACACAATAATTCTGCCGACAGCGCAGGAGGTAGCGGGATTAACTTCTACAATGAGCAGGTGGTGTTAAAGGAGGTGACTGAGCTGCAAAGCCTGGAAAAAGGGCAGACCCTGACCAGTATTGTTTCCTGGGAGGCAGGTACGTATGATGGAACTGCATATCCGGCAGGTAGTTACCACACTGTAGATAAGCCGGTTATCAAACCGGATGCACCAGATCCTGCTGGTGATCAAGGCTGGGAGCAGGCTTATTATCGGGTGGCTGCGGCTGTTACCATGGCAAATAATTCAACTGTACGAAGAATGAAAATTGATACCAGGGAACTCGCCCTTTTCAATAGACATGGTTATCCTTATTCAGATAATGAAACTGCAGGTATTTTCTGTCAATTAGCTGATAAAACCGAAGACTACAAACTGACCATAGAGGATAATATAATCGAAACCGATGTTTCTGATTATTACTGGGATGATGGGTGGGGTAACTGGCATTACACCGGTAAAAAGGCTTATGGAATAGAGGTCTTTGCCCAAAAATATCATGGTAATCTTGAGTTAGATATCAACAAGAACAAAATTGAAACCAGTGGCCAGTCAAGTGATGGAATACATGTAGATTTTACCTACTCCAAGTCTTTGGATCCTTCTTCCGTGAAGCTGACCCATAAGCTTGATATTGTTGACAATGAAATTACCATCAATGGATTTGCTTCAAATGGAATGTATTTTCAGGACCAATATCATCCCGATGAGGTGGAACTGGTAGATACGATTACAGGTAATACGATCACTGTCAACGGGGGTAGATCTACAGGAATAAAGAATGGATGGGATACCGGGAATTACTTTGATGAAAATCAGTTACGAACTGACAATACATTTATTATTGATCCTGGTGCGACTGGTTCAATAGACGTCAAGATATATCATTAACAGTGTTTGCATTTTATTGAGGAACAAGTCTTGTAATCGCTATAACGCAGAGTGCATCAGCGAGTGAAACGAGTTCGGTGTACTCTGCGTTATGCCTAAAATGGGTATAATGTCATAATATCGTTTACACTTTCAGGCATGAATTTCTTTCAATGAAAAAGAGGGGAACATGCCGTGGAAGAAGACAACGATGCTCGAACAAGAGCTGGATTTATCAATGAGTGGCGGGCGGGCAGTTCTACCCTCTCTGAAGTTTTGTCGAGAGTTCGAAATATCTCGTCCAACCGCCTGTAAAAACATCAAACGCTATTCAACTGGAGGGAGTTGAGGATCTGTTTGAAAAGAAGAGAAAACCTCGTTTCCATCCCCGCAAAATACCATCTCCTCTAGAGAAGTCGATAGTTTCATACAAAAAAAGCATCCTCGCTGGAGCGGGGAAAAATCTGGAAACTCTTGCATAAAGTTTTGAGCAAGAAAATATCCCTTGTATTTCAACCGCTAACAGAATAATCAAACGTAATAGGCTGGTTGTGGTCTATAAATGGCGACCAAGGGTAAAGCCGGTTTACCTGTTTTAAACTCACAGGCCTGCAATGAAGTCTGAAGTGTTGGTTCCTACAGCCATCAACTGTTTATAGCTAAAGGCCTCTATAGAGAGTATTTTTCAGGTAAACTGCCTGGATATTTTGAGGAGCAGATCTTGAGGATTCAGAATGAAATCGGACATCTAAAGAGAAACTATGTATAAACGATATAGCGACATAGTTGTAAACTATCAAGTGAATTGTGGAGCATAAAGGATTGATGAAACAGCAGGGAACCATAGTTGCGCATTACGGAGTTGCTGTTGCTGTTCGCTTCGTCGGCGGTGATGTCGAAATGATCCGGGTCAAAAGGAATTCAGGTCATGTCGTCGGTGATGAGGTGGAAGTTGTGGGGGGAATTTTGACTCGACTGCCGCGTCGGACAGAAATTCGTCGGGTCGACGCCCGTCGTGGAGTGCATGTGGTCGGAGCCAATCTTGATCTTCTCTGCATTACTGCAGCTTGTGAACCCCTGCCTCCTCCCGGTTTTATCGATCGTGCTGTTGTCGCCTCCCGCAGCGCGGGCTTGCAGCCGGTTCTTCTTCTCAACAAGGCGGATCTTTCTTGTTTTGCAGACTACGCGACACGGATGAGAGCAGCTTTTGCCTCTTCTTTGCCTCTTTTTGAGATTTCCGCAGAGACGGGGTACAATCTGGAAAAATTTACCGGTTTTCTTGCAGAAAGCCACAGGGGAATTTTTATCGGTCCGACTGGAGTTGGCAAGAGTTCAATCCTTAATGCGCTTATTCCGGAACTTTCCCTTGAGACCAGAGAAATCAGCCAGACAAAAAAACGGGGCAGGCATACCACAACCGTTTCAACCCTTCACACCCTGAAAAAGGGAGGAGAATTGATTGATTCCCCCGGGTTCAACGATTTTGGACTGGTTGATATTGAACCTTTTGATCTGGCCAGATTTTTTCCTGGTTTTGAAAAAGTTCTTAACAATCCCTGCGGGTTCCGTAACTGTAGTCATCGTCAGGAACCAGGATGCTCTGTTACCGGCGCGTTGCGATTGGGGCAGATTCAGCAGGACAGATATTCGCTTTATCTGCAGATTCTTGACGAGGTAGAAGGGGTGGTTGCCAATAGCGACTATCGCAAGTATCGGAAGAGACGAAAAAAATAGTAGCGTAGGCTGCTGAGGTCAGTATCCTGAACTGTGGTTGTTTGTTGTTTTCTGATTTCTGGAGGATATATGAAGGTTCTTTCCGCTCGGCAGAATAATATTATCGAAATGGCGCAGAAAAATGGTTCTGTTTCTGTGGAAGAACTTGCCGAATACTTTGTGGTATCAGCTCAGACAATTCGTAAAGATCTTAACAAACTCTGCTCAAGACATTTGCTTCGCAGAATTCATGGCGGCGCGGTCGTTGGCTCCGGAATAGAAAATGTCAGCTATGAGGCAAGAAGGGTACTCGCGCCGGAAGCGAAAAGGAAGATCGGAATCATCGCGTCTCAGCTGATACCCGATAACAGCTCGCTGTTTATCAATATCGGGACAACAACAGAGCAGGTTGCCAAGGCTCTCGCCGATCATAACGGTTTACTTATAATCACCAATAATATCAATACCGTGACGATTATGCAGCATTATCCCGGTATCAAATTGATTATTGCTGGTGGAGAGGTTCGGACAAGTGACGGCGGAGTTGTTGGTATTGCCGCAGTTGACTTTATTCGCCAATTCAAGGTGGACTACGCTATCATCGGTGTTTCTGGACTCGATCAGGATGGCGGCCTGCTTGACTATGATTATCGAGAGGTTCGGGTTGCTCAGGCGATTATCGCCAATGCGCGAAAAGTTATTCTGGTGGCTGACATGATGAAATTCAGGCGTAATGCTCCTGCCCGTATTGGCCATATTTCTGAAATTGATATCCTGGTAACAGACGGCCCGGTTACGCCAAAATTTGCGGCAATCTGCGATCAAGCAGGAGTCCGGATCGAGTGTGCCTGTTCGTCGGGGGTATAATGGAAGTATATAAATTCCGGCCGGTATTCTCGAGTGAGATGCTCTGGGGACAGAAAATTTTTTCTTGATAAATGCGCACTTTCGATTAAGCTTATATTTTATTTCATTTGAATAATTTTTTTGTTTTAAACGAAGCTAATTGAAGGTTTTGGTGGAGACGGGTGGGGATGACAACTTTAGTCTATGATCTTGCGGTTATTGGCGGTGGTATCAATGGTTGCGGTATTGCGCGTGATGCTGCCGGACGTGGTTTATCTGTTTTTTTGTGTGAGCAGAATGATCTGGCCAGTGCGACCTCTTCCGCGTCAACCAAACTCATTCATGGCGGTTTGCGGTATCTGGAATATTATGAATTCCGTTTGGTTCGGGAGGCGTTGACAGAAAGAGAGGTCTTGTTACATAACGCTCCCCATATTATCTGGCCGTTACGCTTTATTCTTCCCCATCATAAAGATCTGCGTCCTGCCTGGTTGATCCGTCTCGGGCTGCTGCTCTATGATTATATCGGTGGCAGAAAGGAGCTTCCTCCGGCGAAGACGTTGGATTTGCAGCAGGATATTGCCGGGAAATGTCTGCAGAATGATTACGACAAGGGCTTTGAATACTCTGATTGCTGGGTCGTTGACACTCGTTTGGCTATTCTTAACGCCGTCGACGCAGCAGCAAGGGGATGTATGATAAATACCCAAACCGAACTGCTTGCGGCGCGCCGAGATCAGCAGTACTGGACACTCTCTCTTTTCGACAGAAAAAAGCAGGTTGAATATACGATAAAGGCAAAGGCGCTGGTGAATGCTTCTGGACCCTGGCTTAACAGGACCATGGATGTGATAGATCATTGCGCGACACGTGAACATATCCGCATGGTAAAGGGAAGTCATATTATCGTTAAAAAGCTTTTTGACCACGAGCGGGCCTATATTTTTCAAAACCGGGATGGTCGAATTGTTTTTGCGATTCCTTATGAGAAAGAGTTTACCCTTATTGGCACTACTGATGTCGATTTTGAAGGCGATCCGGGAGTGGTTACGATATCGGAACAGGAAACGGAGTATCTCTGTTCCGCTGCTTCCGGGTATTTTAAGACACAGCTCAGTGCCGGTGATGTTGTCTCGTCTTTTTCAGGTATTCGGCCGCTGTTTGATGATGGTAAAGATGATGCCAAGGCGGCAACCAGAGATTATGTCTTAAAGATTGATAGCGGAGAGGAGGGAAATTCTCCGCCTTTGCTTGCGCTCTATGGCGGCAAGATAACAACATACCGTAAACTGGCGGAATCAGTGCTGGCAAAACTTGGCTTCTGGTTTCCCGGATTGAAAGGGCCATGGACGGAGCATGCTCCTCTTCCGGGCGGGGATTTTCAGCCCCATCAGTTTGACTCTGAGGTACAGGCGGTTATGACTCATCATCCCTTTATTACCAAAGAGCTGGCCGTTCGCTTGGTACGTTTGTATGGAACTGTCTGGAGGAGGATGCTTGACGCAATTCCTGGTCCTGAAGAGATGGGACCGCATTTCGGACATGATCTTTATGGTTTTGAGGTCGATTATCTTGTTGCGCATGAATGGGCGGAATGTGCCGAAGATATCCTGTGGAGAAGAACCAGGCTCGGTTTGTTTTTTACCGATGGCGAGATCGCAAGACTTGAGGACTATGTTACACAACGGCAATAATTTTCTTGGCATGTTCTTTCTTCTCCCAGCAGGAGGGTAATATGCAGCTAGAACTGCAGAATGTTGCCGATGAAAAACCTCAGGCAATGACTGTTGATTATGATGAACCGGTCAAGACCTGGGCGGCAGAGACACAATAATCCAGTCTGCAGACGATGACAGGCATGGAATAATAGAGGGTCATGACAACTATCATGGCCTTCTTTGCTTTTAGCATAGAATGGCGTTGATGGTGTTGATAAAAAAGGAGTAAAAATGGCCGCATATATACTGGCGATAGATCAGGGAACAACCTCGAGCAGGGCGATAATTTTTGCCGAAGACTTTTCAGTTGTCGCGACTGCGCAACAGGAGTTTGAGCAGTTTTTTCCTCAGTCCGGCTGGGTTGAACATGATCCCGAGGAAATTTGGACGACAACCGTTACTACCTGTAGAGCGGCAATGCAAAAAACCGGGCTTGTCGCCGCCGATATTACGTCAATTGGCATAACCAATCAGCGGGAAACAACAGTTGTCTGGGATAAAAGATCCGGGAAACCGGTACACAGGGCAATTGTCTGGCAGGACAGGAGAACGGCATCTTGTTGTAGCGAACTTGTTCGGGCCGGCCATGGTCGGATAATTCAGGAAAAAACCGGTTTGCTGCTTGATTCCTATTTTTCGGCAACGAAGATAAGATGGATTCTCGATACGGTCCCGGGCGCGAGGAAGGCTGCGCAGGCAGGAGAGTTGCTCTTTGGTACAGTGGACAGCTTCCTGCTATGGCGTTTGACCGGAGGACGGGAGCATGCCACTGATGTCACCAATGCTTCAAGAACAATGCTTTACAATATTCATGAAAACTGTTGGGATGAGGAGATCTTGCAGTTACTTGATATCCCGTTGTCAATACTCCCGGAAGTCAGGGATTGCGCGGCCAATTATGGAAAGACAGAAGCTTCCCTGCTGGGAGCGGAGATCGCCATCGGCGGAATTGCTGGAGATCAGCAGTCGGCGTTAATCGGGCAGGCTTGTTTTGCGCCCGGGATGATGAAATCGACCTATGGAACAGGGTGTTTTATGGTGCTTAATACTGGAACTACTGCCGTCCAGTCGCGCAGCAAGCTTCTCACTACCATAGGATACCGGCTGGCTGGAAAGACCTGTTATGCGCTTGAAGGCTCGATCTTTGTGGCTGGAGCCGCTGTTCAGTGGATGAGGGATGCTATGGGGTTGATTGAGAGTGCCGACCAGACCGAAAAACTTGCCAGAAAAGCTGATGACAAGCAGGATGTTTATCTGGTGCCTGCCTTTACTGGTCTGGGGGCTCCTCACTGGGACAGTGAAGCGCGGGGCGCTATTTATGGTATTACCCGGGCAACAGGGCCGGCTGAGTTGTCAAGGGCCGCACTGGAATCAGTCTGCTACCAGACCAGGGATTTGCTGGAGGCGATGCGAAAAGATTGGGAGGGACTGGGTAAAACCATATTGCGGGTTGACGGTGGCATGGTTGCCTCCGATTATACGATGCAGTTTCTTGCCGATATTCTTGATGCTGCTGTTGACCGGCCTCGGATTCTGGAGACCACTGCTGTTGGGGCTGCGTATCTTGCCGGTCTGCAGGCGGGTGTTTTTCCGGAGCCGGAAAAGATGATGGATTCCTGGCAGCTGGAGAGAAGATTTTTGCCGCAACTGGAGGCTGGGATTTGTAAAAGAAAGTATCAGGGCTGGCAGGATGCTGTTCGGCGGACGCTGACAAAGCCAGCAGGAGAGTAACAAGGATGTTTTTTCGTTGCTTATGAGGTGGTAATTGTTGGTTGTGCTGTCAAACAGAGACGTTATCTGTTTCAGAAAACAGCATCTCCGCCTGATACGAGCTGCGTACTGTCGGTCCGCTTGCTACAGCGGTAAAACCCTTTTCCAGAGCAATACTTTTGAGCTCGTCAAACTCTTCCGGAGGAACAAACCTGTCAACGGCAAGATGTTTTTTGCTTGGTTGCAGGTACTGACCGAGGGTGAGCATCTCACAGTTGTGTTCGAGCAGATCGTCCATTGTCCTTAAAAGTTCTTTTCGTTCTTCTCCCAGTCCGAGCATAATCCCGCTTTTGGTTGGAATGGAAGGGGCAAGTCGCTTGCTTTCCATAAAAAGCTGCAGGGAGCGCTGATAAATAGCTTGGGGACGAACCTTGAGGTAGAGTGAGGGAACTGTTTCAACGTTGTGATTGAGGATGTCGGGTTTCTTGGCCAAAATGGTGTTGAGAGCGTTCCAGTTACCCTGTAAATCGGGAATAAGCAGTTCTACCCTGGTCTCTGGTGACTGGCTATGGATTGCGTCGAGTGTGGCGGCGAAATGGCCAGCTCCGCCATCGGGCAGATCATCTCTGGTGACAGAGGTGATAACGGCATATTTCAGTTTCAGGGTCTGTACAGCTGTTGCGACTCGTGAGGGTTCTTGCGGATCCGGCAAAGAGAAGGGGCTGGTGGCAACCGCGCAGAACCGGCAGTTACGGGTGCAGCGCTCACCAAGAATCATAAAGGTGGCTGTGCCCCTGCTGAAACACTCAAATTGATTTGGGCACTGGGCATGCTGGCACACCGTTGCCAGGCTGTTTTTCCTGATCAGGCGGCGCATCTTTTCGTATTCAGGCCCGGAGGGGAGTTTCCGCTTCAGCCATTTCGGCTTGCGTGGGCTATCACAGCCTTTGCCCGCAGAGTATTCCTTGATAATTTTCATACAATGTTTTAGCCCGGATCAGAGTAATTGAGAAGGCTGCAGCTGTCTCAGCTTGCAATTAAATTTCTCTTCTATCAGTGGTATCGCCTGTTTCTTTGCCAAAGCCAAAGAAATCTCTTTGCCGGTTTCTCTGGCAAGAGAGCTTACCCCAACCTGTTGCAGTCCACAGGGACGTATCCAGGAAAAATGTTCAAAATCAATGTTAACGTTAAAAGCGAGTCCGTGAAAGGTAATTCCGTGCCGGAGCCGAATACCGATACTGCCAATCTTGTTGTCTTTCACCCAGGCTCCCCGATTTCGTAAATCCCGTCCGGCATTAACTCCAAAACAGCGAGCAAGATCAATTAACAGCTCTTCAAGCAGTTCGACATAGCCGGTTACAGAGAGCTTTCTCTTTTTCAAATTGACGATGGGGTAGAGAACCAGTTGGCCGGGACCATGATAGGTGATATCTCCACCCCGTTCAGTTGCGATAACCTTTATCTTTCTTTCTGCAAGAAACTCCTCGGAGACCATAAGGCTCTGAAGCCCTCCCTGCTTGCCAATGGTAAAAACAGGAGGATGTTCGACAACCAGAAAAAGATCCGGTCGGTCAGTTTTCGCCAGTCGCCAGGCGACACATTGCTGTTGCAGCGCATGCGCCTTTTCATAGGCCATCCTGCCGAGATCAAACAGAATGGCCTCTGTGAATGCTCCCAACTCAGAAACCTTTTCCGGTTAGACAGGGATTTCTTGCTGCAAAAGTTTCATCAAGTCGTTTGACCTTAAAGCGTTGCGGCGAGTTATGGAGCAGTTCGGGATCGCTTTTTGCTTCTTTGGCAATCTGTTTCATTACGGCAATAAACTGATCGAGGTCCTCCTTGCATTCTGTTTCTGTCGGCTCAATCATGATTGCGCCATGAACGATAAGCGGAAAGTAAATCGTTGGCGGATGATAGCCGCAATCCATAAGTCTTTTCGCGATATCAAGAGTTGACACTTTATATTTTTCCTGAATTTTGTCAGAGAGGACCACTTCATGCATACAGGTCCTATCAAAAGCAAGATGGTAGTCGTCCCGCAGTGCCTCTTTAATATAGTTGGCGTTGAGTACCGCCAGCTGGCTTGCCTTGCGGAGATATTTCTCTCCCATGCTCAGGATATAGCTGTAGGCACGGATCAGGATGCCATAGTTGCCATGAAAGGAATGTACTCGTCCCAGCGAATCAGGGCAGTCTTCCTGGCGGCGGTACATCTTGCCGTCAAAGATGATACGTGGTGAAGGCAAAAACTTCTCCAGCTCACTGGTGACGCAGATCGGACCGGCACCAGGGCCACCCCCGCCATGAGGAGTGGAGAGTGTTTTATGGACATTCCAGTGCATCACATCGACGCCGCATTTCTTCAGATCAACAATGCCCATAACCGCGTTCATATTTGCCCCATCGCCATAGACAAGGCCTCCGTGAGCGTGGACAATATCGGCAATCTCCTTGATATTGGATTCAAAAAGTCCAAGGGTGTTGGGATTGGTAATCATGATTCCGGCAGTCTCTTCGTCCATCAGATTTCGAACTTCGTCGGCGTTGAGAACCCCGTTTTCATTGACAGCAATCGGAATTGGTTTATAACCGCAGAGCGCCGCCGACGCCGGGTTGGTGCCATGGGCGGTATCGGGCATAAGGATTTTGGTCCTTTTACTGCCTCTGTCGCGATGATAGGCGGCAAAGATAAACATCCCTGCCAGTTCTCCCTGGGCGCCAGCCGAAG
>PDWJ01005400.1_pt1 | contig 10518 bp, 8 predicted proteins | sample 1430881 | NCBI WGS metagenome assembly PDWJ01 (sample SAMN01162460, study PRJNA174530) | Oral metagenome, whole genome shotgun sequencing project. | biome: Marine environment; feature: Marine mammal; material: Swab sample of the gingival sulcus; isolation source: swab sample of gingival sulcus... | reverse complement strand
TTGGTCAACCACCCCATGAGATGGTCTACAATCCCATCCGCATCACGCTGCTGTCCATTCAAGTCCAACAAAGTCACTTGCTGCACAGCTCCAAAGGCCACGATTGCGAACGCCGCATGGTGTCCGCTGGCAACCAACCCTTGCTCGTCGCCTAGGGTCGATGACGTGAGGTTAACAACATTTGACACTGCGATGGGTTTTCCTTCGAGAGTTACGCGAATGGCGGCACGGTAAACATCTCGAGGGGCGTCATTTTCGGTGCGAGCAAGAAAAACAACACGGCGGCCGATGAGCGCATCCACAATTGCGCCTCGGCTTGCTTCCCACACGAAGTCCTCCAAGGCGACTTTTCCTCCCACGGCCGAGCCGAGCATATCGGCGACCCCTCGAAGGGTAGCGGCAGGAGGCGCGGGCAAGGCGAAGCGTACGCAGACGGCGAGGGCAGCCACCAGCAGGCAGATGCGGAAACGGAGCGGAATTCGCCAAGTCGAAAGCTTCACGTAAAGATGTGGCTAACGAGTTCGCGCTACAAAAGTCAAATTCGCTGCAATTGAGAATCGATTCAATCGTCCGAGCTTTGGGTGCTTTGTTCGTCCTTGGGCACAGACTCGTCTTTCGGTTCAGGCTCGGATCCAGATTCAGGCTCGGGTTCAGATTTAGGCTTGGGTTCAGGCTCGGGCTTGGGTTCGAGCTTGGTCTCGGGCTTGGTCTCGGGCTTGGGTTCGAGCTTGGGTTCGAGCTTGGGTTCGAGCTTGGTCTCGGGCTTGGTCTCGGGCTTGGTCTCAGGTTGTTCAGCGGATGCATCGCTGACCGCTATCTCTGGCATCTTGGTTTCGCGTGTTTCTGACACGATTTCAGCTTCTGCTTTTTCGGCACGTGCAGCTTCTCGTTTGAGTCGAGCTTCCTTTTTCGAAATCAGACCGATAAGAATTCGTGCTCGTTCGCTGTCCACCGGTTGTCTGCCAACACTTCGAGCAAATGCAGCAGCGCGCTCGATGAACAGAGCGGACCCCTCTGCAAAGACACCTCTGCGCTGATAGATGTTGTCCGCCAAGCCCAAACGGACGTGACCGCCGCATCGGATGGCAGTCTCTGTGACACGGCGCTGGTATCGCCCCACGCCAGCGGCAAACCAGACGCTACTTCGAGGAACACGAGTCGACAAAAACTCAATTGTATCGTCATGGGCACCGAGGGCTCCAGGCACACCAAAGACGAATTGAACACGAAGTGGTAAAGGGAGCATATGCTGACGCCCGAGCGCCATGGCCTCTTCGAGGTGACCGAGTTCATAAGCCTCAGTGATGCTATGAACTCGCAGTTTGCGTAGCCTGGCAGCCACATCCTGAACCAGGGCTCGCGGGCTTTCGACCAACGCATCGCCCAAGTTGAAGGAGCCCGTGGCGATGCCAACAATGTCCGCGCCGCACTCGGCCAACGCCGTTCGTCGTTCAATGTCGGCGGGTCCCGGACAGACCGACGAGGCAACGATGACGGCGTTGCACTGGGCACGAATCGCCGCAACGATCTCGCCCATTCGGGCGCGAAACTCGGCTGTTTCGAAGTTCATATCGTCGACGCCGAGATAGATGATACTGGCCCCTGCATCATGACATCGCTTGGCTTCGTTGGCGACTTCTTCGGGGGTAGCTACCGCATGGGGTGTATGTTCTTTGGTAACCCCACCTCCCATGATCGAGGCTGCAATCATGACCTCAGGAGGCGTTCGTCTGGCAGGGGTGACCACCACGTTTGGCGGAGGAGTGACCACCACCGTGCCTTGGGGTAGCCGAGAAGACTTGTCCCGACGTTGTGGTAATGCAGGAAGCACAAGTTTGGGTCGGCGCTGCTGAGCGCGAGGGACGATCGCTGAGCCCACGGCTCGACACACAACGATGGGATCGGCGAGGGCGTCGGCTGCCGTCAGCGCAAGATCTTCGCTCCTGGCATAAGTGGCAACTTTTCTGGCCTCCAACGCCACCTGGCGTGTGGTATCGCCGACCTTTGTTATGACACCTGTTGCCTCGATGTAGTCGCCAACGAAGGCGGGTGAGAGCATCTCCACTTGCTGAAGGCCGCGCAGGGTTCCCTCATCCCCATCGAGACGGATCATCAATTCGGTTGTGACGTCGGTTAGTAGCTCAATGATTCGAGCTGGGTTTACCGAACCATTTGATTGATATGCGTCACTGGCGGACAAACGGACACGAAGGGTTACGGCAAGTCCTACGGCTGGGTTCATAGGGGACAACGATAGCAAGCTGGATGAGCAATGATAAGGGTTAGTCGGAAAGTTCCAGGGATTCGGGATCGACGGAGATCCAAATCACAGCAGGTTTTGTGCCATAGGTTGTGAGGCGTGGGTGAACGCGGGACGGACAGGAATCGGATTGCGAGGTCAAATTTGACCTTGCCAGTCTAAAAAAGACAGTTTTCAATCATTGGTATGTGTATTTCTTGAATAATTTCAATGTGTTGAAACGTTCATTTGATGGGTTGTCAAGTACCCATACGGCGGCTGGGTATGGTGATAGGTGGAAGAATTTTCTCTATTTCGCGCACGCAGCACAACGAACACGTGCGCTCAACGCTTCTTGCGCTTGGGTGGTCCCATCGAGGTATAACGTGGGGGTTCTCCAGGGCCGGATACGTCCGTCCAATGGGTGGTTACCCTGCGAACATCGAGGTGAACAAAGGAACTGTTGGGGTAATACCCAACACCAACGTTAGACAAGCCGTGCAGATAGTCACAAAGCACCTTGTTCGGAACACCTTCAACTCGGAAGTCGATGGCGCGACCCAGGGCGTGTTTGGACCGAGATGTATAAGGGTTGGATGACTTTTCTCGGTAACCGCTCACAACGATGAGCCGACGACCCCCAAAGTGGTCGCTCACTTCAGCAATTCGTCGAAGCAAACGTGTGTCTGTCGAATGGGTGTGGTTCGTCCGGCGATCAAATAAAAGCGCGTCCACTTTCGCAACGTTGGCCTTAATGGAACGACCTCGACGGTTGAAGAGGCGACCACGGAATGTATGCCCCCCTCTGACGATATGAACAACGCCCGATCGCGAAGGTCGGCTTGCATGGGTGTCATTGGGTCTTCGGCTCTCGTCGATGTCCTTAATATCAATTTTCTCAGAAATACAGGGCAGCTTTCGCGATCGCTGCGCTTCGGTGGACCGTTGTGTCAACGGTACAACCAGGCAGGCCCCAATCTTGAGCGATTGGCGAGGTTCGAAACCGTTTGCGTCACAAATGGCGTCGACCGTCGTACGATAACGTCGCGCAATTTTTCCGAGGGTGTGTCCGCGAGATACGACGTGGGTGGTGAAGGGGCTCTTTTTTTTCTTGGTTGGCTTGTCAGGGGCGGAAGGATGCTGTTTTGACGGTGTGGAATGAGGCGGGGTCGCAGCATCATCCTTTTCGGGAATCACGATACGTTGCCCCACCTTGAGCGGATCCCTTCTGCGAATTTGGTTTGCCGTGCAAATCTCTTCGATCGAGATGTTGTAGCGTTTGGCAATCTTTCCGAGCGTATGGCCGGAGGCCACAACGTGGACGCGCTCGGCCAGGGCAGGTCCAGCGAATAGTAGGACCGTCAGAAAAGCCGCCCACCAAGACAGCGCGCGGGCCAGGCAGCGATGGGACAAAAAACACATCGAAACGGAGTGTGAAGCGATCAGGTGTGGTTTCAGCCTTAGCGCCCCCGCCACCACGTGCAAAGCGCTTTTTTGACCAACGTGTCCTCCGGATGTCACACTTGCATTCGCGCGATTCTCCTGTGCACGGCTGCTCGTGTTTGGGAAAGAGGCGCCAGGACGGTGATGGATGTCTGAAGGCAAGAACCTAGTTGGCGTCGATATCGGATCGAGCTCGATTAAGGTCTGTGAAATCAAGGAAGGCCGCAAGGGTCGGACGCTACACAAGGTTGCATACGCACCGCTCGCACCCCAGACCATTGTCGACGGGCATGTCATGAACACAGGTGTTGTGACGGAAACCCTAGCCCAAGTATTCGCCCAGAATAAGATTAAGCAGAAAAACGTGGCGATCGGCGTGTCGGGCCAATCGGTGATCATACGCAAGATCACCGTCTCCATGATGACGCCTGCTGAGCTAGACGAACAGATTCAATGGGAGGCCGAGCAGCATATCCCCTTTGATATCAAGGAGGTACAGATCGACTACCAAGTGCTGCGTCGTCATCCTGACCGTGGTCAAATGGATCTGCTTTTGGTAGCAGCAAAACGTGATGAAATTAATGATTATGCACAGTTTGTGCGTGAGGCCAAGCTCAAGCCTACCTGCGTGGACATCGATGCTTTCTGCGTACAAAACCTATTCGAAGTATCGGTTGGCGTGCCCCAAGAGCAAACCGTGGCCTTGCTCAATATGGGAGCGAGCCTAACATCGCTCAATATCGTATCTGAAGGCACGAGCGCGTTTACTCGTGATATCACCAGCGGTGGCAATACGATCAGTGAAGAGATTCAGCGAGAGACAGGGCTGAGCTTTGAGCAGGCCGAGTCCTATAAGTGTGGCGACACCGCCGGACAAGATGGTGGAGCAGCCGTGGACAGGGGGGGTATGGTTCCCCAGCAAGTGCAGCAAGTGATCGAGGCTGCTTGCGATAACATCGCAGCGGAGATCCAGAGGTCGCTGGACTTTTTCATGGCGACCAGCGGCGAAGCTGAGATCAACCAAATCTATGTGACAGGCGGCACAGCCAATCTATCGAACCTGCGTGACGCGATTCAACGACGCGCCCGTGCTCCGGTAGCGTTCTTCGATCCGGTTGCCCAGCTCCACATCGATAAAAACGTGCGTCAAGACGTATTGCAAGCGCGCCGTGCTCAGCTCGCGGTAGCCATTGGGCTGGCGCTCCGTAAGGAAAAGGAGAAGCGCTCGTGATCCGGATTAACCTGCTACCGCACAAACGGGAAGCACGGCGCGACGCAGGGCAGGGATGGCTCGTGGCCGTCATGCTGATTGTGGCTGCAGAGGTCGTTGTGCTCGGTCTCGTCCACCAGTTGAAGCTCCAAGAGCTCACGGACCAGAGGCGGACCAACAACGAGCTCAAGGATCGGATTTCCAAAATCGAAGCAACCGTCGAAAACCACGCTGCGGTCAAGAAGAAGCTCACCGTATTGCGCGCTCGTGAGGAGGCCATTCAGAAGCTACAGACCGCGAGATCGGGCCCCACAGCCGTGCTTCTCGAGCTATCGAACTTGTTGACCACAGGCAGAGGTCCAGCCATCTCACCCGAAGAGTTGATGCAGATTAAGAAAGACAACCCGCAAGATGTACACAACGTCAGCTGGGATTCCCGACGACTTTGGATTCTTTCCTTCAAAGAGCATCAACGGGTGGTCAAGCTCGAGGGCATTGCGAGGGATGGTGAGGACGTATCTGAGTTGGCGCGTCGAATGTCCCTTTCCAAGTACTTCGACGATGTGGTCCTTCTGCCTGCCAAACAGGAGGTCGACAGCGACACGAAGTTGGAAGTGGTAAAGTTTCAACTTCAAGCAAAGGTCCAGTACTGAGCCATGGCCGCCGCAAAGTCACCAACCCTCAGCCGTTTGCCCACGGTCGCCAAGGCCGGTATCGGTGTCGGCTTCGTGGCCCTTGTCGCGATTGCGTACTTCATTATCTTTTATAGCGATGTTTCAAGCTCCATTCGCAGCGCAAAGTCGCAAGAAGGCAAGCTACGAGGCAAGCTCGATGACGTCAGGAAGATAGAGTTTGCCTATCATCAGGATCTTGCGGAGCTCACCGACCGCCAGCAGCGCCAGCGAGAGCTCAACAAAGTTCTGCCTGAATCTGCCGCGTACCCCGCGTTTCTTTCGTCGATACAAGGAGTGGCCAACGTATCCGGAGTCAACCTGGTGGCGTGGTCTCCCATGGAGGAAGCGGTTCAACAGTTTTACGCGAAGGTTCCAATGCAGCTAAAGCTGACGGGGAAATTCCATCAAATCGCGAAGTTCTTCAACGGTGTTGGACAATTGGATCGAATTATCAACATTGAAGACATTAGACTAAGCGAGCCCAAGGTGGTCGACGAAGACGTGATCATTACAGTCGAATGCCTTGCAACAGCTTTCCGAAGCATTCAGCAATCGGACAACGCGGGTGCCCCTGCAAAGCCCGGCGCCAACAAGGGCAGGGCAGGCGCAGCGGCGAAGGCTCCCGCTCGCAGAGGTCACTGATGAAGAATACTTGGCAAACGCCGCTTCTCATCGTTGGCGTGATCACGCTCATGGTTGGCTTTGGCTGCGGCGGTGACAAAAAAGGAGGGAGCTTTTTCTCTAATGAGCCCCCTCCGCCACCCCCACGCAGACGCGGAGTTGAGACAGCGGCTTCTTCAGGTGCTTCTGCCGGCCCACCAAGGCTCATCTTTCGCGAAGAGGACTTTGTTGAAACAGAACTGAGCCGAGACCCTTTTCGGTCTTTCGCCAAAGTGTTTTCAGATGAGAACAAGTCCACTGCCAGGACCCAACGCGAGGTGGTGCTCGATCGCTATGCCATTGATGAGCTCAAGCTCATTGGCATTGTCACCGGTACAACAAGACACCGCGCTATGCTCGTCGATCCCACGGGGACAGGGTGGATTGTCTATCGCGGTCAGTTCATCGGCAAAGCGGAGCTCGTTCGTGCTGCAGGGACCAGCGGCGCCAGCTATGAGCTCAATTGGCGCGTTGACCGAATTCGTGACGGGGATATCGTCCTCGTTCGCGAGGATCCTGCCCATAGCGATATTCCAGCGGCCACGCGCGTACTCAAACTACGCCCAGAAGACACCACCCCTGCAAACCGATAGAGCCATTGGCTTTCTTGTTCCCACATTGATACCCCCAATTACAAAGGTTTGGATCGAAAAACAGATTTTCTCTATTTATTGAAAAGAAGAAAATATCTTGGCTTTCGATCGCCCACTCTGCGCCTCTATCGATGGCCACGAATTTGGTCGGAATTGGTGGGGAAGGATACCATTGCCACGTCGCTGTGGACGAGGCTCTGCACGAAGCGGGGTCGATCGCCTGGGAGCCCTATGATGAGGTTGTCTCGAGGAGCGTTGTCTTGGACCCTATTGCGGGCATTGCTCGCCGCTGTGGTTGTATCCGTTGCACCGGTGGCGCTTGCCAAGAAAGCGCCAAATCACGTCAAAAACGTCACGGTATCCCAGTCGGGACCCAAGACTCGTGTTGTGGTTCAGGCCTCTGCCCCGCCACGCTTTCACGCTCAGCTAGCGAGCGGTGGAAAAAGACTCATCATTGATATCTCGAATGCAGATATTGTTGGAAAAATTCCCGCTGTCGCCCATTCCCGTGGGGTTGTCGGTGGCGTGGTCGCTCAACCCTACGAAACGCCCGCTGGAAAAACCGCCCGGATCTTTGTTCAGCTTCGGAAAAAGTCCTCCTATCGTATACGAGCAGAGGGCACTCGTCTCCTCGTTCTTCTCGAACCTGCTGACGAGACCAAAGCCACTCCCATTGGTCCGCGAGGGCCTTCGCTTCGCGCCGACCGCACCCCGACGACTCCTGCCACACCCCGTATCAATCGCGTCCAGTTCCGTCACGACTCACGCTCTGACTCCGTCATTTTACATATCGACGGGAAACCGGATCACAGTCAACTATCTCCTCGAGCTGGCGTCTCCCGGCTTGTCCTTCGTGACGTGCAACTCAGTGAAAGCGCTCAAAGAACGCTTGATGTAGCCGCTTTTGGCGGACTTGTTCGCACCATTTCTACCTACAAGGCCAAAGGCTCTTCGAATGTGATTGTCGAAGTCGAACGCGCCGATCGTGCCATTGCAGCGCTGTCTTACCAGAGGTCCAAGCTCGTTTGGACGTTTGCCCTTGCTGGAGACTTGCCCTCATCCCTCACCGGAGTGGCTGCCGACGGCGGGGCTGCACGCAAGACTCGTACGGTCGCGCGCGAACCCAAGCTATCTGGCATTCCTAAGGTTCATGGTGGAAGTTCAGACTATGAAGAGTCTGAGGCCAAGCCCGCCGAGGCCGGCGCTTTCCTTCCTGGCGCCCAGCTTGGACAGCGACGTCGCTATCGTGGACGACGCATCGAGCTTGATCTCAAAGACGCGGATATTCACAACGTGCTGCGACTTCTGGCAGACGTAGGCGGTGTGAACATTGTGACCGCGGACAATGTATCGGGGAGCGTGACCATTCGGATGCGCAACGTGCCTTGGGACCGCGCATTGGCGGTTGTTTTGAAAGCCAAGTCCTTGGGGATGATCCGTGAAGGCAACGTCATCCGCGTCGCACCCCTTGCGGAGCTCGAAAAAGAACGTGAAATGGCAATCGCTCGTCGCAAACAAGAATACGAGCTTACCCCAGTAGAGACACGGTTAATCCCCGTTTCCTATGCAGCGGCGGCGGACATTCAAAATCGTGCAAAGGACTTGCTTTCTCCACGCGGTTCAATTGCCGTTGATGATCGAACGAACGTTCTCATTGCTCGCGACGTACCTGGTAACCTGAATCAGGTTGAAGAGCTTGTTCGTTCCCTTGATACGCAAACGCCGCAGGTCCTCGTTGAAGCACGAATTGTTGAGGCCACCAGCCGGTATCTGCGTGACATCGGGGTCCAGTGGGGCGGAGATGCTTCCTTTTCATCAGCCACCGGCAATCCCACGGGCCTTGCGTTCCCCTCCAGTGTTGGCCTGGTCGGTGGTGCTTCCGACGCACAGACGCCCACGGGAGGTCTCTCTCCGTTTACCAATACTGTTTCCAATCACAACTTTGCGGTCAACCTCCCTGCCACTGTCGGTACAGGCCAGGGTGGCGCATTGGGCATGACCTTCGGTCACATCAACAACACAATCAATCTTGCCTTGCGCCTATCCGCCGCGGAAACCAGCGGCATGGTTCGAATCATTTCAAGCCCTCGAATCCTGACTCTGGACAACCATGAAGCCAACATTAGCCAAGGAACGCTCATTCCGTTTTCCCAGGTAAGCGCCATGGGCGTGCAGACCACCTTCCGAGAGGCCAAGCTGCAGCTGCGGGTCAAACCGCACGTCACCGCCGACGGAAGCGTGTCAATGCACGTCAAAGTCAATCGCGATGAGCCGGACTTCACGCAAACATCGGCCCAAGGCGATCCCACCATCCTCAAGCGCGAGGCAGAGACCGATCTGCTGGTCATGGATGGGCATACAGCCGTCATTGGTGGAATTTTTACGCGCAATACCGGACGAAACCTCGATCAGATACCCTTTTTTGGTGACATTCCCCTCATCGGCCTGCTCTTTCAGCGCCGACGAGCCAGCGATAGTCGCAGTGAGCTCGTGATCTTCCTTACTCCCCGCATTGTCAACCGCGCCGAAGCCCTTGGTCACTGATGGTTCTGCCCCTACGACCTCTTCCGCGATAGGTTGCGGGAAAGGTGTCCGTTCGCGTATCGGATTGGGGTGCTTTGCGTTGCCTCTCCTTGGAGAAGGCGCTTCATTCCGTGGCCGTTGCTTTGGCTCGGGTTTGGGCTCAGAGCGAACCGTCAACGTGGTAGAAGTGGCTGACCTGAACGACTTTGGTTCAGGAACAAGCATGGCGACGGGAGCTTAAAGAAGCGCTAACATTTGAGCAATGGGGACATTCCGATTCTTGCTCGTTTTTGGTTTGGCACTTTCAACCTTGGCGTGCGCGCGTAAGCCACCTGTGTTTGGTAGCGGGCTTCCCAGCGTTCGCGCTTCTCGCGAGGAGGCCTCTTTTGAAAGGCAGATGTTCGAGCGGCTGAATCGCGACCGGGCTGCGCGCGGATTACCTGCGTTGATGTTTGATGAGCGGCTCTCCGAGATAGCTCGATACCACTCCAAGGACATGCGTGACGCCGGCTTTTTTGGCCACGAATCACCGACCACTGGATCGCCACAGGATCGCATGGACAGAGCAGGGTACCTCGCCGCCGAGTCAAGAGAGAACGTGGCCCAAGCACCGAATGCTTCTATTGCGCAAGATCAGCTACTCGATAGCCCAGGACACTACGCCAATATTGTTGCCACCACAGTTACCCACGTGGGGATCGGTGTGGTCAAGGACAAGGGAATTCCGGGTCAGGTTCGTGGCTACTATTTCACGCAGTTATTTGCCAACCCGGTGAAGAGCCAATCAGCACAACAAGCCGATGCTGTGATCATGGCGAAGATCTCTGATTTCCGTGCAAAAACTGGACTCACACCCTTGGCTCAGCACCCTCTTTTGCAGCGCTTTGCACGCGAGCTTGTCGAGGGCGTGGATGCCAATGAGCCGAATGAGGGCCTAGGCCCGATCGGCGACACCATCCTAAGCAAGCTTCAAGCAGAGTCTGGACACGGATTGCGCTCAGTCGCAACTGCCGCTCAGGTAGGATTGAGCGCTGAGATGTTCCGACCCGAGGGTCTCATTGACCCAGGAGTAAAAGCAATCGGCTATGCTTCTGCCCTCGACCACGACGCCCAGGGAAAGCGTGTTGTTAAGGTTCTGTTCATTGTTGGCAGATAGTGTTGGCGGAGAGTGCCCTC
>PDWJ01005398.1_pt1 | contig 10519 bp, 10 predicted proteins | sample 1430881 | NCBI WGS metagenome assembly PDWJ01 (sample SAMN01162460, study PRJNA174530) | Oral metagenome, whole genome shotgun sequencing project. | biome: Marine environment; feature: Marine mammal; material: Swab sample of the gingival sulcus; isolation source: swab sample of gingival sulcus... | reverse complement strand
TTACAATCCCAACAGAAGCGGCAATTACAAAAGAAAAATACCAAGGCTTTATTGATGTTGAAAATCAACATTTTTTATATAAACAAATATATTCAAAGGACTAAACAATGAACAGAGGAATAAACAAAGTCATCCTAATCGGCCACCTCGGCGCCGATCCGGATAGCCGCGGCAATGACAACCAATCCCTACAGCAACACAACGCACTGGATGTTGTTTATTAAATTATAAACGCCATCTGCGGGTGTGAGTAAGCAGACACGTCAAGCCGTGAGTGATGTGGAACAAACAACCACGGTAGCAAAAACCGGAGTTTTTCCAGCTAAACAACTGGTTACTTCATCAGGGGCAATGCCGACTAGCCGCTGCAAGCGGATTTTACAATTGCGTTATAAATAGATGAAAAAATATACTATTATTGTTGAATCAGATAGCCCACCAACCGTGCTGTTAGGCCAAAAAATCATCAATGGCTGCACTGTAGTAGCTATCAAACAAGAAGATAATAAACTTGTCAGCGCAGCAACGCTTGCCAAACGCTATAATTTATCGGCTGCGACGGTGCGCAATCGTTGCGCGTTGATTAATCGTGGCACGACTGGTAAGCATCTTTATGATGCAGACGAAGCGCACCAATTACTAACAAGTAAACAGAACAGGCGTGGACGTAAGCGTGAAGCATAATTTATTGATGTTTGTTGAAGTATTCAACAAGTTCACGCGCATCCGGATTGTAATAAATATTAACGAGCGTTGCTATCTCTTTGTGTCCTGTCAATTTGGCCAATATCTCAACTGGCATTTTTCTTTCTTTTACCATCCTACTGATTGCTTCATGCCGAGTATCATGAAAATGCAAATCATGTAAATTAGCCCGGTGCTTGGCTTTTTGCCATTCTTTCTCAAAAAAACTTCCTGACCGTGGCACTGCCCTACCATTATCCCAATCAAGCACTTTTATCAATTCACGAGCTTTAAATGAAAGTGGCACGTTGCGCGAATCGCCAGTTTTAGAATCTGCTACATAAATATGATCATCAAAAACGTTTTCTTTTTTTATCGCTAAAATCTCACCACGACGCATCGCTGTTTCTATCGCAAACAAAAAAGCCCAGGCAACATAATGCATAGTTAAGCTTGGCTTTTTTGTAATATCATAATCACATGACTTAAGTATTCGCGCAATTTCATCATTACTTATACGTCGATAACGCGCCTTTGAATCAACTGGCTTTTTAACTTTTAAAAAAGGATTCTCATCAATCAAAAATAAATGCTTTTGCGCATAACTCATCACAGCAGAATATAAATTAATCTCTCGCTTGACGGTTGCGCTTTTAACTTCAGTCAAGCGCTTATCTCGCCAAGCCGAGATCATTTGTGGAGTTATTTCATTAATTGAGGTAGCGGACAGCACACCAAGTTTATTTTTAAATACTTTAAGTTGGTATCTTATACCTCGAGCTGATTTCATCTTGCGACCAATGCGTTGCTCATACAAAACAAACAGCTCATAAAATGTAATTTGTTTTTGTTTTTTATGTTCAATGACCCCAGCTTTTAACTCTAAAAGCTTACTAGCTGCCCATCGCTCGCATTCCCGCGCTGTGTCTCGCGTGCAAGAATAGCGCTTGCGATTATACATAAGTTCAATGTAATAACTGTAACCGCGCTTGCGCGGCTTTGGCAATTTCAAACCAGCCTCTTTGGATTGATTTTTGACGTAATTTTGACGTAAATTTTGATGCAATTTTACTATTTTTTGCTAAAAACGCAAAAAATGCACATTAAAATATTTAAGTCAATTTTATACTCCAAACCAAAAAAACCATTAAATAACATAAAAATGAAGTAGGAATATAGATTTAAACAAAAGCGTCCACGGCAGGAGTCGAACCTGCAACCTTTCCCTTAGGAGGGGAACGCTCTATCCAGTTGAGCTACGAGGACAATCTGAGTTTACCGATAAGCCGGGTTCTGTTAAAGACAATCATTCATCTGCGACTATTGTTACCAATAGCCTGTAGCAACCTACCCGGAATCACGATGGGCCACCGCAACGATTCCCTATTTGGTCTTGCTCTAAGTGGGGTTTACCCTGCCAAGACTGTTACCAGCCTTGCGGTGCGCTCTTACCGCACCATTTCACCCTTACCCCGAAAGGCGGTATATTTTCTGTGGCACTAGCCGTCAGCTCACGCTGCCCGGGTGTTACCCGGCACCTCGCCCTGTAGAGCCCGGACTTTCCTCCAACTTTCGTCAGCGATTGTCTTGGCAAACTCAGATGAGAAATTGTAAAAGAAAAATAACCAATTTGCCAAATTTATTTATATTTCTTTATCAAGAAATTGTGCTATATTGATTATGCTCAAAAAATAATTGAGTAATAACAAGGAGAAAATCAATGTTCTTTTTTTGGATTTTTATCGCCTTACTGGTAGCAGCCACTATCTATTTAGTAAGTATTTATAACACCTTAATTGCTAAACGTAATCAAATCATAAATGGTTTTGCTCAAATTGACGTACAGTTAACTCGACGTTATGAGCTTATTCCTAATTTGGTCGAGGCTGTCAAAAAGTACATGAGCCATGAACGTGAAACCTTAACTAACGTTATTGCCGCCAGAAATCAAGCGGCATCTGCTTTAGCGACCTCCGGAGAAACACCAAGCGGTAGCGACATTGCCAAACTGGCTGTTGCCGAACAAGCATTGGGAGCGAAGATGAGGGGGTTTGTGGCAACTTTTGAAAACTATCCTGAACTTAAAGCCGATCAAACCATTCAGCAGTTACAAGAAGAGCTTAACTCAACTGAAAACCGAGTGGCCTTTGCTCGTCAACACTACAATGATTTGGTCAATGACTATAATACAACTGCTCAGGAGTTCCCGGCCAATATTATCAGTGGCTTGTTTAAATTTAATGAGTCTCCCTGGCTTGAAATTGATGATATAGAAGTTAAAAGGAAGCCACTTAAAATAGACATAAATTAAACCGTCTCTATGAGGTTTTAAAAATAATGGCAACCCCAAGCTCCTTATTTTACGTACACCATCAAAACGCAAAGCGCTCAAGTCAAAAACTATCGTTTATTTTTTGGCTTGGGGTTTTGTTAAGTTCGGTAAGCTATATTTTAATTGCCTTGCTACTTATTTATATCTCAACCTTTGGTAAATATTGGGCGTGGGAAACTGCTATAATGCTGAGCTCAATTCCAATTATTACCACAATTTCTGCTTATTTTGACAGACGTCGTCATATGTTTAAAACTAGCGCGACCGAGCTTGCTAAAGAGTTAGGCGCCAAACCACTCTCATTAACAGGTAATCTTGCTCAGCAGCAACTGCGTAATATTGTCGAAGAAATGGCTGTTTCCAGTGGCATTCAACCACCACCTATTCTTATTATGAGTCGAGATGACAGTATTAACGCTTTTGTGCTAGGTGGTGCAAACCATACCATCGCTCTAACTGTATCACAGGGCGCCCTCAATAATCTAACAAGGGATGAGCTGCAAGCTTTGGTTGCGCACGAATTCGGTCATATCATCAACGAAGACGTGTGGATTTATAGCAAACTTTCCGCTATGTTACACGGCTATTTTATTATTAGTGAATGGCGTTATGGTAGCCGCCATGCTATCTCATCATCCCGTATACAGTTTTGGGGACGCGATGATAGTGAGTCCAGCCATATTGATTTATTTTACCTGATCTTAGGATTCTGGGGGACTATTCTATTGGGTGTGGGGCGCCTTATTCAAGCGGCTTTTTCACGTGAGAGAGAATGGATGGCCGATGCCCGATCGGTCGAATATACCAGAAATAGTACAGCGCTTATCAGTTTGCTAAAAAAGGCTCTAGCCTTACAATATCTCAAGGCAAACACACCCGTTGCACGAGAAAGTATCGCCCATTTCTTTTTCATTAACTACCAACCGCTCAACCATTTTACCCAGCGGCAAACTCACCCGCCTATCAAAGAGCGTATTCAACGTTATGGCGGTAGTATCAATGATGAAGAAATTGCGGCTATTGCTTACGAGTTGCAAGAAAAACGTCGCGAATCTCCGCTGGATAATATTATTGATAAACACCGATATGCTTTTTCAACGACAACCTTATATCCCATATTAACGGTCAATAAACACTTAAATCAAGCGCGTCAACCGACAAAATTTACCGATGAAACATCTTTAGCTGCAACCATTTATGCTTTCTTTCTTTTTCACTGTGGACAAAATTTATTTGAAATCTCACAAAACCCAGATATCAATCAGATAAGATTTAAGCAGGCAAAACCGTATTTTTCTATGGTTGGCAATTGTCATCCTATCGAACAAATTTTTTATTACCAGCAGTACTGTCGACAAGTCACTTATTTATCTTCAGCCGAACAACAATCGTTACGTAAAGATATTGACAGCCTCATTCAAGTTGATAAAGATTTCACCATTTATGAGTGGTGTTACTTGCTGATTCTTCACCATTATATGACACCGGTGGTAAATCAGGAGCAACACTATCAAAATTTAGCAGAACCATTGCAAAGACTATTTTCTTTTTGTGCCAGTATTTATAGTGATGGTGATGACAATATGCGCCAGCAACTGTTTTCTTATCTGTGCCAACATGGTTTGCCTATCCGCAATGCCAACTATCATGAGCTGCTACCTTCTGCAAATACCTTTGCGTCTATGGAACAAGACATAGAGAAACTAAAAACATTAAAGCCTATGTATCGCCAACAATTACTGAGCGCATTAAAAGATAGTTTTGCCTCTTTGAAACAACAAAACTTAGTGGGTATCTATATTCATCACACCATGATGATTACTTTAGGCGAAAAATAAACACAAGAGCCGCTCAGAATAACTAAAAGCTGCACTCTATTTTGAATGCAGCTTTAATTAAATGCTATTTAAATACTTCGAGTTTTTAACCGTTTTTCATCGACTGAAAAAATTCCTCATTGGTTTTGGTATTTTTCAGACGCTCTAATAAAAATTCAATGGCTTGAAGCTCGTCCATCGGATGTAATATTTTCCGCAAAATCCATGTTTTTTGGAGAATTTCTCCATCTATCATTAACTCTTCACGACGGGTGCCGGAAGGATTAATATCGATAGAAGGATATATACGTTTTTCAGCGATACGCCGGCTTAAATGAATTTCCATATTTCCGGTGCCTTTAAACTCTTCGTAAATGACTTCATCCATTTTAGAACCAGTATCGACTAAAGCGGTAGCAATAATAGTTAATGAGCCAGACTCTTCCGTATTACGGGCAGCTCCAAAAAAGCGCTTCGGCCGTTGCAGGGCATTAGCATCCACCCCGCCCGTTAATATCTTTCCAGATGCAGGACTAACGGTATTATAAGCTCTGGCCAGACGAGTGATCGAGTCACATAAAATGACCACATCCTTTTTATGTTCGACCAGTCGTTTTGCTTTCTCCATCACAATTTCAGCCACCTGCACATGACGTTGCGCTGGTTCATCAAATGTTGAAGAAACCACTTCACCACGAACATTACGTTGCATTTCAGTAACTTCTTCTGGGCGTTCATCAATAAGAAGGACAATGAGATAACACTCAGGATGATTATTGGCAATAGATTGAGCGATATTTTGCAGCATGACCGTTTTACCCGCCTTAGGAGGTGAAACAATCAAACCACGTTGCCCTTTCCCGATCGGTGAAATCATATCGATCATACGAGCCGTAATATCTTCACTACTACCGTTGCCAATTTCCAAATTTAGTTGCTCATCTGCATGCAGTGGCGTTAAATTTTCAAATGGAATTTTATGTTTTGCGGCTGAACGCGGGTCAAAATTAATTGTATCGATTTTCGTAATCGCAAAATATCGTTCATTATCTTTAGGTGGACGGATTTTTCCGCTAACAGTATCACCGGTACGCAAATTACAACGACGGATAATGCTTGGTGAAACATAAACATCGTCAGGACCAGCCTGATAAGAATTAGATTCTGAACGTAAAAAGCCATAACCATCGGGAAGGAGCTCTAATACACCATCACCAGTAATTTCTTCACCATTTTTAGAGTGCGCTTTTAAAATAGTAAAAATAAGATCTTGTTTACGTTTACGTGAAATATCTTCAAGCCCCATTTCTTCGGCTAAAGCCAATATTTCCTGGGGCGATTTTTGTTTTAAATCGCTTAGATTCATAAATATTATTTTAGTGGATTACCCGCAATAATGCGGGTAGAGGATTAAAATTAAGCAAGATGAGGCTCAATAAAACTCATCAATTTGGATTTGGATGCTAGTCCAATAATAGTATCGATTTGTTCGCCATTTTTAAACAATATCATCGTAGGAATAGAACGAATACCATATTGAGCAGCAATGTCGTTATTTTCATCAACATTAATTTTGGCAATTGTAAATTTACCATCGTACTCAGCAGCTATTTCTTCTAAAATAGGCGCAACGGCTCGACAAGGACCACACCATTCAGCCCAAAAATCAACTAATACCGGTTTATCAGCATTAAGTACTTGAGCTTGAAAGTCTGCTTCTGAAACAGCAATAGGTTTACTCATAACGTATCTCCAGATTAACAATTATCCTTAATTAAATTAATTTCTGATTTAGACAAGACGCAAGAATGCGCTACAATTTGATTTATAGCGCGAGTATAAGCCTAGTGAGCAAGAAATTCAACATTTAAATACTCATGCACCATATTTTTTTCTATAGGCTTGCATTTCTGGCAAATGTGCCTGTAACTCTTTATCTTCCGTCATAAAGGAAAGTAAATCATCAAGATTGGCAACCGATTGAGTATAAATACCTTCTTCCTCACCAAGGTGATCTAATGCCGAACCTTTATCATCAATACGCTCCATACGATCAAGAGCCACCAGCAGTGCCGTAGGGTTTGCTTTTTCTTGACGTAGTAATGCCAATGACTGGCGAATAGCTGTTCCAGCTGTCAGAACATCATCTATAATTAAAACATGCCTATCAGCAATGGGGGCACCGACTAAAAATCCCCCTTCGCCATGGCCTTTCTTTTCTTTTCGATTAAATGCCCATGGTAATGACCAGTCATATTTATTCACTAAAACGATAGCAACCGCAGCTACTAAAGGGATGCCCTTATATGCTGGCCCAAAAAGCATATCAATAGCACATCCAGCTTGCCGCATTTGCCAAATTACATGCGCATAACTTTCTGCCAAAGTGTTTAATGCTCCGCCATTATGAAATGCCCCTGCGTTGAAAAAGTAAGGACTCCTCCGACCAGACTTCAAAGTAAATTCGCCAAAACTTAACGCATTTACCTGTAAAGCCGTTTGTAAAAACATTTTTTGATATACTGATAACATTTTTTCCCTGAGAAACTCATATGTTTAAAATAATTTCATTTAATGCCAATGGTATACGTGCAGCAGAGCGTAAAGGTTTTTTTCAATGGCTCGCTGGTGAAAATGCTGATGCCGTTTGCATTCAGGAAACGAAAGCGCAATTTCATCAACTGCAAGATAAGCCAACATTTTCTCCTCTTCTTTTTAATTACTACCACGATGCCCAAAAAAAAGGATACAGCGGAACAGCACTATATTTAAAACACCCTCCCCAAAAAATTATTGAGGGCATCGGCTGGCCAGAAATTGATGAAGAAGGCCGTTATATCGAAGCACGCTACGAGCAATTTTCTATCATATCATTATATATGCATTCGGGGACCAGTGGTGAGCACAGGCAAGAAAAAAAAGAAGCGTTTATGGCCAGGTTTTGGCCTTATCTGCAACAGCGGCAAAATAATGGTGAACGCATTATCTTATGTGGCGATATCAATATCGCTCATACCGAAAAAGATATTCGCAACTGGAAAGGTAATTTGAAAAATTCAGGCTTTCTACCCCATGAGCGCGAATGGTTAACCACCCTATTTTCAAACGGCTACAATGATGCCTTTCGCCTAGTTAATCAAGAAGAGCATCAATATACATGGTGGTCACAGCGGGGACAAGCTCGAAACAATAATGTCGGTTGGCGGATTGACTACCAAATCATCACCGACAATCTAATCGATAATGTCATAAGTGCAAATATTTATACCGAACAGCGTTTTTCCGATCATGCGCCACTAATTATGTGCTACCGAGCATTAGAATCACTGTTATAGCATAATAAATACATTACACGTCCATTTTGCTTATTTAATGAATATACGTTATCAGCTGGCCATATAAAGCCATAGTAGCGCTGAAAGCACTATTAGCTCACCTTTTCAATCAATTTGTCCGATAAAAAAAGAAGCGCCTTATTACAGAAAGCGCTTCTTTTTATCTATAAGTTAAAACTTATGGCGCGCCCATAATGCTTTTATTTTCAGGATAACGAATTTCATACCCATGCTGAACGCTAAAAACCTCATCGGCGGCCAAGTCTTTTTTCCAGACGACCAGCCCCTGAGTATCTTCTACATCAAGTTCATCTGGTTGTGTCTTCCACATGGACTTAATTTTAATATTTTCCTCCGTTGAAACTGGTAACCGCGCATAGATACGTACTGGCAATTGTTCGTCACCATGATTACTCAAACGCAATTCCTCGACTTTTGTTAACAAACGGTCGCGCTTAATAAAGCCATCATTCTCTCGATATTCCGGAGGCGTAATTGCCTCTGCTTCAATACGAGGGTCAACACCAAAACTCATAGTGAGTTCCGTATCTATTTCTAATAGATCATTATTATAACGTTCTGTCAAAAAGAGCCCGTCTCGATAAAGCTTCATTTGCCCCGGAATTAAAGGAAGCTTGCCAGGCTGTTTCCAGTTAGCAATCAATAAAGCATGCTTTGGCCAATTCCAGCTATAAAAAGCGCTATAAACCTCCGGCTTGACTTTCTCATGATAATAAGACAATAAATAAGCATCATGACCACTTGCCAAATTATATTGATTGGGCATTTGTACCTCAAAACTACTACCACTTTGGATAATGATCGGTACAGCAGCCACAGAATGTTCTGCATAGTCTTCTGTATAATTAGCTCTCTTTTTACTATAGACCGCAGCTTCAACCGAGCTATCCATCTCATTTTCTAAATCAATTTCTGGTACAAATGAAATAATTTGCTCGTTTAAATAAGGTTCTTCGTAATATTCAGACGGCATAACCGCTAAAGTGATTGCAATATCTTCCCAATCTAACCCGGTTTGCTGGGTTATCATAGCCTGCCCGGTAATATTTAGCTCACCGATTTCACTATCTAAATACCATTGACTCATTGGTTGCCAATAAGCTAAATCACTACGCTCATTCAAGCGCAATGCTATATTTCCTGCCTTTTTTGCATTAATAATAACTACCAAGGCTTGCTGAACCTTAAAGTCAGTACCATTTTTTTGTTCAGACACAAGCTCTGTTAAATAATTAATTTTATCCATAAGTGCTTGTTGTTGGGTCAATAGCTGTTGATATTCTTCACGCAAAGTAACCAATTCTTTAGACACTTTGTCAAAATTACTATCAGCATTTTCCAATTGCTGAGTCAATGCATCAGCCAATTCAGTATTATCAGATAATGCCCTGTGAATAACCTCTAGCTCTTGTTTGGTTTGATTAAGCTTCACCATATTATCTGACACCCTATATTCCTCACTGGCAACCATTGATTGTCCCAGTAAGTCTGCTCCTTCAACACTAACAGATATTTGATCGATGCTAGAAGATAGTATTGCAGGAACAATCAGCTTATGTTGTCCTGAATCAGGAATTTTTACGGTTGCACTACGAATAATATCCGCCTGGTTAGTATAAAGCGTCACCGACTCAACATTGGTTTCAACTGTAATATCAGCGGCACGAATGGTTGATATAGCCATCAGCAATAAAATACTCAAACTAATTTTTATATATCCATACATTATCAAGCGCTCCTAAACTATTAATAGTTTTATCAATTTAACATAACTTTTCTGTCAAACCAATGAGTATCACTGCCAAGATAACAGCCAATACTTTAATGACGATTATATAATACCAGCAACGGGCAACAATGATTTGCCTTTTAGCAAAAAAGTTAGTAAAAAAAACAGTCTATATATTTGGGGTTAATTAACTTAACTGATAAACAATAACTTAGATATAAATCTTATTAGCCACGCAAACCAGCGTTATCATTAATATTTAGCTAATAAAAGCTAAGGTATTAATAATACGTGCAAACAAAAGCGCTTAATCTAACCGCTCACCTGTTTCTAGCGCAAAAAAATGCAAATCCGATTGCGAGAAAGTAAGGCTGATTTTTTCTTGTTCACGCCATTGATGAGCTAGGCTAGTGAGTACAACAAAATCAGTTTCTATCCCTTTAAGATGACCGTGTAATAAGTTGATATTTCCTAAATGTTCAATAATATCAATAGAAAATTCCATTTCATTTGCTGAAGGAACTAATGAAATAGAAATATGCTCAGGGCGAATACCTAAAATTACTTTGCCTTGATAATCAATTTCTGATGGTTTAGGTAA
>PDWJ01005397.1_pt1 | contig 10519 bp, 9 predicted proteins | sample 1430881 | NCBI WGS metagenome assembly PDWJ01 (sample SAMN01162460, study PRJNA174530) | Oral metagenome, whole genome shotgun sequencing project. | biome: Marine environment; feature: Marine mammal; material: Swab sample of the gingival sulcus; isolation source: swab sample of gingival sulcus... | reverse complement strand
TCGACCTCTCTTAAAATCAACGGGTACATTGTTTAGTTTTCATGGTTCGTTCTCTGTCGTCATCACGCGACGACTTATACATAATACCATCTGTCTTCTGTTTCGTCAACACTTTTTTAAAAGTTTTTTTGTTTTTTTTATAAGTTTTTTTTAGCGTTGTATTCTCTTGTTTTTATACTACTATATATGGTATAGATTTTATTTTTTGAAAAATTATTATCAAATTTCTATAAGTTTTTTATATTCCTTTTGAAACTTTTTAATAATTTTCTTTTCCATTCTTGACACAGTCATTTGTGAGACACCAAGTGACTCAGCAACGTTAATTTGTGTCTTATTATTAAAGAAGCGGTCTTTGATTATATTCACTTCAACTGGATTGAGTTTATTCATACATTTTTCTATAAACTCTTTATTTTCTATAAAGACAAAATACTTGTCATCTTCACCAATTATATCCATTAGTTGTATATCTTTATCATCGCCAGAACTATCGTAAATGATATCTAATGATTTTGGTGTGTAAACTTGGCTCGCTTCCATTGCCTCAATAATTTGTTTTTCTGTACAAGATAAGTACTTCGCAATATCTTCTATTTTTGGTACGCGTTGTAAATCTTGTTGCAATTTAACTTTAGCGACATTTATTTTTTTAGACAATTCTTGAATTCTTCTAGGTACTCTAACATACCAACCTTTATCTCTAAAATATTTCTTTATTTCTCCGATAATTGTTGGTGTTGCGAAACTTGAAAATTCAAAACCTCTGTTTACATCGAATCTCTCAATCGCATAAATAAGGCCTAATGCAGCAACTTGAAAAATATCTTCATAATCTATACCTTTGTTGATATATTTTTTTGAAAGTATTTCGCTAATGTATAGATGACGATTGAAAAGTTCGTTTCTTATTGCTAAGTTTCTATTTTCACTATATAATTTAAAGAGTTCTTTTGTTTGTATATCGCTATAAATAGTTTTATGATTTGGTCCTCTTTTTACCATTTTTTAACCCCTAAATAGTTAGTTTATTACCTAAATGTATTTTTTCATTTTTATTAATGTGCCCATATCTGGTTGAGAATCTATTTTCATTTCATCCATTAGCGCTTCCATTATAAAAATTCCCAAACCATTTTCTTTGTATTCTTCTAAATTAGGTTTTTCATAATTATTTAAGTTAAATCCTTCTCCGTTATCATAAATTTCTATACCAAGTCCATTTTCAATAACTGTAAAGGTGACAGTAAAAAATTCATTTTCTAAATTTTCTTTATTGCTATGCAATATGGCGTTATTACATGCTTCACCTATTGCAACTTTTATATCTTCAATCGCTTCTAAATCAAACTCAAGCTGACTTGCAAGAACAGAAGAAGTCAATCGAGCAATAGAAACATATTCTTTTTTATATGGTATTTGCAGTGAAATTTTATCTTTCATTTTGAATTCCTCTTCTTATTCTACAATAAATACTCTATTAAGTCCTGTAATATTTAATAATTTATCAATATTTTTTGGGGCTTTTAGAATATATATTTTGTGGTTTGTTTCTTTAAGTATTTTTGAAATACCAATAAGTACACCTAATCCTGTACTATCAATATAGACAAGTTCACTACACTCTAAATGAATATGCGCTATTTTATCATCGATGACTTTATTTAAAAATTCTTTGAAATTTTCTGAAGATTCAATATCTATTTCACCAATGACATTTATTTTCCACGCTCCTTTTTCTTCTTCATAAATGCGTTGTAATTTTAATGCCATTTAATTCCTCCATCTTTGTAACCATTACTGTTTTTCTTCTTCATCTTCTATTTTAACAATTTTTGCAAATGCAACAAGCTCAATGTCTTCTGCTACTTTCATTACTCTTACGCCACTGGTATTTCTGCCAACTGTAGAAATATCTTCTACTTTTATTCTAATGATTACACCAGCTGAATTGATTAAAATAATTTCATCTTCTTGATAAACGACACTTGCACCAATTATTAAACCAGTTTTATTTGTTGTATTGTAAGTAATAATTCCCTTACCACCACGATTTTGTACTCTGTACTCACTGAGTTTTGTTCTTTTTCCAAAACCCTTTTCACTAATAACTAATAATTGACCTTCTTCGTCTATTTTATCAATGGAAACAACATAATCATTATTTGATAAGTATATGCCTCTAACACCCGTTGCCAAACGTCCCATTTCTCTAACATCTTCTTCTTTGAAACGAATTGCCTTACCTGCATGACTTACTATGATGAGTTCATCGTTTTTATCAATTCTCTTTACACCGATGAGTTCATCATTTTCACGTAAATTTAAAGCGATAATGCCTGTTGTGCGTGATGTGTCGTAATGTTTTATACTTGTCTTTTTAACAACACCATATTTGGTTGCCATTAATAAATAACCATCATTAAAATCCTTAACTGGAATAACGGTATTTATTTTTTCGTTTTGGTCAATAGGCAATAGGTTTATAATTGCAGTTCCTTTTGAAAGTCTTGAACCTTCTGGAATTTGATATGCTTTTAAACGATATACTTTGCCCTTGTTACTAAAGAAAAGTAAGTAATCATGTGTTGATGTTGTGAATATATCAACAACATAGTCTTCTTCTCTAGTAGATAAACCAGTTTTACCTCTTCCACCACGATTTTGTGTGGTATACACATCAACTGGCACTCTTTTTATATAACCATGATGTGTTAAGGTCACTGTAACTTGTTCTTCGTCTATTAAATCTTCTATGTCTATTTCATTATAGTCTATTTCTATATTTGTACGTCTTTCATCACCAAATTTTTCTTTGATTTCTATTAGGTTTGTTGCGATTAATTCTAATAATAATGATTTATTTGATAATAATTCACGACATTCAGCAATGAATTTTATAAGTTCATTATACTCATTTTCAATTTTTTCTCGCTCTAAACCCTGTAGTCTTCTAAGACGCATATCTACAATGGCTTTAGCTTGTATTTCAGATAATCCAAAATGCGCCATTAATTTTTGTTCGGCATCATTATAAGCACTTCTGATAATCCTAATGATTTCATCAATATTATCAAGTGCAATACGATAACCCTCTAAAATATGTGCTCTGGCTTCTGCTTTTGCTAAATCAAATTTAACACGTCTTGTTTCAACTTCTGTTTGATGTTCAATGTAATAATAGAGTATTTCTTTTAAGTTGAGTAATTTAGGTTCACCACCAACAATGGCAATCATATTCATACTTACTGTTGTTTGCAACTGTGTATGTTTATATAAATGATTGACTAAAACTTGTGGGTTGATGTCTTTTCTTATTTCAATGACAATTCTAATACCTTCTCTATTAGATTCATCTCTTAAATCTGTAATGCCATCAATTTTTTTATTTCGTGCAAGCGATGCAATACCTTCTAATAATTTTGATTTATTTACTTGATAGGGTATTTCAGTAAAAATAATTGATACCTTACCATTTTTTCTTTCTTCGATATTGTATTTTGCTCTAACGACAACTCTGCCTTTTCCTGTTTTATAGGCTTTTCTAAAGCCTGAAACACCCATGATTGAGGCACCAGTTGGAAAATCTGGACCTTTTACATAGTCTAAAAGTTCATCATCTTCTATTTCTGGATTTTTAATCATGGCAACTGTGGCATCGATGATTTCATTTAGATTATGTGGTGGAATGGTTGTTGCCATACCTACTGCAATACCATTTGAGCCGTTGACTAATAAATTTGGAAAACGTGCAGGTAGTACATCAGGCTCTGTTTCTTCACCATCGAAGTTAGGTGAAAAATCAACTGTTTTTTTATTGATATCTCTCAATAATTCAGCTGTTAATTTTGTCATTCTAGCTTCTGTATAACGCATTGCAGCAGCGCTGTCACCGTCGATAGAACCAAAATTTCCCTGTCCATCTACCAAGATGGCACGCATTGAAAAAGGCTGTGCCATTCTTACCATTGCATTGTAGGCTGCTGCATCACTATGGGGATGATATTTACCTAAAACATCACCAACAATACGCGCTGACTTACGATATTTTTTATCGTGACTTAAACCTAATTCACTCATTGCATAAAGAATTTTTCGGTGAACTGGTTTTAATCCATCTCTTACATCTGGCAAAGCACGTGAAACAATAACACTCATTGCATAGTCAATATAAGACTGTTTCATTTCGTCTTGTATGTCTATGTCTAATATACGTTTTTTTACTTCGTTTTGATTATAATCATTGTTCATGATAAACCTCTAACTTAAACATCTAAATTTTTGACGTATTTAGCATTTTTTTCAATAAATTCACGTCTTGGCTCTACATTTTCACCCATTAAAGTATCAAATATAATATCTGCTTCGACAGCATCTTCAATGTTTACTTTTAATATCGTTCTATTTTTAGGATTCATTGTAGTATCCCAAAGTTGTTCAGCATTCATTTCACCAAGACCTTTGTAACGCTGAATGTCAATTTTTGAATCTGTGTTTAATTCTTTTATAATTTCGTCTTTTTCCTTATCTGAATAAACGTAAAATTCTTTTTTACCTTTGGATATTTTATAAAGCGGTGGTTGTGCAATATAAACATAGCCATTTTCAATAAGTGGTCTTAGATATCTAAATAAGAATGTTAAAAGTAATGTTCTAATATGAGCACCATCTACATCGGCATCCGTCATAATCATTATTTTATGATATCTTAAATTATCTATATTAAATTCTTCACCAATACCACAGCCAAATGCTGTAATCATATTTCTGATTTCTGAAGAATTGAAAATTTTTGAAAAATTAGCTTTTTCAACATTCATTATTTTACCTCTAAGTGGTAAAATTGCTTGAACATTTCTATCTCTACCATCTTTGGCAGAACCACCAGCTGAATCACCCTCTACGATGTAAAGTTCACATTTTGAAGGGTCTTTTTCCTGACAATCCGATAATTTTCCTGGTAAACTAAGACCATCTAATAAACCTTTACGTCTGGTTAATTCTCTTGCTTTACGAGCTGCTTCTCTCGCTTTTGCTGCACGTAAGCATTTTTCAATAATGATTTTAGCTTCGTTTGGATGTTCTTCTAAAAAAACACTCAATGCTTCACTAGTGATAGATTCAGTAATACCTCTTACTTCAGAATTTCCCAATTTGGTTTTAGTTTGTCCTTCAAATTGAGGTTCGGGTATTTTAACAGATATAATAGCTGTTAAACCTTCTCTTATATCTTCACCTTGTAAATTTTTTTCCTTTTCTTTTATCAGTTTATTTTTTCTTGCATAATCGTTGATTACGCGTGTTAAAGCAGAACGATAACCACTTAAATGCGTACCACCTTCGTGTGTATTGATATTATTTGCAAATGTAAAAACATTATCTTGATAACCATCGGTGTATTGCATCGATACTTCAATAATGGCATCGTCTTTTGAAGCCTCAAAATAAATAATGCTATCATGAATGGTATTTCTATTTTTATTTAAGAAAGCAACAAATTCACTAATACCACCTTCATAATGAAAGTCGTCATGATCTCCTGTTCTTTCATCGTTCATGACAATGCGAATGCCTTTATTTAAAAAAGCCTGCTCTCTCATTCTATGTTTTAATGTATCATAATTAAATTCGACTTCATCAAAAATTTGAGCATCGGGTTTAAAGTATGTTGTAGAACCAGTTTTATCAGTTGTTCCTATTTCGTGAAGTTTTTTAGTAGTTGGACCTCTTTGAAACTCAATGCGATAAATTTTACTATCGCGCATTATTTCAACATACATTTCTTCTGACAACGCATTAACTACAGATGCACCAACACCATGAAGACCGCCAGACACCTTATAGCCACCGCCGCCAAATTTACCACCAGCGTGTAACACTGTATGAATCACTTCAACTGCAGGAATACCTAGTTTTGGATGATTATCAACTGGCATACCACGTGCATTATCCTTTACAATAATGCCATTATCTTTTGTAATTGTTAAATTAATTGTATCACCATAGCCTGCCAATGCTTCATCTATGCTATTATTTACGATTTCGTATACCAAATGATGAAGACCTCTTGCACTGGTTGAACCAATATACATGCCAGGTCTTTTTCGAACAGCTTCTAATCCTTCTAATACTTGAATTTGTTCTGCATTGTAGGCTTGATTTACTTTAGTCGACATACTTTACCTCCCGACTGGATAATAAGGTACCATTTTTTATTTCTATATGTCTAAATTTGTCAATTTCAATATAATTTAGTCCCTTTAAATCCGTTGTCGTTAAAATTGTCTGAACATCTTTTGCTATTTTCATTAACATATGTTGACGATTTATATCTAATTCACTCATAACATCATCTAATAATAAGATGGGTTTTTCACCTAGTTCACCATATATTAATTCTATTTCCGATAATTTAATTGACAGTGCAATTGTTCGCTGTTGACCTTGAGAGGCATATTTTCTTGCATCACAATCGTCAATAATGATGTTTACATCATCTTTATGCGGACCAACACTGGTAAATCCATATTTTATATCTCTATTTTTATTGTTGATGAGTTTTTCTTTTATACCACCTTTTATTGTATCATAAATTGGTTCATTTTTCTCTAAAACTGTACTTTCGTATTTTAAAACTACATTTTCTTTATGATCACTTAGATATAAATGTGTTTTATTTACATGTTTTGATAATTTTTTTATATATAATAGTCGTTTAACTATAATGTTAGCGCCATAGGTTGCTAATTGTTCATCCCATATTTGTAAAGTGTCTAGTAAACTTTTATTTTCTTTACTGTTTTTTAGTAATTTATTACGTTGGTCAAGTACTTTATGATAATTTATTAAATCATCCATATAACGCTTATCAAGATGAGACATTTCTCTATCTATAAATTTGCGTCTTTCAGAGGGGCCGCCTTTAACCATTTTTAAATCTTCAGGTGAAAATAATACAACGTTCAAAACACCCATTAATTCACTATATTTATTTAATGGAACGCCATTTAATTTAATTTGTTTTGCCTTATTTTGCAATAAGATAAGTTCTATTTCTTGATTTCTATTATCTTTATAAAAATAAATATTTATTTTAAAATAAGTGTTGCCTATTTTTATTAATTCTATATCTTTTGATGTTTTAAAGGATTTACCTAACGAAGAAAGATAAATAGCTTCAATAAGACTTGTTTTACCTTGTGCATTATCACCTGTTACAGCATTTAATAAAGAATTAAATTCAATGGTTTCTGATTTGAAATTTCTAAAATTTTCTATAACTAATTTTGTTATATACACAGCATCCTCTATTTTTTTTCAATCAACCAAAGATAGTTTAAATTATCATAATTTAAAGAAACCTTATCTCCTGATTTAATTTTTTTACCACGCATTGTACAAATTTTGTCATTTACTTTTACATAACCATCTAAAATTAACATTTTAGCAATGCCACCGCTATCAATGACACCACTGTATTTTAAAAGTTGATCTAGTTTTATAAATTCACTTGTTATGATTATTTTTTCCATAAATTACCTACGATATTATTCTAACTGGTAAAACTAGATAAGTATAATTATCATTACCAACGGGTTTTAAAATACATGGACTACTATTTGTTGTAAGTTCCATTTGAATTTCATCTGTATCTATTACTTTTAAAACGTCCAACCAATATTTAGGATTAAAACCAATTTTTAAACTTGGTCCTTCTAATTGTATGTCAACACTTTCTTTAGCACTTCCTATTTCCACATTAGATAAAATATTGAGTTTGTTATCAGAAATATCAAATAAAAGCGAAACATTTTTACTTTCCCTTGCAACTAGTGAGGCACGGTCTATTGCTCTATACATTGACTCTTTTGAAAAAGTAACTAAGCTCTTGTATTGAGTTGGTATGATTTGTTCATAATTTAAAAATTCACCTTCTAGTAAGCGGGTTACTATTTTTATATTATTTAAAATAATTTGTAAGTATTTATCAGTGATGTCAAGTCTTATATATTCATCTACTTCTTCTAAACTGAGTATTTTATAAATTTCATTAAGTGCTACAGCAGGTATGACAATGCGATATGATTTTTCACTGTTAATTTTAGTTTTTCTCATAGCGACTCTAAATAAATCAATGCCTACCATAATCATTGTATTATCTTTAACTTCAAGTAATGCACCTGTTAAAATTGGACGTGTTTCGTCTTGTGAAGTTGCAAATACAGTTTGTCTTATCATGTCTTTTAAAAGATATTTATTGATGTTTAACATTTCTGCATTTTCAATACTTTTTACATTGGGATATTCAATTGGATTTAAACCTGTTAAATTAAACTCAGAATTTAGACATTTAATATTTATATCAAAATCTTCATTTACAATAACAGTTATTTCACTATCAGGTAATTTTCTTACAATTTCTGAAAATAATTTAGAATTAATGACGCATTTTCCCTTTTCTACTACATTTGCATCAATAATAATTTCAATACCTGTACTTAAATCATTACCTACTAATTTAAGTTGATTATTATTTGCTTCTATGTATATATTTTTTAAAATTTCCATTGTTGTTTTACTAGAAACAGCACGTTGTACAATACTAATTGCATCATTTAAGTTTTGTTGTTCAATTATAAATTTCATAATAAGCTCCTCTTATTTTACATTATTAAAATTTAGTAATAGTAATAGGGACTGTTAATATGTTTATAAACACTTTAAATAAAGTAATATCAAATTAAATAGAGAATGATAAGTATGTGGATAAGTTGTAATAAAAACAATTAAATCAACAGTGTTAAATATCCACATTTTATAAAAAACTTATCCATATTTAAAAGTGGAAAAACTAAGCATCACTTTTTATTTCTTCTATAAATTTATTTATCTGTTCTCTTAAAATATCATTTTCTTTTATATCATTAGAAATTTTATCGTAAGCATGTATGACAGTGGTATGATCGCGACCTCCAAAACTCTCTCCTATTTTAGGTAATGACATATCTGTTAATTCTCTGCATAAGTACATGGCGATTTGTCTTGGAAAAGCAATTGAACGTGTTCTTCTTTTTGAATTAAAATCTGAAATTTTAACATCATAATAACGCGCGACCACTTCTTTTATTAAATCTGAATTAATTTGCTTTGGTTTTGATGATTTAACAATATCTTTTAATGCTTCTATTGCTAATTCAACGCTTATCTTTTTATTTGCGATAGTAGAATATGCAATTACTTTTGTTAATGCCCCTTCTAGTTCTCTAATATTTGATTTTATATTTTTAGCGATGAAATCATGAACTTCATTAGAAATTTCAACGGATTCCATTTCTGCTTTTTTTCTTAAAATTGCAATTCTCGTTTCAAAATCTGGTGGTTGAATATCAGAAATTAACCCCCATTCAAAACGAGATCTAAGTCTATCCTCTAAAGTGGGAATTTCTTTAGGTGGTCTGTCGCTTGATAATATAATTTGTTTATTTGCATCGTGTAAAGCATTAAAAGTATGGAAAAATTCTTCTTGAGTTCTTTCTTTGCCAGCAATAAATTGAATATCATCGACTAATAATACATCTACTGTACGATATTTATTTCTGAATGCTTCATTTTTATCATCTTTAATAGAGTTAATTAATTCATTGGTAAATTTTTCTGATGAAACATAAACAACTTTTGCTGATGGATTTTGCGAAAGAATAAAGTTACCTATTGCTTGCATTAAGTGAGTTTTTCCAAGTCCTACACCACCATATATAAAAAGAGGATTATATGCTTTTGCAGGTGCTTCAGCTACAGCAAGAGAAGCCGCGTGTGCAAAGCGATTGCTATTACCAATAACAAATTCTTTAAAGGAATATTTTGGATTTAATTTGGAAATATCTTTGAATTCATTAATGTGATTATTAACTGGCATTTTAACTTGATGAATATCTTCTCCAGGTAATGTATAGACAATATTAAAATTTATACCCGTTGTTTCTTTAATTGCATTGATTATATTATTGGTATAACGTAGCTTAATTATATCTTTGTTAAAATCATTGGGAATTTCTAAAATAAAATCATTTTCATTAATTCCCTTTGGTAAAATTGTTTTAAACCAAGTATTATAACTTACTTCAGTAAGATCTTTTTTTAAGAGTTCTAAAGAATTTTTCCAAATATCTCTATAATCTTTCAAATCTTCCTCCTTTTGTTTAATCCACAAGTTATTCACAGTTATTGTGTATAACTTTATTAATTTTATTTATATTTTTATAAAAAGTGTCAAAAAAAAAATGATGGAATAAACTGTGGATAAAATAAATTTTCTATATTTTAAAATATAATCCACAATGCAAACAATAATATAATCCACTTATTAAATGACTAATAAAGCTATATTTTTTTATATTAATTTGTAATAAGAAACAAATAATCCACAAAATATCTACATTGTAGATATGTGAAATAAAATAATAACATATTTTCAGATAATTAATTTTATCAAAAACACGGTCTTAATTCAATGGTAATA
>PDWJ01015965.1_pt1 | contig 10532 bp, 9 predicted proteins | sample 1430881 | NCBI WGS metagenome assembly PDWJ01 (sample SAMN01162460, study PRJNA174530) | Oral metagenome, whole genome shotgun sequencing project. | biome: Marine environment; feature: Marine mammal; material: Swab sample of the gingival sulcus; isolation source: swab sample of gingival sulcus... | reverse complement strand
ATGCCGATGTGGCGAGATCGCCAAGCTTGTCGACGGTCCCGAACCCGATCTCAAACCGACTCGTCCGCCCCGCACTCACTGGGACATGTTGCTGGAGCGGCGGTCTATCCCCGAGCTCGAAGAACTCCTCGAGGAGCGCTTGGAGTTGCTGCGTGCCTCACGGGGCGAGACCAAACGCAGCGCCTGAATCGTCTTTCCGGCCGGACCTCACAACGGGCCCGGCCGTCTCTCAACCTCAGTGCGGCCCGCCATCTCTCCGGTGGCGGGCTACTGCGTTGTCGTGCGTGTCTTGTTCTAACTACGTTGCCGTAGCGATGTTCTCGTAGCTGTGGTGTCGCAACCACGGTGTCGTAACAGCGCTACGGCGACTGGTGTCTGGGATCTGGCCGGATTGCTCCGTGGCCGGAGACCCGCGAGGCGGCTGCCGTGGGTTTACTCGATGATCTCGCCTTGGATGATCTCGGCGCCAGTGGTTCGACCGTCGTAGGCCGTGCCGGCCGAGCTGTGTCGGCCGCCCCCGGGCACCGTGACCGCGCCGGCGAGCAACCGCCGAGACACGGCGACTTCGAGCAACCGTCGAGCTATCGGCCGAGTGGCGGGTAGCACGAAACCGAATCCGACGAGATCAGTGACGAATCCCGGGGTCAGTAAGAGCGTGCCGCCGACCAGCACCAGCGCGGCGTCGGCGAGCTGCCGGGACGGCATACGGCCGGTGTTGAAGGCTTCCATGAGCGCACCCCAGGCCTGCGCGCCTTCACGCTTGACCAGCCAGGCGCCGAACGCCGATTCGGCCACGAGCAGAAAGACCGTCGGCCAGGCGCCGATAACCTGGCCGACTCCGATGATGACCGCGATCTCGAGGGACGGCACGACGAGCAGCAGCACGAACAGGATCCACGGCCACCGACGCCGGGTGCGTTTCGTGCCGCCGGGGCTGGGAGTCACGCGTCGTGCCATTGACGCTCCCGCCACATCGTGCGTCCCCGGGCGATGAGTCGGTGCAGTTGCGTCTTCCGGCGGGCCAGCCCTTGCTTGCCGACGTTGAAGAATGCCTCCTTGACGATGTCACCGCTCATCTTCGACTCACCGACCTCCCGCTCTGAGTTTGACGTAGACGTTGCCGCCGACACTGATGGCCTTGCGATACAGCGGCCAGTTCACCACACTGCCGCCCTTGATCCATCGCGACCCGATGACCAAGTCGGCGTGCTCGGCTGCCTGCAGCAGTGACGGCAGCTGCTCTGGCTGGTGCGACCCGTCGGCGTCGAGCTCGACCGCTGCGTCGTAGCCTCGTTCGATCGCCCACGCGAACCCGGCCTTGTATGCCGCGCCCAGGCCCTGCTTGCCGGTCCGGTGCAGCACGTGCACCTGAGGATCGTTGGCCGCGAGCTTGCTGGCCACTTCCCCGGTGCCGTCCGGCGAGTTGTCGTCGAGGACGAGAATGTCGGCCGCTGGGACGCTGACCCGGACCCGGGTCACGATACGTGTCAGGTTCTCACGTTCGTTGTAGGTCGGGATGAGCACGACGACACGTCCGAGGGTGCCGCGGTCGGGCGGCTGCGAAGACATCCCGTTGTTCGGCGACGACGACATAGGCGATTTCAGTCCTTCCGGTGCCGGATCCACCCGGCCAACAGCAACGCGAGCAGCACGATCAGTGCCGAGTATTCCGGCCACACACCCAGCTGGGTCGCCACGGTCTGGTCCGTGCGTAGCGGCAGTTCATCTTCGAGCGCCGCCGCAGTGAACAACGTCGTGGGATGCAGCAGTGTTCCGTCCGGCAACACGAGGGCACTCACGCCGACGGTGGAGACGTGCACGACCGACCGGCCGTGCTCGATGGCGCGGATCCGGCTGATCGCCAACTGCTGCACCGACTCGTGCGACCAGCCGAAGGTGGCGTTGTTCGTTTGAACAACGAGCACATTGGCCCCCTCGGTGACGTTGGTGCGGACGAGCCCGTCGTAAGCGATCTCGAAACAAATGCTCACCCCGGCGACCACCTCTCCCCCGGTATGCGCCGGCACCCGGAAGATGCCCGGTCGGTCACCGGCGGCCATGTCCCGGGTGAGCAGGTCGACCGACTCCGACAGATGCCGGAAGAACTCACGATCGGGGATGTACTCCGCGAACGGCACGGGATGTTGTTTGACATACCGCTGGACCAACCCGGCTCCCGGCCGATAGAGCAGCGAGACATTGGAGACCTTGGGCGCCGGCTCTGACAACAGCCCACCGAGCAACACCGGCACGTCCGCCGTGTCGACGGACCGGCATCCGCGGCTCGGGTCTGCACCGCCCGGACGGTCCCCTCGACATGCAGATCGAGCACCGCCCGGCGTTCCGCATTGAAATCCAACCCGGCACGTGGCACGTTGCCCTGCACCGCAAGCACCCGCGTGGCCAGCCCATCGATCGGCAGCCGGACGACCCAGCCACCCCCCACCAGGGCCACGACACCGAGCAGCGCGACCACGACCCGGCCGCGCGCCGCACCCCATCCGTGGCTTCGTTCTCGGTATGCCGTGAGCGCAGCCCAGGCAAGCAGGGCACCGGAGAGCGCGACGACGAAACCCACCCCGGGCACTCCGACGAGTGCGGCGAGCCGGCCGAACGGAGACTCCGCCTGGCTGAACGCCACCCGTACCCACGGGAAACCCCCGTAGGGGGTGTGCGAGCGCAAGAACTCTTGAGCCACCCAGGCAGTAGCGACCACGACCGGGCGGATTCGATCGCGTTGCGCCCAGCCGCACAGGGCCGCGAAGCCCCCGACATAGAGTGCCTCGGCCGAGGCGAGCCCCAGCCACGGCACCACGCCGAGGAAGTCGGTGCCGGCCCAGCTCAACGTGGGGACGAAGAACGCCAGCCCGGCCACCAGACCAAAGCCGAACCCACGACGGGCACCCACGGCATACGTGCTGAGTGTCAACACGGTGAATGCGAAGGGCGCCAGCCACCACAAGTCATAGCCCGGGAACGACAGGGTCAGCAGCACACCGGCGAGCACGGCAGCAAACACGGGTCCAAGCACGGCACGAAGCAGTCCACCCACCACCGGGAGCGACGCCACCTGCCGGTGCTTGGGAGCCCTCGGCGTATCTCGAACACCCGGCGCCTCCGGGGTATCTCCAGTATCCGGCACATCCGGAGCATCCGGCGCATCGGGGGTATCTCGAGCATCCGGCGAGATTGACGGCTGGCGCACGGCTCAACGCTAGGTCACTCGGGGTATCAGCCGCGCCAGGTGGGCCGTGTCCTGGCACTTGCCTCTGGCTATCGATCAGCGACCGCGCCCAGGAACAGCGACACCCGTGTGGCCGTTGGGTCCGACCGCGCGCCGACAGGATGCTGGCGAAGCGGCCGTTGTCTACTAGGCGACACGGGCATCGCTGTGGTCCACCACTGCCACTCACGGGCTGGTCACGGACCACCGCGGCGAGCCTGGATAGTGGTCGGCGGCCGCGCGCGCAGACCGCCGTCAACTCGATCGGTGTTTCCGTTCCCCGCCCTGTGAGCACCAGCCACCCGGCGGACAACCATGAGAAAGCTACCGCGCACGTGCGTGGTGTCAACCCTGCCGTCTACCTGCGGGAACACGCGATGCCGCAGGTCAGGGCCGGGTGCCGGAACGGCTCTGCGCGAGAAGATTCCGGTGACCTGCGGCGTGTCGTTCGGCGACACGCCGATAGCATCTCAGCTTGCGGACCGACGGGCCCGACTGAGGCCGCGAACGAGCGACCAGCGGCCCGCCGAGCTGGCACGCTTACTCCCATGCCGAACGAGCCGAGCATTGACACCCCGACCGGCCGGATCGCGCGCGTGGCGTATGTCGTCACGGCCATCGTAGCCTGGCTCGGCGTCCTCATCACCGTGGCGTTGTCCGGGCTCGGAGCTTTCGAAGAGACGCCGGTGGACCCGGGCCTGTACGGACTCCACCCGGACGGCGCGGCCGGGGTTTTATCGCGTCTGTCCGACACCGCGAGCTACTTCACCAACTGGTCGAACGTCGCTGTGGCCGTCGCGGTCACGCTCGTCGCGCTGCACCCCGACCGATCGAGCGGGTTGAGCCGCGGGTTGTGGCACACCAGCCTGCTGATGATCACCATCACCGCCATCGTCTACGCCGTGCTGCTCGCCCCGACCGACACCGTCGTCGGCTGGGCGCAACTCACCAACCCGATCAAACACATAGCCACCCCGGCGCTTGCCGTGCTGGTCTGGCTCGTCTTCGGGCCACGCGGTCGGTTCAGTTGGCGCACGACACTGGCCGCGACGCTGCTGCCCCTCGCCTGGATCATGTGGATGCTCGGCCGTGGCGTGCTCGTGCAGGCCTATCCTTACGGCTTCGTCAACGTCACGGTTCACGGCTACGGCAGCGTTTTCGGCACAGTGGGAGCGATCCTGGTCTTCGGCTGGGTGCTGGCGGCTCTCATGTGGGGTGTCGATGTCGTGTTGGCCCGGGTGGCGCGACGGCGAGTCGTCACCGCCGCCGACGGCACCGGTGCGGTCGGATCATGCTGCCGGCCGACGAGGGACTACTCTCGCCTCCCGTGGCGAAAGCGACCGGCACTCCGGCAACCACCGCGTTGACCAAGGTGGGCATCACCTTCACGACACACACCTACGACCACGACCCGCGGGCCAGTTCGTATGGCATGGAAGCAGCTGAGTTGCTCGGCATCGACCCCGCACGGGTCTTCAAGACCCTGATCGCCGACGCTGACGGCAACCTGGTCGTCGGCATCGTGCCGGTCGGCCGGCACCTGGATCTCAAGGCGCTCGCCGCAGCTGTGGGCGTCAAACACGCTGTCCTGGCGGAGCCCGCTGCCGCTCAACGAGCCACCGGCTACGTCGTCGGCGGGATCAGCCCGATCGGGTCGAAACGTCAGCTCGTGACGGTGCTCGACGAATCCGCCTTGGAGCACGACACGGTCCTCGTCTCGGGTGGCCGCCGCGGCTTCGACATCGAACTGGCACCCGCAGACCTCGTGTCCATCACGGGCGCTCGTGTTGCGGCCATTCAGCGCCCACCTGCCGACCGGCCGCGTCGGTAGTCGCTCTCGTAGCTGGTCGGCATCTTGGTCGGCATGGTCGGGCCTTGTCGGGCATGGTTGAACATGGTTGGGCATGATCGAGCGTCGGCTGACCCAGCGGATCGTCGTAGTGGCACGATGCACCCATGCCCCCGTCCCCACGGCTGCTGCTGCTCGACTCGGCGAGCCTCTACTTCCGAGCCTTCTTCGGCGTTCCGGACCGGCGCGCCACAGCCGACGAGCCGCCGACGAACGCAGTGCGCGGCCTGCTCGACATGGTGGCCACGCTCATCGACAAACACCGCCCCACCCACCTGGCGGCCTGCTGGGACAACGACTGGCGCCCCCAGTGGCGGGTCGCGTTGATCCCGACCTACAAGACCCATCGGGTCACCCGAGGGCCCAACCCGCCGGTGCCCGAGCGGGCAGCGGCCGGGGACCGGCAACCGCACCTCGGGCCAGTGGACAGATCGATCGACGCGGCGCCCGGTGATTCGCCGAACGGTCCGGCCGGCGCCGAAGAGAGCCCCGACGATCTCGTGGCGCAAGTGCCGGTCATCGCGGCAGCGCTCGACGCACTCGGGGTATGCCGCGTGGGCGTGGACGGTTTCGAGGCCGATGACGTCATCGGTGCCCTGGCCGACCGTCACCGCGGCACCATGCCGATCGATGTCGTCACCGGCGACCGGGACCTGTTCCAGCTCGTCGATGACCAGGCCCGGATCCGGGTGCTCTACACCGCCAAGGGCGGGGTCCGCGATGCCACTGCCGTCGACCAGGCCTACCTGCAGACCACCTACGGCGTCCCGACCGGCGCGGCATACCTCGATCTGGCGGTCCTGCGCGGCGACGCTTCCGACGGCCTGCCCGGCGTCGCCGGCATCGGCGAGAAGACCGCAGCAGATCTGTTGGCCACCTTCGGCTCGCTCGCCGGCATCCGGGCAGCGCTCGCCGACGGTGACCCGCGGATCAAAGGTGCCCGACGCACCCGGCTGGAAGCCGGGACGGCATACCTCGATGTCGCGCCCCAGGTGGTGCGGGTGGCGACCCGCGCTCCCGTCCCGGAGCTCGATCTGCGGCTACCCGTCGAGGTGGCCGACCCGGTGTTGCTGTCGCGCTTGGCCGTCGACTTCGGGCTGACCGGTCCGTTCCACCGGGTGCTCGGAGCGATCGGTCTTGGCTAGTCCTGCGCGAGCTCGAGGAGCTCGTCGAGGCTCTCCCGCAACAACTCGGGTAGCTTCTCGTAGCCGGGCATGAGATCCCGGCACACCGTGGTGCACAGACTGATGTGGTCGCCGAGGCTCTGCCCCGCGACGAGCAGACCGATACCCGGCGGGAGGAAGCCGTAGACGACGTAGTCATCGATCTCGCGCCCACCGAACGTGGGGCTCTTGGCTGGGCCACGCACGTTGGAGATCGACAGGTTGTAGATCTGCGGGTTCAGCGCTCCGGGCAGGTAGGACAGGATCTGAGCGCTGGTGGTGACAAGCGCCCCGGGCACGAGGGCGCTGATCCGGCGCAGCAGGTGCCCCGGCACACCGTCCCAGTCGCGCTTGGCCTGGTTGGCTGCTTCACGAGCGTACTTGAGGCGTTCGAGCGGGTCGTCGAGGTGGGTCGGGATCGGCATGAAGAGCATCCAGATCTGGTTGGCCCAGCGCTCGGTCTCGGTGCCGTTGCGCCACGAGATGGGTGCGGCCGTGATGAGCGGACGCTCCGGCGCACCCCCGTGGTCGGCGAGGTACTTCCGCAGGGCAGCCGCGGTGATCGCCAGGACCGCGTCGTTGACGGTGCCACCGACGAGCTTGCCGGCCTTGCGCAGCTCGGCGACCGACAGTTTCACGTGGATGTTGGTGACGTCGGTCGTCGAGGTGCCGTTGAAGACGACCTTGGGTGGGCGCAGTGTCGGCATCAGCGACGCGACGTCGGTCGAGTCGTCGCCCCGGAAACGGTTGGCCAGCTTGACCACCGGCTTACCCAATTCCGTGCTGCGGTGGACAGCAGCGGGGAGGGCTGTTTGCCGGCTTTGGACTTGGCCCACTTGGCCAGCTCGGCTTGGAGTTTGACGATCTCGACCGGCTTGCGCGCCAGGCCGACCGTCCCCTTTGCCAGCATCCCGAGGCGGCTCGGGGGGGTCGGCAGTTCTTCCTCGGCAGTGACGAGCGGTTCCGCCGGGTCGTCGCACAGGAGCTCGTAAACCGCCCAGATGACGCTTCCGTCGGCCAACCCGTGGGTCAGCTTGAGCAGGTAGCAGTACCGACCATCCGCGAGGCCGGTAATGACGTACATCCGCCACATGGGTCGGTCACGATCCAGGTGCTCGCGCATGATCCTGTCGACGGTCCGCTGCAGTTCCTTCTCGCCACCGGGCGCCCGAAGCTTGATGCCGGTCACGTGATAGTTGAGGTCGAGGTCGGGTGTGCTCACCCAGTACCGCTGATCGATCCCCAGCGGCATGTCATGCAGCTTCCAGCGAAACAGCGGCAGGTTCGGCAAGCGCTCGGCGACCCGCTGACGCAGAAACGCGAGTTCGTCACGCGGCTCTCCGCTGCTGCCGTCGAAGTAGGCCACAGCGGCAGCGTGCCCCGTGCTCCTTCTCGTGTCCAGCGATAGGAACATCTCATCGAGACCGGTCAATTGCTGCATGCTGGCTCTCTTTCGCTCGTTCGTCTGCTTTCCGCTGCGGCTCCAGCAGCTCAGTGGCCAAACCTGACCACGGTTCACACCCGACCCTAGTGGGTGCGACATCCAGTATGCCGACGGGGGATGCTCTCGAGGCTGCCTTCGCGGAGGACCGCGTGTCCGGGTCGTCGTCGGTCCGGCGAAGTCCGGCGCGTCGCGTAGGCATACGCGGATCGCGCGGGACGGGATCAGTCCAGCCGGTCGGCAGCCACCACACCCCGGAGCACGGCATCACCGGCCTTGCGTGCTTTCGCGGCGAGTGCCGGGTGCGGAGCGACGATCGCCAGCTGTCCCAGCACGTCGACCACCTGTTTGCACCGACGCACGAAGTCACCGGCGGCCAGCTCTGATCCGCGGAGCACGACCTCGAGGCGTTGTCCGGTGGCCCAGGCGTGTAGCATCCAGGCGATCCCGGGCTCGGGCGGCGGGGTCGTCGGAAGCCCGTGTCGGCGTTCCTCTTGGTGCAGCTCATCCCAGATGTCGGTCATCGCCTCCAGCGCCTCCGTGACGTCGGCTGGTGGCTGGCGCTGTGACGGTTGCGTCGCGTCACCCCGGGGCTCGTGCACGAGCGCCGAGACGCATGCCGCCAACCCGGCTGGGCCGACTTGGCGCCAGACGTCCTGCCGGAGGCATTCGGCGGCCAAGAGGTCCTTGTCGGTGTAGAGCCGGCGCAGCCGAGCGCCGGCCTCGGTGACCGCGTCGCCACCGTCACCGAGGTAGCCGCGTTGCTCCAGGAGCGCGCAGATCCGATCGAAAGTGCGAGCCACGTTGTTGGTCCGCCCCTCGACGGTGCGCTCGATCCGGTCGCTCTCCCGGCGCACTCGCCACCACTTTTCGGCCCAGCGGGCGTGTTCTTTCCGTCTCGGGCACCCGTGCGCCGGATGCGCTCGGAGCTGCGCGCGCAGCTCGTGGATCCGGCGCTGATCGTCCGAGCCACCTGCTTGATGACGGCCGGAGCCTTCCCGCGGGGACGACCCCGTCCGCCCCCGGACCGCGTTGCGCAACGATGCTGCGAGATCCTTACGGTCCTTGGGACTGCTGGTGTTGACGTGTTTGGGCACCCGCAGCTGCGTCTCGACATGCACGGTGGTCGGCACGTCGGTCGCCGTGAGTCGCCGCAGCCGCCGGTCCATGGTGACCACCCAAGGCCCGGCTTTGTCACCGGCGCCACGGCCTCGGCCAGGCCGTGGCGTGGCCGAGGTGACGACCACTGCCCACCCGGCCCGACGACCAGTCGGCACCCAGATGACGTCACCGATCCGCAGCCGGGCCAACGAGTCGGCCACCGCCTTGCGACGACGCGCAGCTTCGGCCCGCGACGAGCTCTTCTCCAGGGTCCGTAACTGCTCACGCAACCCGGCATACTCACCGAAGTCGCCGGCCTCGCAGACCATCGCCGCGGCATACTCGTCGAGCTGGCGTTTGTTGCGCCGCAGGGTGCGGAGCAACCCGGCCACGGCTCGGTCGGCCTGGAACTGCGCGAACGACGCCTCGAGCACGCCACGGGCTCGGTCACGCCCGACCTGCGCCACGAGGTTGACCGCCATGTTGTACGTCGGCCGAAAACTGGAATTGAGCGGGTAGGTGCGGGTCGCTACCAGCCCGGCCACTGCTTCCGGATCGAGTCCGGGGCGCCACACCACGACGGCATGGCCTTCGATGTCTATGCCGCGGCGACCGGCCCGGCCGGTGAGTTGGGTGTATTCCGCGGGCGTGAGGTCGGCGTGCTGTTCGCCGTTGAACTTGACGAGCTTCTCCAGCAACACCGTGCGGGCCGGCATGTTGATACCCAACGCCAGGGTCTCCGTCGCGAAGACGACCCGTACCCGGCTTGCGGTGAAGAGCTCTTCGACGATCTCCCGGAAGGTCGGCAGCATTCCGGCGTGGTGCGCGGCATACCCACGGGTGAGGCCGTCGACGAAGTCCCGGTAGCCGAGCACGTCGAGGTCGTCGTGAGCGAGCCCCATGACCCGTTCTTCGACGAGCCGGCGGATCTGCTCACCCTCTTCGGCAGGGATCAGGCGGACCCCGGCGTGCAACAGTTGCTCGACCGCTGCGTCACACCCGGCCCGACTGAAGATGAAGGAGATCGCCGGCAACAAACCGGCTCGGTCGAGGCTCTCCAGCTCTTGCTGTCGCGACGGCAAGCGGTGTCCGCGAGCGGCCCGTGGATGGCGCCCGCCGCCCCGGGTGGCACTCGGGCGTCCATTTCCCGAATTGCCGGTCTCTCGCCGCAACCGGGCCCAAAGCTCCGGATTGATCCGACCCGTCTCGGAGTCGTCGACGAACAGGTCATAGAGCTGACGCCCCACGAGCAGGTGTTGCCACAACGGCACCGGACGGTGTTCGGCGACGATCACCTCCACTCTCCCGCCAGTGGCTTCTCCCCCGCTGGTCTCTCCTCCACTGGTTTCTTTGCCATTGACCGCCCCCCTACGCACCTCGCCGAGCCACGCCCCGAACTCCTCCGCGTTCGACACCGTCGCCGACAGTGACACGACGAGCACGTCGTCGGGCAGCTGGATGATGACCTCCTCCCAGACCGGTCCCCGGAACCGGTCGGCGAGATAATGCACCTCATCCATGACGACATACCCGAGCCCGGCCAGGGTCGCCGACCCGGCGTAGAGCATGTTGCGCAGCACTTCGGTCGTCATCACGACGATCGGCGCCTCCCCGTTGATCGACGAATCGCCGGTGAGCAGGCCGACCCGGTCGGGGCCGTACCGGCGGCACAGATCGAGGTACTTCTGATTCGACAAGGCCTTGATCGGCGTCGTGTAGCAGGCCTTGCGCCCGGTGGCCAGCGCCAGGTGCACG
>PDWJ01005395.1_pt1 | contig 10532 bp, 9 predicted proteins | sample 1430881 | NCBI WGS metagenome assembly PDWJ01 (sample SAMN01162460, study PRJNA174530) | Oral metagenome, whole genome shotgun sequencing project. | biome: Marine environment; feature: Marine mammal; material: Swab sample of the gingival sulcus; isolation source: swab sample of gingival sulcus... | reverse complement strand
AAAACCCCTCCTAACCTCCCCTTATCAAGGGGAGGGACTTTCCATTGGGTTTATTAATTTTTGGCTTAAATTGTAATATTTTTAGATGCGTAATTTCGAATTACCAATTAGGAAATCTTATGGATATGCCACCTGTAGTACAACTTGAAACATCAATGGGTCAAATCGTTATTGAATTAAACGAAGAAAAAGCCCCAAAAACCGTTGCTAATTTTTTAGATTATGTTAATTCAGGTCATTATAATGGCACAATTTTTCACCGTGTGATTGATAACTTTATGATTCAAGGGGGCGGAATGGACGCTACCATGAATGAAAAAGAAACCAAAGCTCCGATTGAAAATGAGGCAGATAATGGCTTAAAAAATGACATTGGTACAATCGCCATGGCTCGCACACAAGCCCCACATTCAGCGACTAGCCAATTTTTTATTAATGTGGGTGATAATGAATTTTTAAATTATCGTAGTAAAGACTTGATGGGGTGGGGCTATGCCGTTTTTGGTAAAGTCACCGAAGGTATGGACGTTGTTAATAAAATCAAAGGCGTAAAAACAGGCAAATACGGTATGCACGCTGATGTACCAAAAGAGCCAATTATTATTATCTCGGCAACTGTTGTAAAATAAGTTATTCTTACAACTACTGCAAAACAGCAATTGAAATAAATTTTTCAATTGCTTTTTTTATATTTCACACTAAATGTAACTAATTATTACCAAACTAGCAACAATCAAGTTACTAAACTCCTAACAAACTGTAACTTTATTATGTTACAGTGGATTTGTCGATAATAGCAAAATGGAGATAGTAGCAATGAAGACAGTAATCAAACAAATTTTCGCAAAAACTAAAACACCAACAAAGATAATCTTTGCTACATTAGCGTTAGGAATGTTATTGCATAGCCAAGCCAATGCCCAAATTCAACCTACCGATATTAATCGTTACGCCTCAGCAATGAAACAATCGGCGAATAATAGAGATTTAAATAAAGTTGCCGATATGATTGCCGATGATGTGATTATTAAAATTACTCGTAATGGTAAATCAGCGACTTTAAATAAATCTGAATATTTAAAACGCTTGCAAAAAAATTGGCAAATTAGTGATAATTATAGTTATAACATTCAAGTTTCTGATATTATTGCCAGTGGTGACCATATAAAAGCGACCATTATCACCCAAGAAGTGATTGGTAAAAATGGACAAACTGCCACTTATGTGACCAATTCTCGAGCGACTTTGGCTGAAAATGGTAATAAGGCGGTTCTGTTAAAAGCAGTATCGCAAGTTACGGTTAAATAATTTTTAACGATAGAGAAATTTTTATCAAAAAACTATTCTTTTATTGGCTGTTTTTTGTTATAGTAAGCGGTTACTGTAGTTTTGGTTGCAACAAACAATGGAATTGTAACCGTGGGCGTAAATTGAAATATTTTTTAGTGGGTTGATAATGATTTTTTTTAATAAGAATGGTATGAAAACGCTTCGTACCATTTCCTTTTGGCTGATGGGCTTGTTATTAGTAGGCTGTAGCAATGAAGTTGATACGGAAAGTTTACTATCGGATAGTAATATACCGCTCAGTCTTGCAAGCTCTGTGATGCAAGGCGGAAAAATTGCCGATAATCAGCTTGCAAAAGCGTTTGCCAAAAAACAAGAACGAGAAATTTTATTAGAAAATAGTCGTAAAACAACGAATACGGAACAGCCAACGGATAATAATTTTCCGATTGATGAAATCAATGTGACAGAAAGTCAAAGCGTACAAAAGGTATTAAATGATAGCGAACTTCTGCTAACTTCAGCGAATACTTTGACTAGCATTGATAAATATCATCATAATTTTCCTGTAAAAAGTAGCTTACGTTCCAATGTTAGCCAACAATTTTTAGGGGTCAATGAAATTGAACAAAGGCTAATGCAGGCATTGCCTGAAATTGAATATCATACCAATAATTTGCCAGAATTTGCAACAGAAGTTAATAATGCGGATTGGTTTGAGGGTGTTACGCTAAATTCTGCAACCATTACCAAAATTCAAGCCCTATTAAATTGGAATAATCATAGTGTCGGAGCGGTTGATGGTAAGTTTTCGGCAAATACCATCAAAGCGATGCAAGCCTTTCAAAAAGCTCGTGGTATTAAACCGACGACAACGATGAATGCAATCACATGGGAACTTTTAACCACGGATAGTAATATCACTCAACGCCCTGTTTTGGTACAATATGAGTTAAAACAAGAAGATGTGACTATTCCGAGATATTATCAAAAAAGCCAATATAAAAACGTCAAAGAAAGTGTTGCGGAAAAATTCCACATGAGCCGTGCTATGCTTGCTCGTTTAAATCCGAATATCGCATTAAAAGCAGGTAATACAATTACCGTTTATAACCCTGGGCAACCGAATAGCAGACCAGTGCATAGAGTTGTGATTTATAAAAAGAAAAATTTATTAGTCGCTTATGATGAAAATGATATTATTATTGCCAGTTATCCAACGACTGTTGGTTATAATTCACCAAAAGGCTCGTACAAAGTGGCGAACCGAGTGCTAAACCCTTCTTATAATAGCGATTTTAAAAATAAAGCCAATACCATTCCACCCGGCCCCAATAACCCTGTTGGCTTGGTATGGATGGGATTGAGCAAGCCAAGTTTTGGTATTCATGGCTCACCCATGCCTGAAATGATTAGTCGCCAACGCTCACATGGTTGCGTTCGTTTGACCAATTGGGACGCTTTATCACTGTATGGAGTCATGCAACAGGGTGCAAAAGTTGATTTTAAAAATAGTTAATCAGCTAAAATAAAATTTCAAATAAACACGAATAACAAATCAATTAAAAAGACCATAATGATAGACTCAAATAATAGCGAACAGCATCGCAATATTAATACCTTTATGAAACGTCGCACCCATATGCCAAAAAATGCCGAGCAAGCATTAACTGACCCAAGTTTTTCCAAATATTTGGTAAATGTGCATACAGATAAGCCGATTATTAATCATATTGCCGATAAAGCAAAACACAATCCAAAAACCCACAGACTTGCAAAAATCGAGGGGATTTCTGATGATGTTAGCGGAATTACTGATTTGCGAGCCTTATTTGCTGATACAGAAAATGGCAGTCAAGCCCCTTTAACCTTAGAAATTGGCTTTGGTATGGGCGATTCCTTGATTGAAATGGCGATTGCCGAGCCTAAGCGTAATTTTATCGGTATTGAAGTCCATGAACCAGGGATAGGGCGTTGTGCTTATATGGCGTATGAAAACGGCTTAGAAAATCTTAAAATTATCAATGGCGATGCGATAAAATTAATGCAACAATTGCCTGATAATCATATTGACCGTATTCAATTATATTTCCCTGACCCTTGGCAGAAAAAACGTCATTATAAACGTCGTTTTGTTAGTCCTGAACGTATGCAGATTGTTAAGCGAGTTTTGACCAAGGGCGGTTGGTTTCATTGTGCCACCGATTGGGAGCATTATTCACAGTGGATGTTAGAAGTGCTTGATAATGTAGAGGGTTTTACCAATATCGCAGGCAAGGGCAAGTTTACCCCTCGTCCTGATTTTCGTCCGATGACAAAATTTGAACGTCGTGGCATTGAGCGTGGGCATGGCATTTGGGATTTGATTTATACTAAAGATTAGTTATTTAGCCTTGATATTTGGTATTTTTAATCACCTAGAAATATGCGGGGCATAGTCCCGTTTGCTTTTAAACATTCCGTTCGGCGTTCGTCCCTCACGCAAAAGCAGATTGTTTATAAAAATACAATTTCAAAGGGTATAGAATGAGTGATTTAGATTCAACAAGTTATGTAGCAAGTTATTTACTAGCGATTGTATTTTTATCATGTGTTATGATTGTAATACATTTTTCAACTCTTAGTTCGTACGCTTTTTTATTTACAACTTTTTTTGCCTCCATATTATTACTTGTTAATTTACTGTTTAACAAAAATAATAAGACAATACCTGTTACGATTAGCTTTATTCTTGCTTTGCTACAAATGATAATTACTCAAAGTTTATTTAAGAATGTAGATTTTGCAAATCTAATTTTTTGGAAAATAGAAGAAAATGACTATTTTTTAGCACGGATTTTTGATGGTCTGCTTAATTTTTCTGCGATTTTTTTTGTGGTGTTGTTGGCTATTCATACTCATAAAATAGTTAAAAAGAATACCCAAAGCAGTGATATTAGTTTTATCTGTGTTTTTCTGACGGTTGTTATAACTTTAGGTGCGGAATTTGTAATTTTTTTATTTTCTACCATAGCAAGATATTAAAGAGGTCTAATTATGACAAAAACTAAAATAACCTCATTTTTAGATTGGAAAGGTATTCAGTTTCTGCTGTTTACCTTTAAAGAATTTGGGCGTAATAAATGTTCAGAAACTGCCTACTTTTTAAGTTATACCACCTTATTATCATTCGTCCCCATGTTGGCAATTATCGTTATGGTGCTGTCTTATAGCGAGATTTTACAACCTGCACGAGAGCAATTTTACATTTATTTATATAATGATGTTATTCCCAATTCAGGTGAACAACTGCAAAAATACCTTAGCGAATTTATTGAAAAATCAGCGAGTGTTGGGGTAGTCGGGGTGGTTGCTCTTATCTATACCTGTATGTCGATGTTGGTAAAAATTGAGATATCGTTTAACGGTATATGGGGCTGTACGATTATCAATCATGATGAAGAAAAATTGCCCTTTTTTTATAAACTGCTAGCGGTCATTAGAACCTTTCTTCGCCACATGTTAATTATCATCACTGTCCCTATTATTCTAGCGATTGCCTTTACTTTTTCTAGTGCTATTCAAGGCTTGGCAAAGGTGGATTTTGGTAGTTTATTTGCTTTTTTGCGATTAAATATTGATATTAATTTAGATTTATCTTTTATCAATTCGCCAATGGGAGTGCTTGCCACTCAAGCTCTATCGTTTGCCATTACTTCGCTTGGCTTTGGGATAATGTATTGGTTTATCCCTCGTATCAAAGTGCCGTTTAAAAATGCGGTAATCGCAGGGGTAATGACCGCCATCTTATTTACTTTATTAAAAATTGTCTTTGCTTATGTGATTACTACTTTTACAAGTTATTCCGCCGTTTATGGGGCATTTGCAGTATTGCCTAGCTTTATGATTTATTTAAGTTTATCATGGAGCGTGATATTATTAGGGGTGCAAGTCAGTTATTGCTTAACCAACTTTAAGCATATCCGATAAATCATTTTTTAACCTTGTTGAATTTGTTCTATATTAGGTTTGTTATTGTTGTTTTTATCTTGATTTTCATCAACATTTGCAAAAAATAATAAACTAAAAAGCAGAACAACGATAAGCATTGATACTGAAATGATTATAATAACTTGGGTGCTAGTAAATTCTCCTATTTGTTTTTCAATAGGTTGCTTTTTGCCGTTTTTGTTGGTTTTCGCTTGTTCTTTTTCTGCCATTTTTAGCAATAACTTATCTAGCTTTTCATTGGCAATGCTTGGTAATTTTTCTCGTAATTTGCCTTTAATTAATTGTGGCGGTTCTTCTTTTTTCGGCTCTAATCCACCTTGTGCAAGCAGTTTTTGCTGACCCACATAATGCCGACTAAATTGATAAGCGACACGCCCTGAACGTCCGCCACGAGTTGATGCCCATTGCAACGCCTTATCCTGAATTTTTGTATCCCATTCCATGCCGTAAGACTTAATATAAGCCTTGGCAATATCAAGGTAAGTTTCTTGTTCCATTGGGTGAAATGACAGCCAAAGCCCAAATCTATCCGATAAAGAAACGGTTTCATCAATCGCCTCATAGGGGTTAATTTCATCGGTTTGTCCGTCATAAATGCTGACATTATCCTTCATCATTTGCGGTAACAGATGACGGCGATTACTTGTTGCATAAACGAGCAAATTTTCTTGCTCGGAGTCTAACGAGCCGTCCAAAATACTTTTTAACGTGCGGTAATTTTCATCTTGTTTATCAAAGGCAAGGTCATCACAATAAATAATATAATGACAATTGGTAATACCTAGTAGGCGTAAATCTCGAATTGCCTCACGGATTTTATCAAGGATTAATAAATCATCTCGAGCGACTTCAATAATGCGTAAGCCATTTTTATGATATTTATTAAGCAACGCACGCACAAGCGAGGATTTGCCCGAGCCACGAGTACCTGTCATTAACACATGGTTGGCAGGAAATCCTGCTAAAAACTGCTCAGTATTTGCGATAATTTTCGCTTTTTGGCTATCAATACCATGTAAATCTGCCAAATTTATCGATAAGTTGGCGGTAATGGGCTCAAGTCTGCCCGTTTTTCCGCCAACCCAACGGTACGCAAGCTGTTCACTGTCGATAGTAACAGGGTGGATAATATGTTGATATAAATAAAATTCTAATAAATTTTGTGCTTTATCAGATAACAGTTCGTATTTTTGTGGAGAATTTTCCATAGTCTTATATAGATTTTGCATACGGTAGTGATTTTATATAATTTTCCATAAATTCCCAATCAGGCTTATTGTTTTTATCAACAGGGAGATAAATAACATCTTTTGAAAATTTATTAAAAAATGCTTTTCGTCCGAAAGTATATTTATGTTTATTATTTGTAATCACTGTGGCTAAAAATAGTCCATTATACAAATTTAATTTAGGGTGTTTAAATATACTAATTTCATCACTTGCCGTAAATTCTCCCTCTACATAATAACACTTGCCAAAAGTGGTATATATTAGGGCATCTTTTTCAATAAAGAGAGGATTAGCAATATTATCAGTCAAACCGTTGTTATAATCAGAAGCAGAAAAATAAGGTATATCGCCATTTAACCTATCTATTTCCACCAATCTCATTCCTCTAGCGACATTATCTTTTCCAAAAAAATCAACAATATTAAAAGCTGTCCATTTTTTAGAAGATAAGGATAGAGGTTTATGCTGTTTATTGATTGCCTTTAATATCACATCTTGATGATTTTCCAATAAAATTTCTAAAAAAGAAAGTTCATCAATATTTTTTTCTAATAAATTTAATTCATTTTTTGTTTTGAAAACAAAGTATTCTTTAATGCTTTTAATAAACATTTTTTCCGTTAAATGAGAATTATCTTTTTGTGAGTGTGCTTGAATAATCCATTCATCATTTTCAATAATTTCTTTTTTGATAACCGTTAATTTGTTTTCGTAAGGCTCAGGTTTAGATAATACATTTAATAAATGCTTTTCAATACTTTCCCAACGATTTAATGGGTCAGTTCGTCCTTTATCTTTTGACAAAATAAAACCGTCATCTTCTAAATGATAAAAAATAACTTCTTTATCATTATGCGGTAAATGGGTTTCAAAAACAGCGATTGCCGTATGCGTTGAGGCGTTAGGAGCAAACAACTCACTTGGCATATTGATAACATATTTTAGCGTATGTTTTGATAGTATTCTATTGCGGTCGTTATCATCTTTAAAAAAAGTAGAAAGCGGAGCAATAATAACACCATAACGACTGACATTATCTAACATTTTTTCTAAAAACTGTATCTCTTTTTTAGTAGGGTTAGATTTGTTATCACATCCACCATAGGGTGGGTTGATAAAACCAATACTTGGCGTGATACCCTCTTGTTTTAACTCAGATAAAATCATATCAGCATCAGTAGAAAAAGCATCGGTATTGTAAATACGAGATTTGCCATCACCACGAAATAGCATATTAGAAATTGCCAATGAATACATGGTACTACTTTTTTCAAAACCAATTAATTGATTTTGTTTTACCAAATGAACTTTTTCTTTTTTATTGGCAATTTTTGATGATTGTATTTCATCAATCAGCTTATTCATACCTGCAATCAGAAAAGCCCCTGTGCCACAACAAGTATCTAAAATGACATCATTGGTTTTTATATCAACAAGTTGTGTAAATAATTTAGTAATATGATTCGGTGTTAAAACAATACCTTTTTTAACATTGGTAATCCCTGCATAACGCAAAAATTCTTCATAAAACTTACCGATAATATCGTAATTAGAATTTTTATTAAAAAGCGGAATTACGTTGTCTTCTAACTCTTTCAAAATATCTTTTAAAATGTCACTATTATTAAGGTCGTTATCTGTTTTGATAAAGGCGATTTCATTAGTTAGGACACTAATTTTTTCAATATCAATCCCTTCATTTTTTAAAATATCTTCAACCGTGGTAGGAATATTTCTAATAATATTGCTGATATTCCAATTACTATAATTATTTTTAAAATCATTAGAAAAATCAACTTTATCATACAAGCAAATCATCAACGCACTTAATAACACAGGACGTTTTTGCGAATCAATTGTACGGAGCATTCGGTTGATTTCACTTGATGATTTTGAAATATTTTTAGAGATATATTCTAAATCAATATTTTCAAAATAAGCAAGGTAATCAGCCTCATCTAAAATTTCATTTCTATTGATATTTTCTATGCTATTTTCATCAATAACAAAAGTATCTAATCTATGATTATATTCATCATGAATATCGCCTGAAAAAGCAATGCCGATAAATTTCCAATGTTCAAAAAACTTTTGTACACTTTCTTTTTCTTTGGCAAGTTGCTTTTTGCTAAAAAAAGATAAATAATGTTTAATACCATCAACAGCAAAAAGGGTAGGCTTGTCTTCATTTTTAGATGAATGATTTTTTACTTGGTCTTTATTCTCAATTAAGATAAGCAGTTTTTTATGTTCATTGACATAGATAAGGTCAGGATAGCCTTGCTTTCCTGTTCCTTTTTTACTTGTTTTGTCTAAAATTTCTTGGATATAGGGATTATCTTGTTTTTGCACCGTCCAAGTTTCTGCATAAACTCTATTATCTTTAATAAAATTAAAAAGGTTAATATCGGTTTTTGCTTCATTTTGTCTTTGTTTTTTCATATTTATTGCCACTTTTTCATTTTTATCATAAATTAATAGATTATTATACTTGCAACAACTCAATAAAACTAGTTTTATCAACATTCATCGGTGATAGGTCGATAATGGGTTGTTGCTCTTCAGTAGTTTTTTCTGATTTGCTTTCGATTTCGCTATCTTTTTCTTTATCAGCTTTTTTATTGTCTTTTTTATCAAAAAATGCTTTGATATTATCTAATAATTTTAGCGAATGTGAGGTTTCTTCTTCGGTTTCATCAGGCAATTCTTCCAAAACGGTCGCCCCCGCCAGTCGTAAAATATCTTTTAACATCAAGCCATTTTCATTGATATTTAATAAATATTGTTGGGCGTGCTTGGTATAATCGTTGCGATAGGAGGCAATGCTTGTGCCAACATTCATATTAGCAAAATAAACACGAGTTTCATTATTAACGGTATGAATTAGCCCAAGCATATTTTGTTTTTCGCCAATATTAAAGGTGGTTTGCATAACAATATTATTAGGATTAACCATATAATTTCGTTTAAAATTTTCTGTTTTTTCATGAGCAACTAACAATTTACAATCCACAGGAAAATCAGCATCATAATTAAAATAATTTACCATTAATGCTTGTGAGTTCCTCAAGCCATATTTAATATAAAATAGCTCGGTTGCCCCTTTTGGTGGTGGAGCGTCAGTTATATCACCTGAAAAAATAATATCTTTATTTTGTGAATAATAATTGCTATTCCAACCGACTTTATTACCATACAAATCCATCGTTGATAAGTCTAAATCAATACGGCGGTGGCGAAATGTTTGAGGTTTGGCATTGATACGCATGTTTCTTATTCTGTATCTTTCTTGCTCTAAATTAAAATTTTCCTCATAAAAATCATCATATTTATCATCAACTTTCCCTAGTTTAATATTTTCCCAATGAATACCAACAATTAAATTATCTTTAACAGCCACATAACTGCCTGTTGGAAAATTGCCTGTAAACTGCTTTTCCGTCGCAGGTAAGGTATAATTGACATTGGCAGGAATATAAAAAGTTTTATCCGCCACATTGGCACGCATATCATCAGCAATACTTGCAACTACGACATTATAGGCCTGTTGCGTTTGCTCAAAATGTTTGCTATCCCAAACAAAATCGGTCGCCCAACCTCGCCCATTACGCACACGATAAACGATAGATTGGCTTTGCTCACTTGTCGCCACATTTAAGCGATAATTTAACGCATTGGCTAGGCGAATTTTACGGTAAATAGTGGCAGATTTTAGCTTATTTTCTAATTGTGCGAAATCTAACTCATTGTTTTTAATCGCACAAGTGACATTATTTAGATAATCATCAGGCAAGGGTTTATGTTGTTTTTTCGCCTGTTTGCGTAAACGGTTAAACAATGCCTTATTGTTACTCACCGCTTTTAATGCTAAAAATAACGGTTTATAACGCAAAAAAATTGACGCTAAATTTTTTGGTGCATGTTTAAGCGATTTATCCATTTTATCAATGGCTTTTTTATCGGTAACGGTTTTGATTTTTTCAATTAATTTTTTGTTTTTAATCAATAAAGTATCGCCTGTTAGC
>PDWJ01005394.1_pt1 | contig 10533 bp, 9 predicted proteins | sample 1430881 | NCBI WGS metagenome assembly PDWJ01 (sample SAMN01162460, study PRJNA174530) | Oral metagenome, whole genome shotgun sequencing project. | biome: Marine environment; feature: Marine mammal; material: Swab sample of the gingival sulcus; isolation source: swab sample of gingival sulcus... | reverse complement strand
TATAAAGACTATGCTGATAAGTAAAGACACTAAACTGGCTGATGCCTTACATCATAATCCTTTGTTGTTGCCTGTTATCAATAGGTTGGGGGTAGAGCTCGGATTTGGCGATATGACCATAGAGGAGATTTGTAATGAAGAGCATATAGATACGCACTTCTTTTTGCTGATTGTAAATGCCTTTTTAGATAGAGATGTAAAGAAAATAATGGCTTTAAAAAAAGTGTCTATTGTACAGGTTATAGACTATCTAAAATCTACACATCGTTACTATTTGGAACGTATGATACCCGAAATAGAGATTCGTATCAATACTTTAGTGCAACAATCGGATATCAACCAACAACAATACCGTTTGGTAAAGCAATTTTTTAATGGTTATGCCGAAGAGCTTTTTTCTCATATTAGCCTGGAAGAAAGTCAGATATACCCTTATGTTATAAATCTTAATACAGCTTATAAAAATAAATCTGTTACCAACGAGTTGCTCAAACAAATAGCCACAAAACCTATTAGTTATTATGCCAAAGAGCATAGCGATATAGAAAGCAAATTGGCAGATTTAAAAAATATATTGATTAAATATTTGGGCAAAGCTAAAGACAGTTTTTTGCGCAACCAAGTACTGGAGGTTTTGTTTAGATTAGAAAATGATATTAATGACCACAGTAGGATAGAAGACCGAGTATTAGTGCCTATGGTAGAGCATATGGAAAACACTTTTAAATCTACTAAATAATATAGCTATGATACTCATTTCTACAAAACATTATTTGATTGGCAAAGGTTTAGAAGCTGTTTTGAAAGATATACCCGGCAACGATAATAGTTTGATTCATTACGATCTTGATAAACTGCCCGAATTGGTGTCAAATTATACACCCAATATCATTATTGGAGATATTGATATTTACCCAAAGATAGAAGCTTATTTACAAAAACATAGCGATGTAAGGTGGATAGTATTGGCAGAAAAATCACCTATAATAAGTAAATACATGAATGTATCGGATGTATTGCTCTATAACGCCAATGAAGAAGAGGTGCGCAAAATTTTAAAGCAAAATATTGCTATGAGCACCAAATCTGCTGCCCACCAAAATAAAACGACTGTGCTTAGCGAAAGGGAAGAGATTGTATTGAGAGAAGTAGCCTTGGGAAGGACTAATAAGGAAATAGCTGATAATCTATGTATTAGCGCTCATACTGTTATTACGCACAGAAAGAATATAACACGCAAATTGGGCATTAAAACGGTATCGGGTCTTACGGTGTATGCTATGCTCAATAATCTTATTCAAATAGACGAAATATAAGTTTTTGATAAGAAAACACCAAATACTTCGTTGAACATAATATGCCTGTTGTGTTTTCTTCCGACTTCCAGCTTCTAACTTCCAACTCTTAATTATATCCCCAAAAGTAGGGATTGTATAAATATTTGTAGTATATTACTTTTGCCGCCGAAAAGTAAAAAGTGTGTACTATGGCTAACGCTTATTCAGAGTATAAAGATGCTGATATGCAGATTCTTCTGCATCATGTGTATGAATACAAAAAAGGACTAAGGAATTTGGTGTTGCATACATTATCTAATGCGCATACCAGATTAGTAAACGAATTGCTTACACGCAAACAAATAGATTACCTATTGTTGCCTGTGGGCGACAAAAAAATCAATGTGTTTTTTGGGCATAAAGCCTGTGTAGAGATTATTAAATCGTTTGGCGAAAAACCTTTGAATGAATACAGCGATGAGCAAGACTTTATATTAGGCACCATGCTCGGATACGATGGTATTCAGCAGTGCGACAGGTATTTAGAAAGAATTGCTTTAAACTAATTGTTAATAAAAGTCTAGGTTACAATAATTTTTTTAGCTGTTGTTCCAAATCAGGGTGGGAGGGACGCAAGGCATTATTATCTACTATTTTTCCATGTTTATCAATGATGATAAAGTGAGGCACTCCTTTGATATGGTATGCTTGTAAAAATTTTTCTTGTTCAGGATTCATAAACAACTGAATGCCATTCATTTTTTCTGCTTTCATTGTTTGTTTCCACTCTGTTTCTTCATCCCATATACAAATGCTTACAAACTGTATATCTTTATAGTGATGCATGTTTTTTTCCAAAGCCTTGAGATGCGGTAGTTCAGCTCTACAAGGTCCACACCAAGTAGCCCATATATCAATATATACAATATTACCTCTAAGACCTTTTAAACTAACTTCTTTTCCATCTATATCTTTAAGAAGAAAGTCAGGAGATATTTGCTCCGGTTCTATTTTCTTGAAAGCATTATAAACATCTGTAATTTGATGTCTTCCTGTAGAATCTGTTACTGTATTTTGCATCATTTGATAGGTGGAGTCCAAATATTTTGTATTCCCTAACAAATCTTCTGCAAACTGAATAGCAAAGGCTTCTTTGATGTATGGTTTGGGAAATAGAGTATCTAAACATGCCAATTGTCTTATTGCATAATCTCCGGATGTTTTTCTCTTACTATAAAAACTGCCCATATATTTATTGAGCACCTCCATATAGGTGTCTATATTTATGAGTTTCTGATTTTCAGTATCAATACTATCATACGGATCGGGATAATTAGTAGATAATTTAAAATCTTTTTTCTTGAAATAATATTTATTAAACAGTTTATAATCCATTATTCTATCTAACTTTTCATATTTCCAGGTTTGTGTCATTAGAAAATAGAAATCTTTATCTAAAGAGTCCTTAAAAGGTTGTATAATATCTATAGATGTTTGATAAATAGAATCATTGAGTTTTAAGAAATTGTTTTCAGTTAGATTGCAAAGATGCACTATTCTTTTTTTCTTACTTAATGAGCGCTCCTCTATAGCTGCGTATTTGTTCAGAAAGTTGTTTTCCGGCGCACCCTTGCCTTTAAATATACGGTGCTTATTATCAAAATTGATATCCATTTTTATATTATAGCCTGCTTTTATAAATAGTTGCATGCTATAATGGTTCTCAAAATAGTATAATCCTTCAGTAATATCTCGTAGCGTATCTTGAAAAGTACTATCATTATTAAGATGTATGATATAGGGCTGTTTATGTTGAGAAAACCCGATTTTTCTCAACACAAGTGAATCGTTATGTGCATGCTGTATTTTACCCGAAAGTACCACATAGTTTGTATCATCTGTTGGTGAGTGTTTACACGATAAAAAAGATGCTAATATGCTGATAAATAATGCTATAATTAAATGTCTATATTTCATACCATTTTTATTAAACAACCAATCTTCTGTAATAAGTTTAGGTTTATTGCACAAAGATAAGAATTTATCATATTATCTAAAATAAACATATAAAAAAAGCTACCAAATATATGATAGCTTTTAAAATATATGATTTATAAATTATATTATTGCTTACCCAAAAGCACTTGGTCTATAGCCTTTTTCATTTCAGGTTTTGGCAATGCACCTTGTGCCATTTGAGGTTGACCTTCTTTGGGGCAGAATAGGAGGGAAGGAATACTTCTAATACCAAAGGCAGCTGATAATTCTTGTTGCTCTTCTGTATTTATTTTGTAGATATTTACTTTGCCTTCATATTCTTTGCTCAATTCTTCCAAGATAGGAGCAACCATTTTACAAGGCTGACACCAATCGGCATAAAAATCTATTAAACAAGGCAAATCGCCTTCAAATTTCCATTCTTTATTTTGTTCGTAGTTAAAAACCTTAGTAAGAAAAGTTTCTTTAGTTAAATGTTCCATTTTTAGTAGTTGTTTGTTTTTTATAAATAATTAGTCTTTAGTACTTTGCGTATTTTTATCTTTCTCAATTGCTTTTTTGCCCAATACAAATTCGTTGAAAATTTGACGGTATTGTTCTTCTTTTAGCAATCCAGGCTGCAGAGCAGGTTTACCATCTTTAGGAATAAAAAGAATGGCAGGAATACTGCTGATGCCAAAAATACCTGATAACTCTTTGTTGTGATCTACGTTTACTTTGTAAATGTCTATCTGACCTTTGAATTCGGTGGCCAATTTGTCCATAATAGGTGCTACGCGTCTACAAGGTCCACACCAATCGGCATAAAAGTCTACTACAGCAGGTCTTTCACCAACAAAACTCCATTCTTTAGCATTTGTTTGGTAATCCCAAACCAATTGACGAAATTGAGATTGGTCAATCTTTTGCACTTTACCATCTTCAGTTTTGCTTTTATCATCTTTGGTGGCATCATTAGCACATGCCATAGATATGGCACTAAAACTCAATAGCAGCACCAATATCATCATTTTGTTTATCTTTTTCATGTTTCTAAAATAGTTTGTTGTGTTGTTTACTTAGTTTTTTTAGTATTATCCTTGTTGCTATTCACATTTCAACAATCATACCAATATGAACGATAAATGATTAAACGTCAAAATGACCTTTATAATATGACAAATTGTCTTATGTCCTTTATTTTTTTTCTTATATATCAAATTGTACTATAATTAATATTATGTTAAATAGAAAGTTTGGAAACTAATCTGTTTTGTTTATTTTGGCTAGTTCCCCTACTTTACACTTTACTCAATAGAGATTAAAGATTGCCTAAATTATCAGTTGACCTTTTATTTATATTAGCGTTCATTTCTTCTTTTACCTGTTTATCTAATTTATGCAGGTTTAAGAAATGTTTACGCAACAAAGGCCATTTGGTATTTTCAGGATCTGCTTTGAACAAATTAGCAATGGTACGCTTATTATGCTCGTCTTGCAAATACATACTTATTGAAGCTGTAGAAGGTTTGTTTTTTTCGTCTTTATGATGAGGATGTACATTTATCAAGTTTTTGGCTGTAATTTTTATTTCTTTATCCATAAGGATTTCAGCTGCCTGCTCCAATAAATTCAAATAATCTATAATTTTATCTTTTCTGGAAGGTAATATGTCTTTGTTGATAGTAACAGATGTGCGAGTTTTTTCACCCTTCTTATCATCATTAGTCTGCTGGTATTTGGCATTAAATTTATCAATATGCTGTTGCAAAATGGTTGCACAAAGGTTTTTATCCAATAACTGTTGTGATTCAACATTATGTACAAGCGCATTCATTTGCATATATCTATGAATATCTGTAAAAACATCTTTTATTACCTCGTGGTCTAAATACTTGATAAATAGATTGTCTATCTCCTCATTTGTAGTATAGATATCAAAAAAATTAGGCACAGCCAATTTAGCTTGTTTATACATCAATGTTTTGAGTTGTTCTCTTTGCATGTCTACTGTTTGCAGCTGTGTTTTAAGCATATCAGCATTAATCTCTTGTTCACTCTTATGTAATATGCTGTTTTGGTGCATGTTATTCAAATGAGATTTAATAAACGTAGGCAGCATCGACTGCAAGAGATGCTTATTGGCTTGATTAAGCCCTCCCTCCTTATTTTGTACAGAAATATTATCCCAGTGTTTAAAATCTTTTCTAAAACATACCACATATACTATATACTGATTATCATAAGGATGATGAATACGTATGCACAAATTAGTACGTTCTGCTTCTTGCATAATGTCAAAAGGAATATCATGACTTTGGTTAACAATATGATGTTTGTTATTTTCTTGTAATTTAGGTAATAAGAATGGTATCTCGCTCAAACTACACCACTCTATTTCCTGTTTTTTCTTACAAAAAACATGACAATCGTCCTCATTGGCATTTAAAATCAATGTATCTGTTTCAATAATATTGTCTTTGTTTAAGCTATGCAATTCGTGCTCATTTTGCTGATTTAAGCAATACGCATACATGCCTTCCAAATGAGGAATTATACCTTGTATAAAAGGCATAATAACCTGTACCTGAGGCATAATAAAATTGTATGTGGTCGAGATTTTTAGCATTTGAAACAAACACAAGTTTAGCAGACGGCAAAATTAAGGCAAATATTTGAACTAAACAAGAAAATTAAGAATAAAATTAATATTAAGTTTCTTTATTTTTGAGTAAATCAAGGAAAAAATTAAATTAAGAGATGGTTATTTTTAGCTTAATTCTTCTATTTTTTTTCTTAAAAAAGACTGTTTTTGTATGATTCTTGCAATCTTATTGATATATAAAAAAAGAACAATTATTTATTTGCTATTAAGATTTTATATTATTTTTGTCAACGAAAAACAAGTCTATTTATATAACCAAATTAACACTGCCTATAAGATGAAAATACACGATTTATTACGTCAGAATAACGACACTTTTATTCAAAGTAATTCTAGACAAAAAGAGGAAATTAAGAATGATATACAAGAGAATGTCTTAATAAAAGAAGAAGAAGGTCTTAATTCTTCTTATAAGACTATCTACAAAGAAGTGGTGAACACCAAGCTCAGTAATCGTTCGGAGCAAATACGGCAACAAAGCATAGTCGTGTTGCAAATCATTGAAAACAAAGTATCTAAATACTCAAAAATAGCTTTTGCAACAGTTCGTAAAAGTTTGTATTACACAGCTAAGCAATTGCATAAAGGTACTAAGCAAACAGGGCATGCTATATATCGCTTAAGTCTTGCTATAACAAGCCCTATCAACCGTTTTATGAATAAACGACTCTACCCTGTGGTAGATAATTTTCTTAGTGGCGACCTAAGTTAAATATACAAATAAGCACCATAAATAGATATTGCTCCTAACTTATATTATAGACATAAAATAACGATCTCATAGTGTTTGTTTTATAGGTAAGTAAGCGCAAAATAAACCAAAACTGCTTTTTGTGTACGGACAAGGCTCCACTTAATTAACCAAACCAACCTCCCTCCTCTTTGTTTGATACTTAGAGGAGTTTTTTTGTAGATATCCCCTATCGCTAATCACCTATTGTCTTTATCTGTTCAAGATAGCATCGTATCTGCCGGAGGCTACTTCCTCTTCCAATTGATGGTACCACTTCTCCCCATAATATCTAATAAGGGGTTCTTTCAAGAATTTATATACCTCCAAACCTATTTTTTCTCCATAAACCACAGCATCACAACAAACACCCCATTTATGGTAATTTACAGCTTCAAAGTTGCTATATTTCGTAATGCGTATAGGATACAAATGACATGAAATAGGCTTATAAAAGTCTGTTTTGCCTTCTTTATGTGCCTTTTCTATCGCACAAAAGGCTATCCCCTTTTCAAAATAAACAAAAGCACACTCCTCCCCTTTTATCAAAGTGGTTACCAAATCACCATCTTCATCTACAGTAAATACGCCCTGTTGTTCTATAGCCTTTACACCTTCAGGACGCATATAGGGTTTAATAACTTCCAAGTCTTGTTCAATAAGCCCTACTTCTTCCTCTTCCAAAGGTGCACCACTGTCTCCCTGCACACAGCATTCGCCTTTGCAAGCTTGTAGCTGACAACAAAATTTCTTGGTAATTACTTCTTCAGATATTATGCTTTTGCCTATCGAAATCATGGAATATTATTTTGGCGGCAAAGATAGAACCAATATTTATTATATTTGCAGTTAAATTATAAAAGTGAGAAGATTGATTAATAAGAGAATACCTTTACTTCTAAATCTTTTATCTCTACTTCTTTTTTATTATCTATCACACTAAATTTAATAGTATTGCCTTTTTTAAATATATCTAATTTAGAATTGTAGATAGTACGCGATATTTTATATTTATTTAGTTGATTAGCATTATATTTACTATTAACATAGCTAAGATTATAAAAGAAAAAGTAATCTAAATATTTATCATTATCATCGTATATTTGTATTCCAAATTTAGGATTATCAAGTGTGTCTTTAAAAGACATACTTACTTTGTACTCAAACAATAATCTTTTATAATCTTTATCTAATTTTATAGTTTCATACTGCCAGTTTTCACCTTTATCAAGATTTATATTGTCTTCATTATAAGAAGATACTATATACGGTTTATTTTTATCTGCAAAATACTGCAAAGGCATTAAATTATTATTATCTACCACATATTTGTTCACATAATTATAGGTTTGTAAACGCTGTGTTACTATTTGTTCTAATGCTGTATCATTTGCAGGAACCAAAGCATTGTTGTGACCTATTTTATACAAAGTCTCTTCGGTATAAAAATAATCGTTAAACAAACAAGATACAATATCTTTATTATTATTCATAAAAGGGATAAAAGTGTTTCTTCTTTTTACTTTAGCAGTGTCTAATCCCATACCCAACCAATGGGCTATATTGTCTATATGAATACCATTTTTATCTTTTAGCAAATTGAGCAAAGAGGGTGTTATATCTATATGAGAAGCAGGTCGATAGAATGTTTGAGGACGCTGTAATAATGGACTATAAATTAATAAAGGTACAGCATAGGTTTGCAAAGTGTTACTTTTACCCAATTCGTGCATACAGTGGTCGCCTGTGATAATAAATATAGTGTTATCAAACCATCCCTTGGCTTTATAATCTTCTATAATCTGTTGTATAGAATTATCTAAATACAATATAGACAAATATTTATCTGTAGTTATGTTTTTTAGAGTAGCGGCATCTAAATGACTATTCAGTTTCTCTAACTGGTGTGCAAGCTGCTCTTTTTGAGGCAAATGAAAAGGCGAATGCGTGGCTAAGGTCAAATAAATATTAAGAAAAGGCGATTTATTGATAGAATCCAACACTTCTATACTCCTTTTAAACACAAAATGGTCTTGCACACCCCAATTAAAATCTGTACCCTTGTATTGGTACTCCTGAGGATAGTGAGTATATATATGGTCTATATTCTGGTATAATAAGAAATTTTCCATCCCCTGAAAACCAACCCAACCACCATAAAAAAAGTTTGTTTGGTAATGATTGGCTTTTAAAATAGACACTATTGTTTTGTGTAAAGGCGTGGGCGACACATCATTAAATCCGGTATGACCCATAGGCAACGAACCCAATACAGCAGGCAATACCCCAAAAGTTCTTGCTGTAGAAGAGTAAAAATTGTTCCAATATAAAGACTTGTGTTTGAGTTGATTTAGGAAAGGCGCTATCACTATCTTTTGTTCCTCAAAATCTTTAAATACTCTGGCATCCAAACTTTCCACTATCAAAAAAACGATATTAGGTTTCTTGCTAAAAGTTTTAAAATAAGGGGATAAAGGATTGTATGTGCTCTGATGTAATAAAGGATAATCTGTTAAAGCCACCTTGGATAAAGCTTTTAATTGTATGGTATCTTGAATAAAGCCATCCTTGATACGGTCTTTTACATAATTAGATAATACCACTGGACTTTTCTCTGTTTTTTCAATTTGAGGCTTTTGTAAATAAATTAATACTTTATCAAGTAAGTAATCCGATTTGCAACGTGTTAAGTTTTTAATTAAGAAATTGTTTTCTTCTCTTACTCTGTTTTTAGCCAAAGGATATAGTAAACTCAAGATAACCAACACTATCACCATTACCCCTATCGTTTTTTTGCTAAAACGTAAAAAAATGAGACTTGCAAAGAGCAAACTCACAAATATCACTAACAAAATATTAGTGCTTATATCTAAACCGGAAGCTTGAATGGTATATAAAATCTCTTGTATAGAATATGAAAAAATAGAATGATCTAAGGGCACCAAAGCTTTGGCAAAAAAGAGAGAAGCCCCCAGAACAACCATAAAAATAAATAGATAAAGTACATAAATTAGAATACGCGTTATCCATTTGCATACACCAGCGTTGGGAATAATAAAACTGAGTGCAATAGGAATCATCAGCAAACGTGCCACACCTGTTATATCAGCTATCGATCCCCTAAAAAAAAGAGGCCACAAGGCTGTTTCAGTATCCAACAAATCGCTTACAGCCTTTATTTCAATAAAATTCAACACAATCAGCAAAACTAATATATACACAGCAAATGCGATAGACATGTTTAATAAGTATTGTGTCTCTGCACGTTTATATATTTTTTCAATCAGCATTTTCATCAGTGCAAAAATACATTATTTTAAATGCTCTTTACAAGAAAAATGAAAAACCAACAGTTTTCTTGTCGGCGCTAAATAAACATTATTTATTTTTTGTACTTTTGCCGCCCGAAATAAAAACAAATAAACATGAGTGATAAAAAACCACTTCCTTATAAAATAGCTGATATAGGATTGGCTGATTTTGGACGTAAAGAAATACAAATAGCTGAGCAAGAGATGCCGGGTTTGATGGCTATACGCAAAAAACATAGTGCCAGACAACCCTTAAAAGGTGTAAGAATAATGGGCTCCCTGCACATGACAATACAAACAGCTGTGTTGATAGAGACCTTGGTAGCTTTGGGTGCAGAGGTAAGATGGGCTAGTTGTAATATATTCTCTACCCAAGACCATGCTGCTGCTGCCATAGCTGCTGCAGGCGTGCCTGTGTTTGCTTGGAAAGGCGAAACTTTGGAAGAATATTGGTGGTGTACCAAAGAAGCATTAAGTTTTCCCGGTGGTAAAGGTCCACAATTGATAGTAGATGATGGTGGCGACGCTACCCTATTGATACATAAAGGTTATGAGGCTGAAAACGATGCTAGT
>PDWJ01010130.1_pt1 | contig 10537 bp, 8 predicted proteins | sample 1430881 | NCBI WGS metagenome assembly PDWJ01 (sample SAMN01162460, study PRJNA174530) | Oral metagenome, whole genome shotgun sequencing project. | biome: Marine environment; feature: Marine mammal; material: Swab sample of the gingival sulcus; isolation source: swab sample of gingival sulcus... | reverse complement strand
GAATTCACGGATCAGACGGATAATCTGCACCCTTTTGCCAAAGGTCTCCCGGCTTTTCGGGGTGACAATCAGATCGACATAACGCTGGCGGTAGCGGGTCTCCACATCGGCAAGGCCATGCCACTTTTCCGGCAGTGGACGTATCGACTTGGAGATCATGGTGATCTCCTGCGCCTGCAGGGAGAGCTCACCCATCCTGGTGCGAAAAAGGACGCCGCAGATACCGACAATATCGCCGATATCCCATTTCTGAAAGGTGGCGAAAAGTTCCTCGCCGATAATATCCTTTTTTATATAGCACTGAAATTCACCCTGGCGGTCAGCCAGGGTGAAAAATGCCGCCTTGCCGAATTTGCGCATGGCAATAATTCTGCCGGCAATGGAGTAGCTTGTACCGCTTTCATCTTTCTGGCTGGCCTCAAGATGGTCGCCTTTTTGCCGCAGCTCACTGCTGCTGTTTGCCGGCCGGAAGGTGTTGGCATAGAGGGGGACTCCCAGGGCGGCAAGGGATTCAGCCTTTTCCCGGCGCTGGATCATGGTTTGATTTTCTTCACTCATGGATGGCCTGTTCTACAGTTATTCAGTTGATATCATAAAAAAAGCGGCAGAAAGCTGCCGCAGAAAACAGTCACTTCAGCAGAAACTACAAGGAAAGAGTGACGCTGTCAATTCTTTTACCGTTCAGGTTGCTGCAGCTGCCCTGTCTGCAGCAGATAATGGAAAATGGCGGTATGGGTCAGGCTGTGGTGCAGTGCGCCGCTCTTGATCATCGCAATAATTTCATCCATCTTCATTCTGCCCACCTCAATATCCTCCATCGGGTCAAGCTGCTGTTCTGCCACCTGCACGGCATTCTCCACCAGAACGATGGTGAGCTGATTGTTCTGGATGGCAGGGTTGGGGTAGATCGTGGTAAGAATTCTTGCCGAATCACCGGCAAAACCGCACTCTTCCCTTAGTTCCCGGATTCCTGCGGCAACGGGATCCTCACCCGCCTCGACAACACCGCCCGGAACCTCCCACTCCAGCCGTTGTGAGCCGAAACGAAACTGGCGGACAAGGAGAATCTCCTGCTGCGGGGTGAGAGCCAGGGTGTTTACCCAGGGATCCATCTCAAGGCGGATAAACTCTCTCTCCATACCGTTGCGCGGGTTACGCACTCTCGCCCTTGTTGCGGTAAAGAGCCTGTTGCTCTCTATCGGTTCCTTGCTGCCAATAATCCAGTTGTGTCTTGCCTGTTCCATTGCTGTTATCGAGAAGAATTTTTTTGTTTATGGTTGAGAGCCCTGGTTCACCGTATTGCGCTCAATCCTTTGCCATTTAGATGATCCCCGTGTATAACTCCATAGTATACCATAGTTCCTTATAAGGGAGAAGAGATGAACAGCAACAGGCGACTGCAGGCGCTCTTTTTTGATTTTGACGGTGTTATTGTTGATTCCTGCGCGGTGAAGAAAGAGGCGTTTCGTACACTTTTTGCCGGCTATCCGCAGGAGATTATCGGGCAGGTGATGGAATATCACCGCCAGCACGGCGGCATCAGCCGGGTGGAGAAGATCCGCTGGGCGCACGAAAAACTGCTGGCTGCGCCGCTGCAGAAAGAGGAACTTGCCCACTGGGCGGCGCGTTACTCGGAGCTGGTTACCGATGCGGTTGTCGCCGTGCCATATCTGGCCGGGGTACTGGAGTTTCTTGATTTCTGCAGAGAGAGCAGAGGTGATCTGCCGCTGTTTATCGTCTCCGGCACCCCGCAGCCGGAGCTGCGGGATATTGTGCGACGGCGGGGACTCGATCATTATTTTACCGCGGTGCTCGGTTCTCCGACGCTTAAGCCGGAGCATATACGCAATCAGCTTAACCGCTATAAACTTACCGCTGAGCGCTGTGTCCTTATCGGCGATGCGTCAACTGATCACCAGGCGGCAATGGCGACCGGGCTTGGCTTTATCGGTATTCAGGGAGAGATCGTCTTTCCACCGCAGGTAGCGGTGCTGGCCGATTGCCGCAATCTGCGCCAGGCGCTCTGCCGTTACGGTGATATATAAGTTTTTATTATGGATGGCATTGAATTTTCTGGATAAAAAGAGTAGATATATCCTGTCGGGGGGAGTTGGTCACTCTCTTTCTGCTATTGCGGTGGCGATCTGCCCTCTTGTGGCTATGTGAGACAGTTAGGGAATTATTGCTTTGATTTCAACGGAAAGGAGTTTACTTGAAAACGAGAATTCTTGTTGCAAATCGTGGAGAAATTGCCCTGCGTATTATTCGGGCAATTCAGGAGCTGGGGTTTGAGGCGGTTGCCGTCTATGAAACTCCAGATGAGATGTCCAGACATATCCTTACCGCGGATGAGGCGGTCTGCCTTGGTGATGGACCCCGCTGTGACTACCTTAACATTGAGAAAGTTGTTACTGCAGCGAAAGAGGCCGGCGCTGTCGCTATCCATCCGGGATATGGTTTTCTTGCCGAAAATCCGATGCTTGCCAAGGTTTGTGAAGAGGAGGGGATCATCTTTATTGGCCCCTCATCAAAGAGTATCGCAGAGCTTGGCAGCAAGGTGGTCGCCAGAAAGATTATGGCTGAGGCGGGAATTCCGATGGTTCCCGGCACGGAGAACCTCTCCCAGGGAAGGGCCGGTATTGAGGAGGCGCTTGATTTTGCGCGGCAGTACGGCTATCCCGTTATGCTGAAAGCCACTTCCGGCGGCGGCGGGCGCGGTATCCGCAGGATTGAAAATGATGAGGAGATGGTGGCGCAGATTCCGGTGGCCCGCGCTGAGGCGCTTGCTGCCTTTAATGACGACTCTGTCTATCTGGAGAAGGTGGTGCTTAATCCCCGTCATGTCGAGGTGCAGGTGCTTGCCGACAGTTTTGGCAAGACGCTGCATCTTGGTACCCGTGACTGCTCGATTCAGCGGCGTAACCAGAAACTTATCGAGATCGCGCCCTCCCGCATACAGAACAAGCCGTTGCTTGACAAGATCTGTCAGGCGGCAGTAACGGCTGCCAAAGCGGCAAACTATCTCAATGCCGGCACGGTTGAGTTTCTGATCGATCAGCAGAATAATTTCTATTTTCTTGAGATAAATACCCGCGTCCAGGTGGAACATACCGTTACCGAGATGATTACCGGTATTGATATTGTTCGCAGCCAGATCAATATCGCTTTTGGCAAGCCGCTCTCTTTTGATCAGGAGGATGTAAATCTGCGCGGTCACGCCATTGAGGTGCGGATAAATGCCGAAGATCCAAAGAATGATTTTATGCCGGAAGGTGGCAAAAAGGTCTCCGTCTATCGTTCTACCGGTGGTTTTGGTGTGCGCCTTGACGGATTGGTCTATCAGGGCTATGTCATCCCTGAGGCATACGACTCGCTGCTGGTAAAATTGACGGTGCACGGTTTTACCTGGGAGGAGACGGTGGGCAGGCTGGGACGCTGTCTCAAGAATTTTGTTGTTCGCGGACCAAAGACGACGATCCCCTTTTACCAGAATATCGTCGGGGAGAAAGATTTTATCAGCGGTCAGTTTGATACCTCCTATATCGATACCCACCCGCATATCTTCCACTACAGTGAAGAGCTTGGCGAGGGTGGAAAGCTGGCCCATTTCATCGCGGAGATCCATTATAACAAGGAGAATCCATTTGCCGGATAAGCGGCGCGACCGGGTCGGCAGTCGTTCGTTGTAACAGGATATCAGACGTAAAACCCTAAAATATACTCCTCTGTTTGAATAAACAGAGTTGCGGACACAAGGGAGGATATATGAGAAGGATTATACCGGGAACTCCCGCTGCGGAAATTGTAAAGACCCTGCGGGCGGCAGGTAAGGAGAAGAGATATTATGTCACCAATACGGCAAGGGATCTCTCCCAGTCCGATTTCAAGAACCGCATTCTGCTGCATACCGATCTGCTTGCGGCGCCTGGTCGGGAGAAGGCCGGTTATTTTTCACTGGAGATTACCGGCGGTGCCTCTGTTCATGTCGATATTCTGCGCAAACAGGTCAACCCCTTTGTCAAGCTGGAGAAGCTGCGTGACAAGATGCCCCATACCATGTTTCAGACCCTGTGCCGCGGGGTAAATCTCTTTGGTTATCGACCGTATCCACAGAATGTGATCCGTTTTACAGTGCAGCAGTTTGCTCCCTATGTCGATGTATGGCGGACCTTTGATTTTCTCAATTATGTGCCTAATATGGTTGCTGTCTTTGAAGAGGTTGGCGCTGCGGGAAAACTCAATGAACCGTGTATCTGCTTTTCAACCGGCAGCGAGCATACCAACGACTTTTATGTAAAAAAGGCGGGTGAACTGCTGAATGTTACTGGAGAGGATGTTACCCTCTGTATCAAGAATCATGGTGGACTGGGCACGCCAGGGCGTATAGGTGAGCTGGTGGACGCGCTGAAACAGCGTTATCCTGATGTGCCGATCCACTATCATGGTCATAATACCGATGGCAATGATATCGGACGGATTGTTGCGGCGGTATGCAGTGGCGCCGAGGTGGTGGATGCCGGAGATGCCGCCTTCACCGGTTTCTATGGACCTCCGCCTGTTCTGTCGGTGGTGCAGGTGCTGCGTGATTATGGCTATGAACCGGAAGGGCTGGATGAGGAGGCGGTGATTGAGACCTCCGCGGTACTGCAGGATGAGCGCAAATATTATGCGCCTTTTGAGTCGCAGATCAAGGGATTTCAGCCAACGGTACAGACCCATAAACTCCCCGGCGGCGCGATGGGTTCCAGCCTGGAGCAGGCAGTAAAGGGCGGTTTCCTCGACAGGATGCCGGAGATCTTGCAGAAAGAGCTGCCCCGGGTTCAGAAGGAGCTGGGGAATTACTGGTCGGTAACCCCCGGATCGCAGATCTTATGGACAACGGCCGTTGCCAATGTGCTTGATGGTGAGCGCTACGGTAATGCCAGCGGTGATTTACGTAACCTGCTGCTGGGTAAATATGGTCCCTTTCCCTTTTACGATCCTGAAGAGTGGATCTATGAGAAGGTCCTTGGCGATAACTGGCGGGAAGTTCTGGAAAAGGAGGGTGGGTGTGATGATGTGACGGCGATGGATCTGGCCCATGAGCGTTTTGCCCTGGCGGAATTGATTGAGGAGGAGCCGTCCGATCAGCAGCTGGCACTCTATCTGCAGCACCCTAATGATGCAGTGGAGTTTTTCAGGTTTGAAAAAGAGTACGGTAATGTCTATGTCTTGCCGCCCTCTATCTTTTTCCGGCAGGGCGGGTTTTCCACCGGCGAGCGGCTGGCATATCGTGACTGTCATGGCAAGAAGCATTTACTGGAGATCGGTCCCTCACTGACTGCCGAAAGCGGTGATACCCGCGTCTATATGGTGGTTGATCACCATCAGACGATTTTCAACTATAAACCGGCAGTACCAGCCGGTGGCAGCAGTGAGTCTGTTGAGTTGAGCAAGGAGGAGATTCTTGACCTGGCAAAAGCCGGGGATGTTCGCTCTCCCTTTAACGGTAATATCGTTGAGATTACGGTGGAAGAGGGGCAGGAGGTGTTGCAGGGAGACCGGGTGGCGATTATGGAGGCGATGAAGATGCAGACGCCGATTCTCGCGGAAATTACAGGTATTGTTACCCTTATCTCTGCCAAAAAGGGAGACGCGATGTTTCCTGGCGCTAAAATACTGAAGATTGATATTGATGGGTAGAGGGAAGGCGCTTTTATCTCCCTGTAAAAAAGCACTTTTTTGCGATGAATCGCCAGGGAGGCGCTTATGGTTAGTTTGTTTGTCAGGATAGCGCTGTCTTGAAAATTGTTGCGGGAATTTTCTTTACCCTTTCTAAAAAATATGTTAAACAGTATTTCTTTCCTATGGAAAGGCATGCTCCCCCCACGAAAAGGGCTTGCGATAGAGAGGAGGTTCCCTTCTTTCCTGTAAAAGAGAGAAGGAGGGGAAAAACAGGGAAGTTTCAACACAATCCCACCCCATCTCTTGTGTTTATTGGAATCTTTTGAAGGAACGCGTCAGGCGTGGTTTCCATGTCTGGCTGCTGATTTCTGGGAGATGGTTAGTTGGATAAAGTAAAAAAGGAGGAATGTTATGAAAAAGTTGGGGGTGTTATTGATAGGGATAGTGTTCTGCCTGGTTGCATCGCAGGCGCTGGCTTTTCCTATTGAGACAGGAGATAAAATAATTTATACTTCCTATAGTGATGGGAGTAAGGTGAAGGTGCAGGGAACGGATACAAATTATGATGTGTTCTGCCTTCAACCTGCAGTCTCGATCTGGAACAGTTACGATCATCATGGAGATCTCAAGTATCTCTACACGGTTGATGATGTCGGCGGGATAACCCTCGTTGATAATACGAAGTGGCTCTATGCGGCGTATATGAATGATGTGTTTAAGGGTGTTAATTATAAGGAAATAAAGGGTGCGAACTCTTTATATACACCTATAAGAGTGGCTGGGACATCACTTCACTGGAGCTCTCTTTGGACTCTGGTCCCCATGCGGGGCCTGTACAGGCTCAGATTGTGGGGATGAAATTTGCTAATCCGGTTCCAGAGCCTGCAACCATGGCACTTCTGGGGCTTGGTTTGCTGGGTTTTGCCGGCGTGGCAAGACGCTATAATGGCTTGAAATAGTCAGTTTATTGTGCGGTAGCCGGTGCCGGTGAGGCCGGTTTTATGTGGTTGATAGAAAAAAGGGGAGGTCTCCGCTGTTCAGGTGGAAACCTCCCCCTTTTTTGTTGTCAGATACAATAGATAGTGATCACCGGAAATGAAACAGGACATGTCAGGCCTGGATATAAACCAGCAAGGCTGGACCATATAGCCTCCAGCCATAACAAAGCATGAAAATCGGAACTTCGGGGAATTAACATCTATTTGCAAACCGTATTTCGGATAAGTGCTATTCCGGTTTGATGGCACAACTGTTGAGCAGATCCTTAAGCCCTGAGATATCATCTCTTTTTCCATAAACGGTAATGACATCACCGCGTTGTAACCTGGTCTCTCCTCTGGGGATAAGCATCTGGCCTCCCCTGCGGATGGAAACCATATTAATGGTGGCTGGTATGGGCAGGTCCTTTATCCGGGCAAGATGACAGTTATCCTCCTCTTTCAAGACAAATTCCATATACCCCATTTCATTGTGTTTACGGAGCTGCACATCCTGATCGTTCAACTGGCCTCTCTGCTTACGGACAACTCCCACATCATAGGCACGCAGGATATCGGAGCGGCTGATAACTCCCAGCAGTTTCCCCGGGCTATTGCGTGAAATAACCGGCAGGCGGGCGAGATCTTTTGGCGACATCTGTTGAATCGCCTTCCAGATCGGTTCATCGGGGAAGATCGTGATCAGATTCTTTGTGGCCATATCGGCAACGGTGGTATCGCGAGGGTTGAAATCTTCCGCTTCCTGAGCCTGTTCCACATCATGCAAGGTGATGATACCATAGAGATTCTCCTCGCTGTCCAGTACCGGAACGCCATGAAGATTCTTTTCCTGAAAGAGCGCCATCAGTTCAAAAAAAGAGGCATCTTTTGTGATGGTAACAGGTCTGTTGCGCATAACCTCACTGACATTCACTCCCTGCATAATATCCAGATCCCGTCCTTCAAAAAAACGGATGCCCCTTTTGGCGAGTTTGATGGTGTAGATTGATTCAGGGTGCAGCCAGGCAGAGAAATAGCTGGCGCTGACCCCGGCGACCATAAGGGGCAGAATCATTGAGTAGTCACCGCTCATTTCAAAGACAATAAGCATCGCCGTAAGGGGGGCGCGGGCGGTTGCTGAAAAGAGGGCCGCCATCCCAACCAGCGCAAAAGCGCCGATATTAAGGTGCATTTCAGGAAACCAGCCGGCAAAGAGATGGCCGAGAAAGCCGCCGAGCATCGCGCCGGTAAAAAGGGAGGGGGCAAACACCCCGCCGGAGTTACCGGAACCAAGGGTCATTGATGTTGCCAGCGGTTTGAGAATTACCAGCGCCAGCAGCAGCCAGATACCCATATTGCCGCGGATTGCCGACTCAATAGCAGCAAACCCGGCACCGTACATATGGGGAATGGGCAGCTGCAGTCCGCCGGTATGAGTGCCCGGCTCGGGGAACTGTATGCCGGGAGTCATCATAAAGGCAAGGCCGAGAATGCCGAGGAAGAAACCTCCTACAGCCGGCTTGAAGAGCTGGGGGAATTTCCAGTTATCAAACAGGTTTTCACTGAAATCAAGCATTCTGATAAACATGATGCCAACAATGGCGGCCACCAGACCAAGAGCGAGATAGAGAAAGAGCTCCGGCATTGTCGCCATAACATAACGCGGCACCTGAAAGGCAGATTGATCGCCGATAATACTGCGGCTTACCACAGACGCGGAAACAGCAGAGATTACGACATTGCCGAAATACCGCAGCTCCAGGCCGGACATCAACACCTCAACGGCAAAGACAACTCCGGCAATGGGGGCGTTAAAGGTGGCGGCAACACCGGCTGCGGCACCACAGGCGACAAGGTTACGGATCCGCTCATCAGAGAGTTTCAGCATCTGGCCGACGGAGGAGCCGAGCGCGGAGCCAACCTGAATAATTGGCCCTTCTCGCCCGGCAGAGCCGCCGGTGCCGATACAGAGAGAAGAGGCGGCAATTTTGGCAACAGCAACCCGGGCGCGGATGCGGCCGCCCCGCAGGATAAGCGCCTGCATAACTTCCGGTACCCCGTGTCCCTTTGCTTCCTGGGCAAAGAGAATAAGCGGGCCAACCAGTATGCCGCCAGCGACAGGAACGATAAGGTATACCCATTTACCAAGGACGGGGATAAGGGTGGTAAGCCCGCCATAAAAAAGCCCCTGGATACCGAAAATCAACTTGACGAAAAAGACAGAAGCAATTCCGGTGATTGCGCCGATAAATATACTTAACCCAAGAAGAAAAAATCCTGCCGGAGGGGTAAAGCGTTTGGCGAAAATTTTTGTTGCGGTGGTATGAGGGGTGTCCATTGCCAAAAACCTGTTCTACGAAAAAAAGAGATAAACCAGCATGGCTGGACCAGACAGCCCCCAGCCTCAACAAAGCATGAAATACGGAACTCCAGGGAATTAACACCTGTCTTCGTATCGTATTTCGGATAAACCAGCATAGCTGGACCAGACAGCCCCCAGCCTCAACAAAGCATGAAATACGGAACTCCAGGGAATTAACACCTGTCTTCGTATCGTATTTCGGATAAACCAGCATGGCTGGACCAGACAGCCCCCAGCCTCAACAAAAAATGGAGCCTGAAATCCGAAAGAGAGCCATCCGTCTGCGAATCGGGTTCCGAATAAAAGAACCGCAAGTCACAACCATACTTGTGCTTGCGGGAAAAAGCAGTCTTCTTTTAGCCTTTTTTATCAGTAGTGTCAATACCGGTTTGGTTATAGGCGTCAAAGAACGCGGCAATAGTTGCCTTGCCTGCGGGAGTGGTATTATAACCCTGCAGACTGCCAAGTGCCTTGCGGCCAAAGAGACTGAGGGCCGCCCCATAGTTATTGGCACTGGCGCTTCCTTCAGAGGCGGCGATCTGTACTGCGGAACGGATATCAAACAGAGAGAGGGTGACAACAGAGGATTTCACATCAAGCCCGCCGCCGATCGCGCCGAAGACGTTGGTGCCGAGCAGACCGTCGGCAACGGTGCCGACAGTACCGCTGACCCCGCCAAGGGAGGAGTTATTGATAACAACCCTTGGTTCCAGATAATAGTCAGCCGCTACCCGCTGTCCTTTATGCTGCTTTGAGCCGGCACGATATTCGCCGGACTCCCGCTGCAGTTTTGTTATCCGCTGCATCCGGTCATCCAGACGAACATTACCGACAGAGGTAATAATAAAGCAGTTGGACTGCTGTACTGCCAGGCGCAGCAGGGGTTCCACTGTGGTTACGTTGGTCTCTCTATAGAAGAGGTGATACCAGGATTCATTACGGCCATCGTCTATCGCCAGGGTGCCGAGCGGTTCAGAGCAGCGTTCAAGGTTGGCGTTGGCTCCGGAGCTGGTGGAGCCACCCGCGCTGCCGGAAACTATCGTTCCTCCTTTTCCCGGAGTAACGGTAGAACAGCTCACAAGCAGAGCGGTACAGGCCGCGCAGAAAAATGCGTTTACCAAAAAAAGGGTCTTTTTTTTCATTCTATTCTCCTGTGAGAGTGAAGTATCACCATCGTCTGATTGAAAAATAATTGGTAATATTTTGTTCTGCAATGGAAAAGATTATCTTGCTGCGTGGCGAATAAGGGCATGACCTTTTCGCCGCGCGGCGAAATTTCGCCAGGAACCATCACCGGAATGGCGTCGATAGTGGAAACAGGGGTCTCAGATGATCCGGCATGGCTGAAGGCTATATGGTCCAGCCATGCCGGTTTATCTGTCTCCGTATCAGGTTCTGGCTAAAGAGGTCCGGTTGGTAAGCCTCTTTAGTTTTGTATATCGGTTTTTTTTATGTTTCAGCTCAACGCTGTGCACCCAGATCCGCAGCAGCAGTAAAAAGAACGTCTGTTGAGGAGTTAAGCGCGGTCTCACAG
>PDWJ01005390.1_pt1 | contig 10541 bp, 8 predicted proteins | sample 1430881 | NCBI WGS metagenome assembly PDWJ01 (sample SAMN01162460, study PRJNA174530) | Oral metagenome, whole genome shotgun sequencing project. | biome: Marine environment; feature: Marine mammal; material: Swab sample of the gingival sulcus; isolation source: swab sample of gingival sulcus... | reverse complement strand
TGGCTTCTATTTCTTTTAGTACTTCCTCTGTCAGTTCCAGCTCGGTGCTGCGAATGTTGCTGTCCAGTTGTTGCAAGTTGGTCGCGCCGATAATGTTGCTGGTGACAAACGGGCGGCTGTTGACGTAGGCCAGGGCCATTTGTGCGGGGTCGAGCTCATGCCGCTGGGCGAGGGCGACATAATCGGCGGTGGCCTTGATGCCTGCTGCGTTGAAGTAGCGCGAGAAGCGTTTGAACAGAGTCATACGTGCGCCTGCCGGCCATTGTTCGTTGAGGTATTTGCCGCTGAGTGCGCCAAAGGCGAGCGGGGAGTAGGCGAGCAGGCCGATCTGCTCGCGGTGGCTGATTTCGGCGAGGCCGATTTCATAGCTGCGGTTGAGCAGGTTGTAGGGGTTTTGGATACTCACCGCGCGGGGCAGGCCGTGGTATTGCGCCAGCTCCAGGCATTTCATCACGCCCCACGGGGTTTCGTTGGACAGGCCGATATGGCGCACCTTGCCGCTATCCACCAGTTGTTTTAACACCGCAAAGGTTTCCTGTAGCGGGGTTTCATCCCAGTCATCGTTTGGCTCATAGCCCAGCTTGCCAAAGTAGTTGGTGTTGCGGTCGGGCCAGTGCAGTTGGTAGAGGTCGATATAGTCGGTCTGCAGGCGCTGCAAGCTGCCATCAACTGCCGCTTGTAATTGCGCGCGCTGGAATCGCGGGCCGCCGCGAATATAGCTCAACCAGCTGGCCGGGCCGGCGGCCTTGCTGGCGATAATCAGGTCGTCGCGCTTGCCGCGTTGTTTTAACCAGTTGCCGATATAGGTTTCGGTGCGCCCCTGGCTGTGCTCGCGCGGCGGCACGGGGTACATCTCGGCGGTGTCGATAAAGTTGATGCCGCGCTCGGTGGCGTAGTCAAGCTGGGCGTGAGCGTCGGCCTCGCTGTTTTGCTCGCCAAAGGTCATAGTGCCGAGGCAGAGCTGGCTGACGTCAAGATGAGTATTGCCGAGTTTATGGTATTGCATGCGTCTGTCTCGTGATATGTGTTGTATGCGGATAGTCTGCAATTAGACTATCCGCATAAGCCTAAAACCAGGCGATAAGCACGCCCAGGCTGACGGCGAGGTACAGCAGGCTCAAGGGTGCGCCAACGCGCCAGTAGTCGGCGCGGGTGTAGCCCGCCGCGCCCATGGTCAGTACGTTGACGGGGTGGGTGGGCAGGATAAAGGCATTGGCGGTGCTCAGGGCAATGGCGAGGCTGAACAGGCGCGGGTCGGCGTGCAGCGCCTGGGCGACGCTGATGGCGATGGGCACCAGCAGAATAATCGCGCCGACGCTGGAGATAAGCAGGGAGAAGAGGGCGGTGATAATGCTCAAGACCAGCAGCACCAGATAGCTGTGTGAGTGGTCGAAGATGTGCATAAAGTGGGCGGCCAGCCACTGCGCGGTGCCGCTGTGCTCGGCGGCCAGGCCAAGCGGAACCAGCCCCGCGAGCTGGAAGATGGCCTTCCAGCTGATGGCATCATAGGCCTCGTCCATGCTCAATACCCCGGTGAGCACCATGCCCACGGCTCCCGCCAGCAGTGAGGTGGACAGCACCAGCTCGGTGTTCAGCACCAGAAACAGTGCCAGCGCCAGGCAGGCCAGCGCGGGGATGACTTTAAAGGGGCGCACTTCTTCGCGCTGCCTGTCGCTGCTGAGCAGGGCGAGGTTGCGGTCCTGGTTAATCCGCGCGAGGTTTTTCCAGGCGGTGTGGCAAATCAGCAGGTCGCCCGGCTTGAGCGTAAAGTGGCGCAGGTTTTTGTAGTGGGTTTCATTGCCGCGCCGCACGGCCAGCACGGCGAGGGCTTGGGTTTTGCGCAGCGCCAACTCGCCAATGGTTTTGTCCGCATAGTGTGAGGACGGCGGGACAATCCACTCCGAGACCCCGGCGCGGGTTTGCACCAGCGCCTCGGCAAACACTTCCAGCCCGCCCTTGAAGTGGGCATGGCTGGCCTGCACCAGTTGCAGTATGTGCTTTTTGCTGCCCATCACGGCAATCACGCTGTTCGGCTCCAGCGGCACATCCTTGGCGGGGGCGATGCGCGCCTCGCCACCCAGCTGGGCGCCGACAAAGCGCACGCGAAAGGCGCGTTCGATGGTCGCCAGCTTGCGCCCCATCAGCGGTGATTCACTCGGCATGTGCAGCTCGTAAATATCGGCATCTAGCGCGTAGAAATCCTGAAAAAAGGCGGCGGTGCGGGAGAGGGTGCTTTTTTCTTCCTGGTGCGGCAGCAGGCGGTTGCCGAGCAGGGTGAAGTAAATCAGTACAGTGGCCAATAGAATCAGGCCAATCGGGGTGACATCAAATAGTTCGATATGGGCGACGTCGGCGGGCAGCAGGTCGTTGAGCAGAATCATCGGGCTGGAGCCGACCGTGGTCAGGGTGCCGCCGACAATCGCGGCAAAGGCCATCGGCATCATCAGGCTGGCGCGGGACAGGTGAACGCGCTGCGACAGATTGGATACCAGCGGGGTAAACAGGGAGGCCGAGCCGATATTCTGCAACAGCCCGGCCAGCAGCCCGGCGGTGCTGGTGGTGAGCAGCATGGTGCGCATGTGCCCGCCGTGGCTGTAGTGCAAAATCCACTGCATCAGGTGGTTGGTGATGCCGGTGCGGTGAATGCCGGTGCCGATAATCATGACCGCAATCAGGGCAATCACGGCATGTGAAGAGAAGCCGCTGAAAATCTTGTCCTTGCCAATCAGCTCAACCCCGGGAATCAGGCTGGACAGGCCGAGCAGCGACAGCAGCACCATCGCCGAGACATCCACCCGCAGGCGCTCGGTGGAGAACAGCAAGACCGCCAGCGCAAACAGTGCCAGCATCAGGCCTATTTCGAGGTTGATTTCTGGCATCACGGCTTACACTTTCTTGTACAGCAAGTCCCACACGCCATGCCCGAGGCGCTGGCCGCGCTGTTCGAACTTGGTCAGTGGGCGCGACTCGGGGCGGGGGATAAAGCGCTGCGCCCCGGCGGTGTTGGCAAAGCCCGGGTGGGGCTCCAGCACGGCCAGGCAGTGCTTGGCGTAGGCCTCCCAGTCGGTGGCGATATGCCACAGGCCATCGGCTTGCAGCTTGCGGTGCAGGGTGTCGGCCAGCGCGGTGCTGACAAGGCGGCGCTTGTGGTGGCGCTTTTTGTGCCAGGGGTCGGGGAAGAACAGCTGCACCTTGGCCAGGCTGTTGTCGGCAATGCAGTGCTCCAGCACGTCAATTGCATCGTGGTTGTAGATGCGGATATTCTCCAGGCCGCGCTGGGCGATTTCCATCAGCAAGCGGCCAACGCCGGGGCTGTGGACTTCAATGCCGATAAAATTGAGCTGCGGTGCGGCCTCGGCCATTTGCGCCAGCGATGTGCCATTGCCAAAGCCAATCTCCAGCACCGTGTCTGCCCCCGGTCGGGCGAAGGTGGCGGGAATATCCAGCGCCTGCTCGGGGTCGAGGCCAAAGCGCGGCCAGTGCTGCTCCAGGGCTTGCTGTTGCGAGGCGGTCTTGCGCCCCTGACGCAAGACAAAGCTGCGAATCCTGCGCTGTTTGATGTCGTCAGTGTCACTCATTAAAAGAAGGTGCCATCAAGCGGTGATGAGGCCGAGGCGTAGCGGCGGCGCGGCATGCGCCCGGCGAGAAAGGCCTCGCGCCCGGCCTCAATGCCCTTGCGCATCGCCGAGGCCATCAGTACCGGCTTTTGCGCGGCGGCAATCGCCGTGTTCATCAGCACGCCATCGCAGCCCAGCTCCATCGCCAGCGTGGCATCGGAGGCCGTGCCGACACCGGCGTCGACGATAATCGGCACCTGCGCGTTTTCGATAATGGTGAGCAGATTGTATTTGTTCTGAATGCCCAGCCCCGAGCCAATCGGTGCGGCCAGCGGCATCACCGCACAGCAGCCCATTTCCTCCAGGCGCTTGGCGAGAATCGGGTCGTCCGAGGTGTAGACCATGACATCAAAACTCTCGTTGACCAAGGTTTCTGCGGCGGCCAGAGTGGCGGTGACATCGGGGTACAGGGTCGTCTGGTCGCCCAGCACTTCCAGCTTGACCAGGCGGTGGTCGCCCAGCAGCTCGCGCGCCAAGCGGCAGGTGCGCACGGCATCCTCGGCGGTGTAGCAGCCGGCGGTGTTGGGCAAAATGGTGTAGCGCTCGGGCGGTATTACATCCAGCAGATTGGGCTCGCCGGCGTTTTGGCCGATATTGCTGCGGCGCAGGGCGACGGTGACAATCTCGGCGCCGCTGGTGCTAATCGCCTGCTCGGTTTCGGCAAAGTCCTTGTACTTGCCCGTGCCGACCAGCAGGCGGGAGTGATAGGCCTTGCCGGCAATCATCAGTGGTTCAGACATATTAACCGCCTCCAATGGCGTGAATGATTTCAACGACATCGCCGGCCTGAAGCCGTGTGCTGTCATGGGCGCTGCGGGGAATAATCTCGCGATTGATCTCCACCGCGACGCGGCCACGATTCAGGCGCAGCTGTTCAAGCAGCGCCACCACCGAGCAGTGCGGTGCCAGCGCAAATGCCTCGCCGTTGAGTTGAATGGTTATGGGATTGGACATGGGCGTATTTTACACAATGCGGATAGTCTGAAATAGGACTGATTTTGGCCTATCCGCATTGCGGCTGCTACTATAGCCACCCTTATAATTGATCTGCGGACAGGCTGTGAGCGAGCAACAAGCCCCAACCATTTTAGTCGATGGTTCCTCTTATTTATTCCGCGCCTACCACGCGCTGCCACCCTTGACCAACTCCAGGGGTAATCCCACGGGGGCGATCAAGGGGGTAATTAACATGCTGCGCAGCTTGCAGCGGCAGTTCCCGCAGAGCAAGATTGTCGTGGTGTTTGATGCCAAGGGCGACACCTTTCGCCATGCGCTGTACGCCGAGTACAAGGCCAACCGCCCGCCGATGCCCGATGACTTGCGGGTGCAGATTGCGCCGATTCACGCGATTATCAAGGCTATGGGCCTGCCTTTGGTGATGGTCGAGGGCGTGGAGGCGGATGATGTGATTGGCACCTATGCCGCCGAGGCCAGTGCCGCCGGGCAGGAGACGATTATCTCCACCGGGGACAAGGACATGGCGCAGCTGGTTACCGAGCATGTGACCCTGATGAACACCATGACCAACAGCTGTATGGATATTGCCGGGGTTGAGGAGAAGTTTGGCATTCCGCCGGAGCGGATTATCGACTATCTGGCGTTGATGGGGGACAAGGTGGACAACATCCCCGGGGTGGACAAGTGCGGGCCGAAAACGGCGGTGAAGTGGCTGCTGGCCTATGGCAGCATGCAGGGCGTGATGGACGCGGCGCCGGGCATGACGGGCAAGATTGGCGAGCATTTGCGCAATGCGCTGGGGCACTTGCCCCTGTCCTATCAGCTGGCGACGATCAAATGCGATGTCGAGCTGGAGCAGACGCTGGCGGAGATTCAGCCCAAGCCCGTGGACAAGGAGGCGCTGCTGGCCTTGTTCCAGGAGTGCGAATTTAAAACCTGGGTTAAAGAGCTGGCAGCTGGCGCGGCTGGGCATGCGGATAGTCCACAAGGGGCTGCTGCCAGCCTATCCGCATTGAGCACGCCGGCTGCGGCGGGCGAGACCTTTATCGCCGCCGAGCGCCTGGAGCCGATGTACGAAACCGTACTCAGTCAGGCGCGTTTGGACTGGTGGCTGGCGCGTTTACAGCAATTTGGACTATTTGCCTTTGATACCGAAACTACCAGCCTGAATTACCGCCAGGCGGAGCTGGTTGGCCTGTCCTTTGCGGTGGAGAACAACAAGGCCGCCTATGTGCCGCTGGCGCACGATTATATGGGCGCGCCTCAGCAGCTGAACCGCGAGGCGGTGCTCGCCCAGCTCAAGCCGCTGCTGGAGGATGCAGACAGGCTGAAAGTCGGGCAAAACATGAAGTACGACCAACATGTGCTGGCCAACTACGGCATTGCCCTGCGGGGCGTGGCTCACGATACCATGCTGGCCTCCTACTGCCTGAACTCCGTGGCCAGCCGTCACAATATGGATGCGCTGGCGCAGCACTATCTGGGCGTGAAGACTATTCACTTTGAGGAGGTTGCCGGCAAGGGCGCCAAGCAAAAGACCTTCAATGAACTGGATTTGCAGCAGGCCGCGCCCTATGCCGCCGAGGATGCCGATATTACCCTGCGCCTGCACCGCGCCCTGTCGGCGCAGCTGGCGGCGCAGCCTGCGCTGCAAGCGGTGTACGAGACGCTGGAAGTGCCGCTGGCGCAGGTCTTGTACAAAATGGAGCGCCACGGGGTCAAGGTCGATGCAACCATGCTGGCGCAGCAGAGCCACGAGCTGGAAGACGGCATGCGCCAGGCCGAGATAGCGGCACATGCGGTGGCGGGCAAGGCGTTTAATCTCGGCTCGCCCAAGCAGTTGCAGGCTATCTTGTTTGACGAGCAGGGGATTCCGGTAATTCGCAAAACCCCCAAGGGGCAGCCTTCAACCGCCGAGGACGTGCTGCAAGAGCTGGCCGATGACGGCCACGAACTGCCCGGGCTGATTCTGCAATATCGCGGCTTGAGCAAATTAAAATCCACCTACACCGACAAGCTGCCGCTGCTGATTGACCCGCACACGGGGCGCGTGCACACCACCTACCAGCAGGCGGTGGCGGCAACCGGGCGCCTGTCCTCCAGCGACCCGAATCTGCAAAACATCCCCGTGCGCCGCGCCGAGGGTCGGCGTATCCGTCAGGCCTTTGTCCCCGAGGCGGGACACGTTCTGCTCGCCGCCGACTACTCACAGATCGAGCTGCGGATTATGGCGCACTTGTCCGGTGACGAGAGCCTGCTCAAGGCCTTTACCGCTGGCGTCGATGTGCACCAGGCCACCGCCGCAGAGGTATTTGACGTTGCCCTGGATGCGGTGGACAAGGAGCAGCGCCGCCGCGCCAAGGCGGTCAATTTCGGCCTGATTTATGGCATGTCCGCCTTTGGTCTGGCCAAGCAGCTCGGCATCAGCCGCAGCGAGGCACAGCGCTATGTAGACATCTACTTCCAGCGCTACCCCGGCGTGCAGGACTATATGGAGCGCACCCGCGAGCTGGCGCGGGAGAAAGGCTATGTGGAAACCGAATTTGGCCGCCGCCTCTACCTGCCTGATATCCAGTCCAAAAACGCCGCGCGCCGCCAGCACGCCGAGCGCACCGCCATTAATGCACCCATGCAGGGCACGGCGGCAGATATTATCAAACGCGCCATGCTCACCCTGGATGCGAGCCTTGCCGAGACCTTCCCCGAGGTACGCATGATTATGCAAGTGCACGATGAGCTGGTATTTGAAATCCCCGCGGCGCAAGTCGACGCCGCCCGCCAGCATATCCGCATACAGATGGAGCAGGCAGCAAGCCTGCGCGTGCCCCTGTTGGTGGATGTGGGCGTGGGGGAGAATTGGGATAAGGCGCATTAGTATTTATGATGTATAATGGTCATCGATTTAAACCTTAGCAAAGGAAACCTAGTTTAATGAATCAGCAAGATTATCAGCCCCAGGAAATTGACCTTAGAGTATTACTTGGTCAAATATGGGCAACGCGGCGCAGTGTGGTGTTGGCAGGCATATTGGCCAGTGTCGTGTTTTGGGTTTTTATGGCAGTGGTCAGTTTGTCTGAAAAGCCGGTGTATGCGGCAGATGTCAATCTGCGTTTTGATGGTATAGAAAGCTTGCAGTACCCCAATGGCGATGCATTCAATTCCAATGACTTGCTTGCTGCGGGTGTGCTGGAAAATGTTATTCTCAATGCTCATCTGCAGGATAAATACAAGACGGCAGACAGCTTGCGTCGCGATTTGTCGGTGAGTCATTTTTCCCCGCATCGCGCCTTTATTATTGAGAGCTTTTCCCGCCAGGCAAGGGATAAAAAACTCACTATTGCGGAGCTGGGAGAGCTGCGCAAGAAACTGGAGCAAAACCTGGAAATTGATGGTCGCAGTACATTGCGTTTAGTATTTTCACCTGGTCTTGGTATTGATGAGGAGGTGGGCAGCAAGGTATTGCAGGATGTGCTGAAAACCTGGCAGCTGTACGAGGTGGAAAAGAAAGGGGCTATGTCTCAACCCAGGCTTGCCTCGCTCGGTTTCTCGGTTGATGCGGACAATATTCGTCGTTTGGATTACTTGATGGGAATGGAACAAGTGCAGCGTTATGTGGACTTGCTGTCAAACAGTATCAAGGAGTTGATTGCAAAATACCCCAATGCCCTGACGGTACGCGGAGGCGAGCAACAGCAGACACTTCCCGAGTTGTTGCAGGCCGTGACGGATTTCAATACCTATCAAGTCGAACGGGCTTTTCTGCCAGCAAAACAGCATGGCTTGTCGCGCTCAGTGCCCGATGCGGTGTTTTATTTTGATAATCTGATCAAAATCAACCAGGATCAGCAGGCGCTGGTGCAGGCAAAAATTGCCGCGACCGAGCGTTCTCTGGAAACGTACCGGGGGTACAGCGCTGCTGCCACACAGCAGCTGGCAGCGCAACCTGTTGCCAGTGAGGATGCTGTCGTACCTCATCTGAGCGGGGGGTTCTTTGATAAACTAATCAACTTGGGTGAACGCTCCTCAGACCGCCAATTTCGCCAGGAAATTTCACAAGCTGTATTGCAGCACGAGGAAGCCTTGGCGACCCTGAAGTTGCGAGAGGCTCGCTTGCAACGCTTTAAACAGCTTTTGTTGGACAGTGTGTCCGGCCCTGAGTTGCTGGAGCGGTATAAAAGTGAAATGGATGAGAGTATTGCCTATATTGCCCAAGAACTTACCTTGCTTGCCAAGGCGGTGAAGGAAATTGAAGTCATTTTGGCCACGCAAAAATTTGGCAAGGATGGCTTGGCTTATGAGATGGTATTGATGCCCCAGTCTGTCAAGAAGCTGTTAAATAAAACCACGATACGCAATTTTGTATTGTTTGTTTTTTGTATTATGGCTCTGGTCTTTATCTGCAACTTCCTGGTGATCATTTACCGGGATGGAGATGAGGCCTGAGGGGCTTTGACAGGCTTGTAAAAGGGAAGCCACCCCTGTTTTCTTGGAGGGGCGGCAAGTTTGATCTGGTGTTTTGCAAAAGGGGTGTTTTTTTGAGGAAGCTCTGATTAACCCCCTTTCCCTCCGGGGGGCGACTCCAGGACGGAGGAGATAGAGCGCACATGGAGTCAAAGCCGAGGGCTGGAGTGAGGAGGAAGATTAACGACTTGCGCAATGCGGATAGTCTGTGGAAGCACTTGCTTAGAGTTTCCTTTAGTCATAAGGTGCTATTTCTATATCGCAACAAAGGTACAGAGCCATGAGTGAAAAACTGTTCGATGTTGAAGCCGCGATTGACCTGGAAGAATCGGAGCGTCTTTATGCCCAATATGAAAGGGACAAAATCAAATATGCCAGCCCGGAACTGAAGAAGAAGATTGAAGATGAAAAAGAAGAACTCGATAAATATGAAAAAAAGCGCAAGGCTGAGTTTCATGCTAATTGTTTGGCTGCTGCTGAAGAAGCTGAATTACATGCTAAGCGCTTAGCCGAAGATAAAAAATAAGCATTATCACAAATAGAGATTTTAGAATTTATGAGTGATATGAGCTTGAATAAGTGTTCCTGCAGCCTATCCGCATAGTGAAGTCATTGCTTCTATTCAATGCGGATAGGCTAAAAACTGGCCTGATCAGCGCTACCTGAAAGCCCCAGCCATTCATCCAGCACGCTGTGCACATCGCCAATCCCCTGCTTTTTCAGCGCAGAAAATAATTGCAGTGATGCATTAATATCGCGCGCTTCCAGCTCGCTGTGAACCTGGTGCAGCTGGGCGCTGGCTGCGCCCTTTTTAAGCTTGTCCGCCTTGGTCAGCAGAATGTGCAGATTGAGCCGGGCGGCATGGCACCAGTCAATCATCTGCCAGTCCTGCTCGCGCAGGGGGTGGCGCACATCCATCACCAGTATCAGTCCGCGCAGGCATTGCCGCTCGGCCAGGTAGGACTCCAAGGTTTTTACCCAGTGTTTTTTTACCGCCACTGGCACTTTGGCATAGCCGTAGCCGGGCAGGTCAACCAGGCTGCGCTGCTCGTCCAGGGCAAAGAAATTAATCATCTGCGTGCGCCCCGGAGTTTTGCTGACCTTGGCCAGGCCACCGTGGTCGGTGATGGCGTTCAGGGCGCTGGACTTGCCTGCATTGGAGCGCCCGGCAAAGGCAATCTCCATGCCTGTATCCGGGGGGAGTTGTGCCAGTTTTTGGGCGCTGGTGGTGTAGGTGCATTGTCGATAGAGCGGATTCATGCGCGGCATCATACAACAATTGGCAGGCAAACACTGCTGTGCAAATGTCGTTAGTTTTCGCATTGCAGGGGGGCATTATGCGGACATGCTACAGGGATGTAGCTAGTTTCCGCATAACAAGGAGACTTATGCGGATAGGCTGGCATAAGAGGCTGTGTAAAAACTACTGCGCTCGGTTACTCAGCGTTAAAAATTAGCTCAAAATGCTCATTTATCATTCATAAACTGCGCTTTTTCGCTAATTTT
>PDWJ01006716.1_pt1 | contig 10543 bp, 9 predicted proteins | sample 1430881 | NCBI WGS metagenome assembly PDWJ01 (sample SAMN01162460, study PRJNA174530) | Oral metagenome, whole genome shotgun sequencing project. | biome: Marine environment; feature: Marine mammal; material: Swab sample of the gingival sulcus; isolation source: swab sample of gingival sulcus... | reverse complement strand
ATGAACCATTAGAACAAATGCATATCTGTTGAAACTCTTTTATGCCTGGCAAGAAGCTTTGCCTTGAATACGAAAACAAAAATATTGAAGTAATTTTACTTTGAAATTAAGTATAGCGCTTCTGTTGTTTGCTGTTGTAACAACTGGCTGCCAAAAAGTTTAATATTAATGCTTAAAAAAACAGAAACAATCGAAATAATTATAATCAATATGTAAAATATTCTCTTCATGTATTCTTATCTTTTTAAGTGATATATGGCAATTATAGGATTATCCATTTTATCCAAATTTTGTAAACAAGTACTCAATTCATTTGTAATGATATTCTGATTATCAATAATATCTATTGGACTAACAATTCCAACAAAACAAGAGTCATTGGAATAAATGAAATCACTAAAAATTTTATCAATATCGTTATCCAACAATTTAGAGTATGAGAACTCAGTATTTTTTTTATCATAAAAAAAATAGTATACATAATTATCCCCTTTGAGATCTGCATCATAGAAAATAAACCTTGAGCTTTCCAAAAATGTATTCCATAAATAGCTATAATCATCTTTGTATTTGTTAAAGACTTCAATTGAGAGAGTATATTCATAAGGCACATTATCTTTTCCAAAAGATAAATAATATGCTTTCCTGATTTGATTCTCCTTAAGTTTATATATTTTATCTTTATTCCTACTTATAAAAATTAGACTATCATTACAATATCTAAAAATATTTTCCGGGTCGTAATACATAGTATTTGATTGTTCATAACGAAATAATTTATTTAAAAATTCCAAAGAAGATGTAGTAGTTATTAAGTCGTAATTTCCTTTGTATAATTTGTTGAAAGAGTATTGCTTTTGCATATAAAAATAAAAACGGTTCTGATCATATGCTATAGAGTGAGAGAACCATTCAATTTCTTTCGTCTTGACAAATTGAAATTTGTAGTAATAAAATAATCTTTTACAATCTCTATCATATAGTACGATTGTGTCATTTGGCAGAAGACAAAAATCATGTGCGGAACAATATTCCCCAGGCCCTTTTCCTTGGGCTCCTATTTTTTTAAAAAAATTACCTTCCCAATCAAAAACAAATAGTGAGTTAGATGAATAACGATCAAGGACATATATATATTTACTGTCCAATTCTACTTTTTTTATCTTTCCAATTAAACAAGACGTGTCTGTCTCAAGAGGGATGTATGTAATGCTGTCCACATATCTAGAAACTTCAAGTTTGCTTTCTTTATTAGCATCATCAATAGAAAGTACATTAAAACCTTCATAGTCATTATAATCACTTTTGAAATTATGACACGACGTTATAAATAAGATGGAAATGAGAATGAATTTTTTCATAGTTCAATTTAAAATGATAAAAAGAGACTACTATTAAATGATTTGATTTTCAAACAAAGTAGTCTCTTTAATTAATAAATTACCAGCATTCTGGTTCAGGGGCATCGCATGCTATTTGAGAACATCTCCCTCCTTGAGAATTTGTTTGACAGATTTGTTCTACTCCTGCGGTCTCAGCAATGTATAGGAAACAATATTTCTTTTTTGTACAAGGTTGTTGTATCGTCAATATTGAATCAACCACTTGTACACCTGAGTAGGTCACTTGAATATTGACTATTAGCGCAAGCAAGAATACTGTTGCTGCCAGCCAGCTTGTTATTGTTTTCGCCAAAGGCATTCGTAAAGATACTATTTTATTTATTTAAAACAGGAAGGTTGCTATGGTTTCTATTGTTGCTGTTGTTTCTGTTGTTGCTATAGTTTCTGTTGTCTCTATGGTTTCTATTGTTGCTGTTGTTTCTGTTGTTGCTATAGTTTCTGTGGTTTCTATGGTTGCTGTTGTTAGCTTGTTTGTTGAAAAAGGCAGGTGTCTGTTCCAATTGATACATCCGTTAAGGTTTCTATACAGGTGTTTAGATCATTTTTTTTACTTTGATTAAATTCAATATATCGATTAAACTCATTGTTTATTTTGTATAATCTCCAGGAACTTATAAATGTGACGAATAGCAGTAGAAATAGTACTGTGATGAAAGTCTTTTTTATATTTTCCGGGTTAATTTGATAATTAGAATTGATTAAATTCAATTAAGCATACTATTGGATTGGATTCTGTGTTGAAAGAAAGTAACTTACTCTTCTGTTCAACAGAAAGAGTAGAATTATTGACTTTTTCCTTCCATTTATTATTGGCAGTTTCAGGTTTTATTAGACTTACAAAACAGTTGTTGGCAATGCCATATATTTGTTCATCAGATAAATAACGCTTGTCATTTATTTTATAATAGCTTAACGGATTCATCGTTTTTTTTGAAATTACTAAATTGGTCGGAAATTGTTTTAGATATTTCATATATATAAAATCAGATGTTTCATATATATCTCTAACCCCAATAATATATTTGTTATTTCTTAAAGTGATATTTATATCGGATTTTAAATCTATAATAAACTCAATTGGAGGACAAAATTCTTGATTGAAGTTAAATGCTTTTGTTATCTGATTTGGATAAACTTTATATATAAAATTGCTGAATGGGGGATTAACGTATATTATGCTATCTGATTTGAATAGATTTTGAGAACTAAAACTAGGCACATCAAGATCGTCATAAACATCTCTAGATGGCACAATGCGCTTTATTTTATCATCATTTGAATCCCAAATACCCAAAGTCATAATAGGCTTTCCGTCGGTATAAACTGAATTTATCAGTATTTTTCCATTTCCGATGTAACTAAAGTCCTCAAAATAAAATTCACAATGAATATCATCCACGAAATTGCCAGATTTATCATATCTCAATATTTTTCTAGTTGCATTATCTCCGATATAAATATTTTCGAAGGAATCAACATCAAAACCGATAGGTAATATATATTCTCCAGGGCCATGTCCTTGCCTGTTTATTTTGTATAAGAACTTTCCATTTTTGGAAAATACAAAGACACTTTTTGTGATTTGTTTGTCAAAAATATAAAACCTCTCATTGAGATATAATATTTTGTCAACATCGCCAATTATACTATTCTTATTAACCTCCAACTTTATATATGTAACATCTTTAATTAATGTTTCCAATTTAAATGAAGGTGCTTTGGCTATTTCTAATGAGATGAAATTATGGTCATTTTGTATTTCTCCATAGTCTTGAATACTGGTGCAGCTAATTATAAATGTTAAAATGAGGATTGATGTTACTATATTTTTTTTCATATTGTATGTTTTAGAAGAGGCTATCTTATTGATAATGTGATCTATTTGCAAGAAGAGCCTGGCGGACAGCTAGTTTTCGTACATGTTGTATTACCAACGGGCTTTGCCGGTATTGGTAAAGGTAAAAGTACATTGTGCATTGCTGTTTAATTTTATATTGCCAAAATCGTATTCAGTTTGTTCAAATGCTATTACCTTCTTTTCAGCCAATAAAATAGTAACGGGATAGCATACAAACTCACCAGTGTGCCAATGGCCATTCCGCCGATAATGGCCAGCGCCAATGGTTGCTGTAGTTCGGCACCCATACCGTGCTGAAACAGGAATGGCAGCATGGCCAGAATGGTAGTTAGGCTGGTCATAATAATGGGCTTCAGGCGGCGCTTACCGGCTTCAAATACTGCCCGCAGCAACGAATAACCACTATCCATCAGCTTAATAATGGTATCTATTTTCAGTATAGAGTCGTTGATAATAATGCCTGTCATTACAATAATACCGATGGCCGACATAATATTGATGCCCGAACCAAACAGTTTCAGAAACAGAAATGCCCCAAACAGGTCGATGGGTACTTCCAGCAGCACGATAACCGGTAGCACAAACGACTCAAACTGGGCTGCTAAAATAAAATACAGCAGCAGCAGGCTTATGGCAATAATCACGATCAGCTCTTTCATCATCCCTTTGTTGGAGATAATGCTGCCGCTAAAATTCACATCAAACGGCTTGTTGTTTTCGGCAAGGTTTTTTATTCGGTTGGTGGTTTCGGTTAACGTTTGGGGCTCAATATTCAGTACCACCGGAAAATATTCCCCCTCTTTGCCTGCCACAATAGATTTTAACCCGGTGCCTGAGTTAACCTTAACCAATCCTGAAAGTGGTATCTCCTCGCCCTTTGCGTTTTTTATACCGATGTTTTGAATGATTTGATACACAGATGTATAGTTGTTGCCAATGCTCACAGGTATAAACATGTTGTTGTCGTTGATCACAAAAACAGTGTTTACATTAAAAGCGCTTTTCACCTCGCGGTAGAGGCTCTTATTGTCAATATTGTAAAAAAGCAGTTTTTCGGGGTCTGTTTCCAACAAAATTAGCTTGCGGGTAACCAGCTTGGAGCCTGTTTCGCCCGGAAAAATGGCTTCTACCTGTTTTTGCAATACTTCGAGACCTGCAAGGTAGCCTTCGCCCCCGGGGTTAGCATGGCTAAACTGCGCAATCAATGGTGCATCGGTTTTTCCAAAGGCCAATGTAAACAGGTTGTCCGACTCCAGAAACGTGAAATTACTCTCCGGATAATGCTTTGTGAGCCACGCTGAAATATTTTCGATATACCCTGAAAGCACTTTGGGCGTTTCTGCTTTCAGGTAAAGGTGGTTTTCTGAAGTACCCGATTCTTCCATGCTGTTGAGTAGGTATTGTTGTTTTCCGGCTTCTTCTATAATGTATTCCGGCGGTGTACCCATATCTGTTAGCATACGGCTGACACGCAGGTTGTTTTCATCAAGGGTAACCGGCTCATTCCAGTCAATTTTCAACACTGTTTCTGTCTGGCTTACCCTGGGGAAACGCGACACAGGCAATATACGGTATAGAAGCACTGCACCTGCAAGCATGGTCACAATGGCTACAATGGCCAGTGCCTGGTGGCGGAATATCCATTTCAGTCCGTTTTCGTACCAGTTGAAATAGAAAGGGTAGGAGGCTCTTTTCGAAATATCTTCGTTTTTCCGATAAAAAATGCGGTAAAGGGTAGGAAGCAGGGTAATAGACACCAGTAGCGAAACGATCAGCCCGATGGAAACGGCCACTGCCTGGTCGAAAAAGAGTGCCCCGGCCATGCCTTTCATAAAAATAAGGGGGATGAAAACTGCGCAGGTGGTGAGTACCGAACTGATGAGTGGGCGGATGATTTCGTTGGTACCTTCGTAACATGCGCGGTTGAGCGGAGTATGGCGCTGCCGGTGCTGGGTGATGTTGTCGATAACAATAATGGAGTTGTCGATCATCATGCCTACGCCCAAAACCAACCCCGATAAAGAGATAATATTGATGGAGAGGCCGGCGAGGTAAAATAGCAGCAGCGAGATAACCAGAGAAACGGGTATGCTGATGCCGATTAGCCATGGTGCTTTGCGCTCTTGCAGGAACAGGAACATGGCCAGGAATGCCAACAGTCCGCCGAACAATAGGCTTTGTGCCAGGTTTTTAATGGAGTAGTCGAGCAGTTTGGTCTGGTCGCGCACTACCGAAAACTCAATGTCGGGGTAGTCGGTTTTAAACTGCTCTACCATAAAGTTGAGTTTCTTTTTCAGGTCGGCCATTTTTGCATCCGACTGTTTGATAATGGCCAGGCTCACCGCCTCGTTGTTGTTAAAACGGATATTCCCCCTCGCCACCTGCTGCTGAAGGCTAATGTCGGCAACGTCGGAAAGGCTCATTACTTTGCCGTTGAGGTTTACGGGTATTTGCTGAATGTCGGAAACATTGCGTAGCCGCGTATTAAAGCGGATGTTGTATTGGTATTGCCCGTCGCGGATAAGCAGGTTGCCCAGGTCGATGTTGTTCTGGTTTAATGCCTCTTCCAGTTGGGCTACCGAGAAGGCACCACTTTGCAGGTAGGCAGCATCGGGTATAATTTTTATCTCGGGGAAGGCCAGCCCGCTCATGTCGATAAGCGCCACTTCGGGCAGTTGTTCCAGCCGTTTGCGGATTACCTGTCCCGTAAAACCGGAAAGTTGCAAGAGTCCGGTGTCGTTGCCGGTTACACCGGTATTCTGGCTTTTTGCTTCCTGCTGAATATTCTCCGGGGCGTTTTTTCCCTCTTGTTTGCGGCTCACCATAAGATAAAAAACAGGAATATCGGAGGCGCTGGCCCGAATTACCTCGGGGCGTTTCATCTCGCGTGGCAGTGCGTTCATTGCTTTATCCACTTTTTCATTTACCTCTACCGAAGCCAGGTCGATGGGTGTGCCATGCCGAAAACGTAATTCTATCCAGGCTGAGCCATCGCGGGTTTCGCTTTTCATCTCCTCAACGTGGTTTACTTCTTTTAAAACGCTGCGCAACTGTTTTACCACAGTGTTTTCCAGTTGCCGGGCAGGCATGTCCGACGAAGCTACGCGCACGGAAATAACAGGGATGTCGATATCGGGCATTAGCGATACCGGTATGCTGGTGGAAGTGGCAATGCCAATCAGTATAAGCGCCAGGAACGCCATGGTAACTGCTATGGGGCGGTGGATTAAGAATTTAACCATACTGTTAATTTAGTTTGATGGTTGCTGTCGTTGCTGTCGTTTCTATTGTTTCTATTGTTTCTGTTGTTTCTGTTGTTTCTGTTGTTTCTGTTGTTTCTGTTGTTGCTATGGTTGTTATTATTTTTTGTATTTGTTGCCTTTAATGTTGGAGTTTCGAATATAGGCCATCATGTTTCCAATTTTTCTACTTAAAATGAGGCACTTATCGGTATATGCATTTAGTTCGTCTTCTGAGATATGTCCTGAGTCAAATGACCTGTAAAACTGGGATCGGGTTTCTCCACATGAGCCTTTAGCAATAGAGAGGAACTGGTGAAATTCCTGACTTCCATCCCTTTCGAAGCCTTCGGCAATATTATCCATTGTTGAACCACTGGATGACTTTATCTGATTTTTTAAAGAAAAATCTTTCGAAAATTTTTCCTTTGAAGTAAGAAGGTGTACTTCTCTTGCCAATTCCCGCGCCAGTTGCCATATTTCAAGTTCTTCGAATCTCTTTATTGCAGTCATTTTATTTGGTTGTTGTTGCTATCGTTGATATGGTTTCTATTGTTGCTGTTGTTTCTGTCGTTTCTGTTGTCTCTATCGTTTCTGTTGTCTCTATCGTTTCTGTTGTCTCTATAGTTTCTGTTGTTGCTATTGTTTAGTAAAGTTTCGGTAATTGGCATCAAATAATAGAACCCTGAAACCACAGAAACAATAAAACTATTCCTCAATCTCTACTTCCGATTCATGTGCCAGGTTCAGGTTGTTAGAAATAATTACTGTATCGCCCAATTCAAGGGTTGCTCCGTCAGCTGCAATAACGGAATATTCACTTTCATTTTCATTCAGGATGTTTATATAGGTCCAGTAAGCAGTATTTTTAGTAAAACGAAACAACACTTCTCTATTCTGGCGCAATACCACAGCTTGTTTAGGAACAACCAATTGTCCTGGAATTGCTTTTTTAATACTTACTTTTACATTCATTCCTTCCAGATATCCTCCGGGATTATACACTTCTGCTTTTAACCAGGCCAATCCATTTTCATCAATTCGTGGATTTATCTCGGTAATAGTTCCCGTTGTTTGTTTGGCTCCTGCAATTGGTGAGATGGTTACTTTTTGCCCTACACTAACTTTGTTAACCTCCGTTTCCAGTAATGGAAACTTGATAAAAAAACGCTTGTCGTTAATCAGTGTACAAAAGGGTTTTGAGAGGTCTACTTTTTCGTGCTGCTGCTGAGCTATTCCAGAAATTTTACCGGCAAAGGGAGCCGTTAGAATTGTTTGCTCCAATTGTCGTTTGGCTTCTTCTAATTGTACCTGCGCCTGTCGGTAGCCAGAACGGATATCTGCTATTTTTTCGTGGTTGGGAGAATATTTCTTGTCTTTTGGGGTATAGCCCATTCCGATTAAGGCATCCAGTTTGTCTATTTGGGTTTGTTCCAGATTTAGTTCTGCTTTGCTTAATGCAAATTGGTAATCGTTACTTTCTAATTTGGCAAGTTGTTTGCCGGATGCAACGGCCTGTCCGTTTTTCACACTAATATTCTCGATAAAACCACTGCTCTTGAAATAAAGTTCGGCACGTTGTATGGCAGATAATTTTCCGTTACTTACAATTTCCTGCATAAAATCCTGCTCGCTTAACACTACTATTTTAACTATATTTTTCTCCTCAGGCAGGGTTTTCAAGGAGTTTTGGTTTTTTGTTTCAGGGTTATTTTTGCACGACATTGCCAGAAGTAATACACCAAAGAGAATCAAACTAAATTGAAGGCTTGTAAAATGTTTTTGGTTCATATAGTTATGGTTTTTATTGGAGCTTTAAAATTAACAAAAATTATGCCTTTAACTATTCGTTTAAACCGTCATCCCTTTTTTGTTTTCAGTTGGTTAGGTTTTATGCCTGATTTCTTTCCCTTCTGTTTACCTGCGACTTTATGGTTGTCCGTCTGGTTGCAATTGTCCAGAATTTAAATAAGTTATAAAGGAAAACCGGCATCGTATTATTTGTATTTTAGTACGGAACATATTTGTAGGCTTCATAATCCTGTTTAACTAAATTAAAATCTACTTCTTCTCTAATTCTGAAAACACCTAAAGTATCAGCTCTGTCAATTACATCAACATATTTGAGAATAACATGATATTTATACCTATTCCAAAAATCATGGAAAAGAATAATTGTATTACAGCTTGTACGGATATTTAAAATGACACTTAACACACAGACAACCCTGAAACGTCCATCTATTAGTACAGTATCTATTTTTTCTATATCTAAAGACTTAAAAATTCCGGAAGAATAATTTAGAAAGAGTTTTTTTGAGTCGTATGAATTAGGAAATCCCCATTTTATTGTTTTTCCAATATCTGCATAATAAAAATAAAGTCTTTTTTTAATGAATTTTTCACACGCAAATACTTACACATTAATTGAATCCAAGCTAAGTCAGATTCTACTGAGTATATTTTTGCAATCCTTTTCATCTCTTTATGCCAAGTAATAAATTTCTTATAACAAGACTTACAGTTCTCTTGCAAATAAACGATGGAAATAAATTCATATTTTTTACGAATCTCATCAAGGCTAAATACATTATCCTCACAAAAGGCATTTTCAAACATATCCAAGTTGATATTTTTCCCTATTGTCTTTTTATACCTAATATACTCAGGACTCTGATTTGTGCATGCAAATAATAGTACAACAATTACTATGTTCCCAAATATTCCTTTTAACTGCTTTAACGTTTTCATCTTATAATAATTAGGATAGGATTCGAATCATATTTTACCGATAATTTTTGTTGACCAATACTTATTTCTTTAGGAGTATCCATATCCTTATTCGTAAAGAGTTCATTAGGTAACAAACTAAACACTAAATTATTTTCATAAATTCCGACAGGATTATTTAATGAATGCACCGGAGGCAGACCAAGGTATTCAGAAATAGGTCCATTCATGTAAATATCTGAATTATTATTCTCGGGAATTACAACACAATTATTCTCCGAGTCATCGAGTATTGCTATATAATTATCTTTAAATTTGAATGTGTTTAATATAAAAGGGATATAACCATCCAGAATGGACTCTTGTCTAAAAATACGCCTCCGTTTTTTCTTTAAGTACCTATTCGAAATTCTTTCTGGCACAGCTTTGCTCCCCAAGAAATAATCATTGATACGGATAAAAGAGTCTTCTTTAAATTCGTACAAGCCAAAAATATTAGGACTGGTAAAAAACTGTCTATTTCCATATTTCGGAAAATTTTTTGAAGTGATAACCGTAAATCGATGATAAGGACTTTCTGAAATGGGAATTTGCTTCCTTATTATTTTACCCTTTTCAAGATTGTAAATACCCACAAAAAATCCCTGTCCTTCTTTATGTGTTGCATAATTATATAAGAGCAAATTATTATTATCAATTAACTGTATGTCACTACAGTGAAATTCCCTATATTCATAACTGGAAATTACATCTAAATCATAAGAAAGAACGGTAATATTTTTAGGGTCATTTAAAACATATAGTTTTTTATTATTCGAATTTATGGTAAATGACATGATTCTAATAAATTCTGAAGGACCTCGCCCAATAGGAGCTTTTTTTAAAAACTTTCCATTTGTATTATAGATATACAAATTAAATCGACTTAATACGAATACCCTATCATTTTCAAAATCAACTACTGATTTGGTTATAAAACCTAAATTTGAATCTATTGAAGATTCCAGAGGTATAACTTTATGGATTGAACCTAATTGTATTTCTTTAGATTTATAAGACATTAAGTCAATTACCTTCTTATCATCGGAATCGTTACATGCAGCTAAAGTGCATACGATAATTAGTACCAAATATTTTTTTATAGACATATTGGTTAATACAATTGTTATCTTATTAAAATGCTCAAATAATTTGTTCATATATCAATATTTGTTTGTGATGTAGAATCATCAAATACAATGAAATACAAGCCTTGATAGAGCTCAATTGTATTTTTAATAAAGCTATCTAAACTTTTTCTTATAGATTCGGTA
>PDWJ01005388.1_pt1 | contig 10546 bp, 2 predicted proteins | sample 1430881 | NCBI WGS metagenome assembly PDWJ01 (sample SAMN01162460, study PRJNA174530) | Oral metagenome, whole genome shotgun sequencing project. | biome: Marine environment; feature: Marine mammal; material: Swab sample of the gingival sulcus; isolation source: swab sample of gingival sulcus... | reverse complement strand
ACCGATCAACACCAGTTCATACCCTTGATTGTCGTAACTGTAATACACGCCAAATCCTTCGGTTAATGTCGGCACAAAAATAACCCGAACGACCGGTGCGCGATTACCCAGAGAGGTAGTGGAGAGAAAATCACCACCTGTCAGTGCTTTGTACCCGGGGCTGGAGAAAAAGGCATTAATACTGTCCATATCGTCATTTTCTTCTACCATCTTTTGCAGCGCCGTTAAATGACGATCAAAAGCCTGCCCGGTTTTGCAGGCAATTACCCGCTGCCTGTGAACGGCAAAAGCAGCGTCCAGTTGCTCTCTTGTGGCGGTGTCGCTTAATAATGCCTGACAGAGTTCAATGGCTTCAGCACTCACGGGCCTCATTGCCTCTGTTCGCCCTGCTTTATAGTGGCTGGTATCGACCGCCTCATAGGTTAAGCGAGCCTGATTGAATACTTTGAGCTGGGCATAAATTAAAGTGAATTGTATCAACGCATCATGGCTGACTTTGGTCACAATGGAACTACTGTCGATACTGCAGGCGGTTAACTGAATTTGCCTAGCCTGGTCGGTAATGGCAGTGATGTCCTGCTGAATGGCCGCTGTGGTTGCAGCATCACATTGCCAATCTAATTGACTTATAGCAGGCTGGCCTGTTACTTCATCATCCAATTCCAGTTCAAAGGCATAGGTATATATCAGTTTTAGCGCCCCACCATCAATTTCACTGTGTTCAAAATTCAAGGCAACAAAATCAGAGTCCAGATCAACCTGATAACTGAAGGGTTTATATTGCCAGGCGAACCCTGGCATAAAGGTTTGTTCGCACAACTGTTTAAGGTCATGCTCACCGGAACGGTGCAAAGAAAAGCAAAATAAGCTATCGCGCAGCGCCTGGTAAACTTTTTGGTTATGGGGGTTGTTATTTAAAAGCTGAAGGTAGTTTCCGGTTTTGTCACTACCCAGAGCACTAACCGCCATAAAATTAAAATCCGGCTGTTCATATTCACCGTTAACGATGCTTTGTAAGGCATCCGCAAGGGTTGCTGCTGAAAACACCCTGCCCTGATCATCAGTTACCTGCAAAGTAATATGATGCCCTTGCCACATAATACTGATATTGCGGTTTGCGGTTTGCGGTGGTGCATAATAATAACGATCACCTTCGGCCAGCGGCTCGCGCATGGCGCCAGAAAGCACTCGCCAGTTATACATGGAAATCGGCTCTCCCCTTGCATCAATGGGCTGGCTGATCTCGCCATTAAGGTACTGAATATGTATCCGCACCACTCGGTGAATAAATGATGCCGCTCGCTCAACACCTGTATCGTTCGAAGGGTAATCCAGTTGCATGCCCGGATTATTACTCAACGCCAAGGGGCGGGTATCCTCTAAATAAGCCGCCAACTTAATATCGGTGAGCCAGCTTACTTCTTTTTCATCTTCCTGTTGCGCAAATTTGAGCAAACGTTGTTGCAGCACTTCTCCACAATGGTTTTCAAAGTGGGCCGCCGCCACTTTGGTCTGGTTAATTTCATCCGTTGTTAAAAAAGGAGTAACACCAACGATAAAACGCTCAAGGGTCTGAGGCAACGGGGGAACGGGAAGCGGTTGCATACCATATCCTTTTGTGTAGAAAAAACTGATTAGTTACGGGCCGCCAGTATAAAAACTATGTAACGGCATTGCAAAATACGGCATCAGAAAGGTATCGTTTCATTAACAGCTTCCGTGTTTGCCGTTTTTATTTTTCCAGCCAGTCAGCAAGCTCCTGTGCAGACGGGTAATCGAAAATACAGGCCAGTGTCATCTGCTCGCTGTGTTCGGCGATTGCGCGTCGCAATTTAAGCAGAATCTGACTCGCCAACAGGCTATCACCACCGACGGCAAAGAAATTATCGTCAGGCAATAAATCGGGCATATCTAACACTTCGCAGTAAATTTCGCAGATACGCGACAATAAGCTGCTACTATCGGGTGCCGTTAAGTCTGTGCCACTGTTACCGTCGGAACCAGTTTCAACAAGCGCGGCGTCTTTATCGTACTGAGCGTGCTGATGCAGCCATTGCTCTATTCTTGGTCGTAGCGGCCTTGTAGAAACCAGTATTTGCTGGGGTTCTGGCTGCGAGAGAATACGCGCAATCGTCTCCACGCCATCGGCGGGCGACATGGAAAAGCGGGCAACAGTCTGCTCATAAGCACTAGCACTGACCTGCTCTTTCCCGTAATCGAAATCCCAATCATCCCAATTAACGCAGAACCAGCGAATACCATGACGCCACGGATTTATCTGGACAAACGTATCCATAAAGCGGTTGGCTGCGGTGTAGGCAGTCATACCGTAGCCACCCAGAATGGATGCCAGTGAAGAAAACAGCATCACGAAATCGGGCTTTATATTATGCGTTGCTAAGCATTCACCCAGTGCCTGTTCCAGATTCAGCAGAGCATCAATTTTTGGTTGAAATTCCTGTTGGGAAATGTCTTTGGTCATCTCCGGTAAGTAACGCAAATCCGCCAAGCCCGCCAAATGGAAAACGCCATCCAACGCACCAAACGACGATACAGTCGTATTCACCAACGCCCTGACCGCATCCGCTTCACCCAAATTCGCGCTGACCACCATTACTTGAGCACCAGCACGCTCCAGCTCACGCAATCGCTCGATTGCCGCAGTAATACGCGGGTTAGCTGGCGAATTTTCGAGATAATCATCCCATTGATCTTTAGCCGGAAAATCCATTGTGGTGGACAAGACCAGACGAGCTTTGATGGCGGCCAGTTGTTGACACAAGGCACCGGCAATTCGTCCCAAACCGCCAGTAATCAGATAGGTGCCAGCTTCACGCAACCCATGGCCGGTTGTCGCGCTGGCAGTCATCTCTGGCGCAATGGTAAAGGGTTCATAACGTTTTACCCAGCGTTTGCTGCCACGCAACGCCACAAAGGGCTCAGCACCAGGATCGACAACAGTAATTTCATTCAATAATCGCCGTTGGGCTGCCGGATCTTGCAGCGCATCGGGGCGAATATCTATGATGCGGCAGGCAATTTGCGGGCATTCCTGGGGCAGCACAATCGCTGGCCCCAACAGTGTTGATTTGATGGGGGCTACCGGCTCCGCATCAACCTGAAATGTGCGATCAGCGACCATCCAAACCTGTACCGGATCAAGGCAGGTTTGTACCGCCATCCCTTTGGCAAAATTCAACGCGGGATAATAACTATTGGCCAGCGCAGGCGCACCGCCCATTTGTTCATCCGTTAAGCTCCACAGATACAGCACCCGATTGGGATATTGGCCTTTTTCGGCCAGATCTGCGAACAACCCGGCATAGGCTTGTGGATCATCAACTTGCAGCTCAGAGGGGTACACAATAGTGACACCGGCCCCTGCCTGCTGAAGCGCATTGATAATAGACTGACTGAAACGACCCACCGATGACGAGGCATTACTGGCAAACACCAGCCAGCGCTGTTCGCCAAGATCGGGATTAATAGGCGGAAAGGCCGCACGGGACCAGGATGGAATGAAACCACGCTCGGCAATATCAGTGATCATGGTATTACCAGTGATCATGGTATTACCAGTAACCATGGTATTGCCTGGGTTTGTTGCACCGGTCGCCAGGGCTCCCTTATCAATCCAGCAGCGCCGTGGCTCGAACGCATAGCCTGGCAACCCCACCCGACGGCCAGAACAGTTGCCGCGATAGGCATTCCAATCGACAGACATACCCGCCGCCCAGATTTGCCCGAGTGCTGAATCCAACGCCATCGAATCGCTAACCGCCTTGTCTTTGGGGTGACGCGAGCAAGCAGCCACCAAAGGACGCTCCTGTTCATCCATCTGCGCAGTAAAAGTGCGTAGTAATTGACTTAATATAGTATGAGCACCCACTTCAAGCACTGCGCCAGGATACTGTTGCAACAAGTTGGTGACGTTATCGGAAAAGCGCACGGTCGCACACATATGCTGCGCCCAGTAGTGGTCGTCGAACACCTGTTGTTCAGTCATCCAGGTGCCAGTAACATTCGACATCAACGGGATTTTCGGCTCGTGGCGATCCACCGGCTTAACGGCATCCACCAGCGCCTGCGATACGTCATTCATCATGGTCGAATGAAATGCCTGCCGCACATTCACCGGTTTAATGGCAATCTCTTTTGCCTCAAGATCGGATTGCAGTGCTTCGATAGCATCCTCTGGCCCGGAAAAGACAACTCGTGTCGGTGCATTGATCACACCAAGAGAAACCGATGGATGGCCCTGCAAGCACACCCGCGCTTCGTTTTCACTCAGCGTTGCCGAAAGCATACGGCCCTGCCCGGCTTTTTCCATCGCCCGCCCTCGGGCAACGATCAGCTTTAAGGTGTCTGGCAGGCTGAAAATACCGGCAACATAGGCCGCCGTATATTCACCGATACTATGGCCCACCAGCGCATCGGGGTGAATCCCCCAATCCATCAGGGTACGCGCCATCGCAATCTGATGAGCAACAATGGCAGGCTGAGTGTAATAGGCATATTGAAAAGCTTCTTGCGCTGCTTTACTGCCTTCTTCGGCAAATACCAAGTGGCGCAAATCAACCCCCAGCTCGGGCAACAGCAAATCGCAGCATTCATCAAAATACTGCCGAAAAACCGGCTCAGCCTGATACAGTTCGAATCCCATCTGATTATATTGTGAGCCCTGCCCTGGAAATAAAAACACCGTTTTAACGGTGGAAGCAGCCTGCTTTTCCGTGGCCATATGAACGAGCTGTGGCTTGGCTGACGAACGCAAGCTGGCTATCGCTGAATCAAGATCAGTACAGGGCACCACTGAACGATAATCGAAATGACAACGCCCGGCTTCAAGGGTAAATTCCACAGCGTGCAAATCCAACTCAGGGTGTTTTTCCAGGTGGTTTGCCAATGCTGTGTGATTACGCTTTACCGCTTCGGGGGTTTTACCACTGAGCAATAGCAAATGGTGCTGCCGCTGCGCCTGCTCTGGAGGCAGTGAATGTTCAACATCCGGGGCCTGCTGCAAAATAAAATGGTTATTGGTGCCACCGATCCCAAGGCACGACACCCCTGCCCGCCTTGGTGTATTTTCCGCGGTTTCCCAGGGAATCGCTTTGGTATTGATGTAGAACGGACTGGATTCAATATCCATCACCGGGTTGGGGGTATCGTAGTGGATGGTCGGCGGTATTTCCCGGTGATGCAGGCTTAGAGCAACCTTCATCAGGCTCGCCATGCCCGCAGCAATATTGCTGTGGCCGACATTGGGTTTTACCGATCCGAGCGCACAGTAGTTGTTTCGCTGGGAATACTGGCGAAACACTTCAGTGAGTGCTGTAGTTTCAATAGGATCACCAACCAGCGTTCCAGTACCGTGTGCTTCAACAAACGAAACGCTATCCGCCGATACCTTTGCGGCTTTCAAGGCCTGGTCAATAACGGCTTTCTGGCCTTTAACACTCGGCGCTGAATATCCGGCTTTTTGATTGCCATCATTATTGGTGGCATAGCCTTTGATAACGGCATAAATGGTATCGCCAGCGGCCACGGCATCCTGCAAGCGCTTTAACACCACCACACCGACACCATCGCCCAGAATCGTGCCGCTGGCCTTGGCATCAAACGTGCGCACTTTGCCATCTTTGGAGTTGATATGCCCCTCGACGTATTGATAACCCGCCTGTGGAAACGTAATACTGGATGCTCCAGCCAAAGCAACATCACACTGATGTGTCTGCAACGACTGACAGGCGGCAGCAACCACCGATAACGCCGTGGAACAGGAGCTTTGCACAGCAACACTGGGGCCTTGCAGATTCAGCAAATAAGACACCCGGGTGGTGATATAGTCTTTATCATTGCCGGTTTCCGTGAGGTGATAATTCATCGGATCGGTAGGGTCCATAAAGCCACCACCGGCCAGATGATGCAGCAGATACAGCGGCGAATAACACCCGCCGAATACCCCGGTGCGGGCACCGTTCTGATCGGGAGCATAACCGGCATGTTCCAACGCATGCCAGCAGGTATCCAGAAACAGCCGCTGCTGTGGGTCCATCAAATTGGCTTCTTTCTGGCTAAGTTGCCAGAACTGCGGATCAAACAAATCCACATTATCGAGAACAGCCCCCACACGGCGATAATTTTCATCGCTGTAAACCGACTTGGGTACGCCGTTTTTATCCAGTTCTTCAGTGCTTAGCTCTCTGACAGAACAGACCCCTGAACGAATATTGGCCCAGAATTCATCCACATTATCGGCACCGGGATAACGCCCTGCCAAGCCAATAATAGCCAGATCATCACTTGCGTTAGCAACATTTCCAGCATCAGCTTCAATATCAGACGCAATACCCTCAACAGAGCCATCAGTTTGTTGGCGATCCCCTTGTTGAAAAGCGCTGCGCCCATCAATCAATGCCGCCAAAGTTTCTATGGTCGGGTTTTCAAATATATCGACAACGGAAACCGTGGTTTCCAGCTTTGAAGATAATGCACGACACACCTGTATCGCCGATAGCGAGTGGCCACCCAGATCAAAAAAACTATCGCTTACCGCAGCGGGGCGTACACCCAATGCTGCTTCCCAGGTGGTCATAATCACCTGTTCGGTTTTACCGACAACAACGGTTAGTGGCTCGCCGGAAGGCTCACTTACTGGCTCGGGCTTGGGGAGTTGTTTGCGATCCAGTTTTCCGGTTACCGGGTGCAGTGGCAGCTCTGTTAATATCATTAAATAAGCCGGCACGGCGTAATAGGGAAGATTATCTTTCAGGTGCCGACGCAACGAAGCCCGCAGATCATCGTCTGGCAACTGGCCATTGCCGACAATATAGGCGATCAATGCCTCGGGCTGTCCGGTCGCTTCGTCGTCTTTGCTCACCACAACCGATGAGTGAACCGCCTGATGGGCATTAATGGCCGCTTCAACCGCACCGGGCACCACACTGTAACCGCGCAGCTTGACCATAAATTCAATACGACCGGTCACTTCCAGCTCGCCATTGGGCAGAATACGCCCCAGATCACCGGTGCGGAATATCAGGGAACCATCGTTGCGCAGCGGATCAACAATAAAGCGTTCAGCGGTTTTTTCCGGGTCCTGCAAATAGCCTCGCGCCAGTGAATCACCGCCGATATAAACTTCTGCGGCAATGCCACGGGGTACAGGGTTCAGATCTTCATCCAGTAAATAAATCCGCACGTTCGACATCGGCAGGCCCAACGGCGCAAATCGCGGTGAATAGTCAAGGTTCAAACGGGACAGATCGTGTGTACACACATCGTGGGTTTCAGAAATACTGTAATCATTCAGCAACCGGGTATGGGGGAAACGCTCAAAAAAGCGCTGACACAATGCGGTTGGCACGACTTCACCATTCAGCCAGACAATCGTCAGTTTGGACAGTCGCTGGCTCACAGACGCATCGGTTTCGTTGAGAACCTGCTCCAATAACGACGGGGTAAACAACACGCGGGTAATTTCATTGGCTTCAAGAAAATCCACCAGTTTCCACGGATCGTAAATCACATCATCGGGGATCACATATGCCGGTACACCTTGCAGTAATGGCCGAATCACTTCCCATACAAAAAAAACATTCGCCGCTTCTCTTTCCTGTTGTTTTTCGTCTTCGTGCTGTTTTCCATCGCTTTGCTGGTAAGGATAATAGTTATAGCGCCAATAATAGGAGTTTACTGCACCACGATGCGGACAAATAATGCCTTTGGGTTCACCGGTGGTACCGGATGTCATTACGCAATAAGCCAAGCTGTCGGGATTGGGAAGCACCCTGTCAGCATCCAGCACAGGCAGGTCTTGTTCCGATAAAGACGTTATCCAACCCTCATCCAGCGATAGCGTGCGGGTTTCACACTGCCATTCATCGGGCAACAAATCCCGATGGGCTTTGGTCGTTAAAACGCTTACCGGTTTGGTTTTTTGCAACACTTTTTGCAGCAGCGTTTCCGGGTAGGCCACTTCCAGCGGCATATAGGCGCCACCGGCCTTAAGTATCGCCAAATAAGCAATCACATACTCCACCGAGCTGGCCATAAAAATACTGACGATACTGTCAACAACCACGCCCCGCCGTTGCAGCTCACGGGCCAGCAAATCGGTTTGCTCATCCAGTTCAGCAAAGGTTAACGACTTGTTAATATCAACAATGGCGGTACGCCGCGGGTATTGCGCGGCTTGCTCGCGAAACAATTCATGCAGGCATTTCTGTGGGTATTCAACCGTTTCGCCTTCGATAATCGAAGCTGGCAGCGCCTTTAAATCAGCGGCCAATTCAGTGGCAAAGTCAGCCAACACCTGCGGTTGATGTGATACCGTGTAGAAATGATCACCGTCATAGCAGCGCAGCGTAAAGGCTGCGTTGGTGTATTTTTGCCACGCCTGCATAGCGTTTTGGTCAAGCAGTTTGTCATGAACCCCAAGCACCGCCGTAATCGGTAGCGTTAACACTTCGCCAGGCTGGTAAACGTAAGCTTCTGAAAGTTCAAAATCTGCTCGCAGTGCAGGTAAAATAAATTGCACCAGTTCAGTGTTTTGCAGTGCATCTTCAGGCACCAGCCCCAATTCGCCGATTTTTCCCAGTAATTCACCATCCGAGAGCGTGTACATCGGTGAATCAGAATGGGACTGTTCTGGCGTTTCGTGGGCCGACACGATCAAGCGCATGGGCTGCATTAAACCGGCTGCCTGAATACGGGATGCCACCTCGTAGGCCACCAATGCACCAACACTGTGACCAAACAGCACATAAGGTTTATTCAGAAAAGGTTTAAGCGCGTCCGTAACTTCATCGGCCAACTGTGTCATCGAATGAATGGCTGCCTCGGCATGGCGGCTACCTCGCCCTGGGAAGCTCAATGCCAAAACCTCTACAAATTCCGGTAATTGCTCTGCCCATTCCTTATAAGCCTGCGGCCCACCACCACCGTGGGGTACGCAAATCAAGCGCACGGCAGCATTGGGGCGTGGCACATAACAGGTTATCCAGGGTGATACGGTATAGTTGGTCGACACGGGTGTCAGTTTCCTTATTTGCACAAAAGGGCAAAAAACAAATACTGAATAGCAGCTGCAATGATTATTATTTTTAGAGATGCATGGTTGCCATCATGAAACAGGCAGAATGGGCAATAATTAAGCGATTTGCCTGAAATAAACAGGTTCAGTGGCCAGCACTGTTAATTGGCAAGAAGGCTAACAAACGCGCCTGGTAAATTCAAATATACTCCCTCAATCTACTGCTAAAACCATAAGAAAAAAGCCATAGCAGCAAACGCATACTATGGCTTTTCAGCTGAGGAACCGCAATTCCCCCTTTTGATTCAAACTGCTTAATAAGTTGGCAGTTCTATATGACTGAACAACTCGTCCAGCTCCTGCCGGGTGTGCCTTTCTACCGCTTCGTTAACGACCTCTTTTTTAAGGTGTGGCGCGAACTGTTCAATAAAATCGTACATATAACCACGCAAAAAAGTGCCTTTTCTAAAGCCTATTCTGGTAATACTGGGTTCAAACAAATGGCTGGCATCCAGGGCAACCAGATCGGGATCATTCGGGTCGCAGGCCATTTTTGCAACAATCCCCACACCCAGCCCCAGCTTAACGTAGGTTTTAATAACATCAGCATCGGCAGCGGTAAATACAACTTTAGGGCTTAAGCCTTTGGACAAAAAAGCGTCATCCAGTTTGGAGCGTCCGGTAAATCCAAATGTATAGGTAACGATTGGCTGGCGGGCAATATCCTCAAGCGACAGCTGTGAAACCTGAGCCAAAGGATGGTTACGCGGCACTATCACGGCGCGATTCCACTTGTAACAGGGCATCATGATAAGATCACCAAATAACTCAAGTGCTTCAGTGGCAATGGCAAAGTCTACCGTACCATCCGCCGCCATTTCCGATATTTGTATTGGCGTGCCCTGATGCATATGCAGCGACACATCCTGATACTTGTCGATAAATCCTGAAATCACTTTTGGCAGTGCATAGCGGGCCTGTGTATGAGTAGTAGCAATCGACAGGCTGCCTTTGTGTTCATCGCTGTACTCCTGCGCCACCTGCTTAATGCTTTCTACTTTTCGCAGAATTTCTCCTGCAATTTTAAGTATAGCTTCACCGGCTGGAGTCACTCGGGTAAGGTGCTTACCGGATCGTGCGAATATTTCAACCCCAAGCTCATCTTCTAACAGGCGTATTTGTTTACTAATACCTGGCTGTGATGTGTAAAGGCTTTGCGCGGTTACCGATACGTTCAAATCATGCCGCGCAACTTCCCAAATGTAGCGCAGTTGTTGCAGCTTCATAGGCTGTCCCCTAAAAGGTTATATTTACCTGATATAAAAATATGAAAAAATATTACTTTTCAGAATAGGACAGAATCTATAGATTTACCAACCGCTAATTTAAATTTTTTCGTTTACCCATAGTTGTTTACAGCAAAATTTGAACTGAGACCTACCATTGAAGAAGCTATTTTATTGGAGCTGTTTTGCTCTATGCACCCCTTCCCACCCACTTTTTCACGCATCT
>PDWJ01005387.1_pt1 | contig 10550 bp, 6 predicted proteins | sample 1430881 | NCBI WGS metagenome assembly PDWJ01 (sample SAMN01162460, study PRJNA174530) | Oral metagenome, whole genome shotgun sequencing project. | biome: Marine environment; feature: Marine mammal; material: Swab sample of the gingival sulcus; isolation source: swab sample of gingival sulcus... | reverse complement strand
TTCATAGCATAATAGGCAATTGGCGTAGCAATAACAAAAGCAATTGAGAGCCAAACCAAAACACTTCTATTTAACAGATACATAATTTCCCAAATAGCAGCACCATTTACCTTGCGGATACCTATCTCTTTTACACGGTCTCTCGATATAAAAATAATTAGTCCCAACAAACCTGTAAGAGCCAAAAGAATTGTCCATAAAGCCACATATTCTATAAAATTTGCCATACGTGTTTCTCTGCTGTACATCTGTTCGAGTCTATCATCTAAAAATCTTACTTCAAACGTGTTTTCAGGATCAAATTTTTTAGCTGTTGCTGTAATAAATGCTTTTAACTGTTTATAATTAGAGGTGTTTGTTTTGAGCATTATTACATACTTTCTTGTATTAGTCAACCAAAACAACATAGGTTCTATTTCTCTCTTTAACGATGAGAAATTAAAATTCTTCGATACACCAACAACACTACCCTTAGCTCCTAAGCCGTTCATACTTTTTTCCAACGGTTTGTCCCAGCCAAATTTCTGAACAGCTTTTTCATTTAAAATAAAATTATTGATATCGCTTTCGCCTTTGTTGAATTTTCGTCCCTGCGTAATCTTAATATCAAAAAAATCTATAAAACGCTCATCTACAGGCCATGCTTTCACTTCTATATTTTGTCCATCAACATTACGTCCCCAGCCCATACCTACGCCGCCTAAAAGCGACTGGCTGTAAGTATAGTCTGTTATTTCAGGATTTTTCATCAATTCATCGGCAAAAGCCTGACTGCTTTTTTGTAATGCTCCGGTTATTCTTAAATACAATACATTTTCTTTATCAATACCTATATCAAAATTATTCCAAAAGTGAAGCTGTTTTTCTATGGTAAGTGCCGAAGCAATCAATGCAATGGTAAATACAAACTGAGTAGTTACCAATACATTGCGAAAACGCTTGCCCTTTCCCGAAAAGAACATTTTCCCCTTTACAGCCTGCGAAACCGGAGCCGATGTGATGTAACGGGCAGGATATGTTCCTGCTATCACTCCAAACAATACGGCAGATACTATAAAAAACACATAAAATAATGGACGGTTATCCAGACTTAAACCATTGATACGGAATAAATCTTCTATATTGAGGTATGTAAAATGATGTATAAACAAAGCTATACCCAAAGCAAAAAGTGATAATATCACCGCTTCGCCTATAATCTGCCATCTTGCATTTCCTTTGCTTTCACCCAATATTTGCTGCACCGATAAAGATTTGGCACGCAAAGGAGCCTGCGAAGTAGAGAAGTTAATAAAATTAACAGCACCCATAATCAATAATATGACAATAAGCAGTGTTAAAATATTTAACACATTTTTATTTACAGATAAAAAATAATAGTTCTTAGTGTCGAAATGTAAATCACTTAATGGTTGTAATTTTATCACAGCCTCTTTTGGGGAATAACTTTCTTCTATTTCCTTAAGTTCTTCAGCAACTTTTTCAAGAGAAGAAATTTTTCCAATTACTTTATTGACATCAGTTCCTTTTTTTAGTTGAAAAAAAATATTAAAACTCCATTCACTCCACGATTGAGCACCACGCCAATCATTACCGGGCTGCATATAAGTAGCAAACGAGACAAAAGCATCGCGCCTAAAAGCACTATTTTCAGGTATATCTTTCATCACTCCGGTAATTGTATAAGGTTCATTTCCCCTTACCATTAAAGGTCTGCCAACAATATCTGTTGTTCCAAACAGTTTTTTTGCCAAAGTTTCTGAAACAACCAATGTTTTTGGCTGTGTAAGTACCTTATCAGCTTGTCCTGAAATCAAAGGAAAACTAAACATAGAGAAGAAATCTTTACTCACAGCCATCATTTGTGCCGAAACTGCTTCTTTTTTCGACTTGCCCTGTAAATACAATTGATTATTCCACCAGCCCGAAAACACAACTGCATTTTCCACTTCCGGAATATTATCCTCCACTAATTTCTTCATTGGAACAGGCATATTAGAACCGTTATCATAGCCAAAACATATACGGTAAATATTATTGCCATTTTTATGAAAATTATCGAAACTATGCTCGTAACTCACATAGGTAAAGAGTATAATAATTCCCAGAAATGCCACTACAAGACTTAATATAGTTAATCCCGAAGACAACCGATATTTAAAAATCGTCTTTAATAATTGTTTTAAAGTTCTCATTTTGTTTCAATTTATTAGTTTAACCGCAAATGACACAAAGAATACGCAAAGCTCACAAAGGGTTTCTTCTGTCTTCGGATTTCCGTTTAATTATCACATTAACCAATTGACTCATTGCCGCATCAACTAATTATTATATTGATTAGTCAACTACCTGAGCTGCGTTGGTCTTATTAATTTGTTCGGTGGTTACTCTTCCGTCAAACAGGTTGATAACTCTTTGAGTATAGCCGGCATCGTGTTTCGAGTGGGTTACCATTATTACGGTTGTTCCCTCTTGGTTCAATTCTGAAAGCAGTTCCATTACTTCATTACCGTTTTTCGAGTCGAGGTTTCCCGTAGGCTCATCGGCAAGAATAAGTGCCGGATTAGAAACTACTGCACGAGCAATGGCAACACGTTGTTGCTGTCCTCCCGACAACTGTTGCGGATAGTGTCCGGCACGGTGGCTGATATTCATTCTATCCAATACTTTTTCCACCATTTGTTTACGTTCTTTAGCAGGAATACGCTGATAGATTAGGGGCATCTCTACATTTTCAAACACATTCAGTTCGTCAATCAAATTAAAACTCTGAAAAACAAACCCTATGTTTCCTTTTCGCAGGTTGGTACGCTGACTTTCTTTTAATTTTGCCACTTCGGTACTGTTAAACACATAACTTCCCTCACTGGGATTATCCAGCAAACCCAAAATATTCAACAGGGTTGATTTCCCACACCCCGAGGGTCCCATAATGGCAACAAATTCGCCTTTGTTTACCTGCAAATTTACATTGTTTAAAGCAACGGTTTCCACCTCTTCGGTTCTAAAAAATTTAGATAGATTTTTTACTGTAATCATCATATTTATTTTAAGAATTAATACATTTTTGATGCTTTTATATAAGCTAAATTTATGCCAACATCATTAAAGTCATCGTAACCAAACAGTTACTATTTTTCACATCATCTGCTTTTTCCCTGAAGTGTCAAATATTTTGACACCTACTGTTCGATTTTTTGACACTTTTTGCGAAAAGTCAGGAATAAATAGAAGTAAGAATTTTATTATAAAAAAAATCCATTAAACTCTAAAAGAATCTAATGGATCTTAATATAATTATACCGAAACGATACTTCTAAAACTAAAGCTCTATATCGTACTGTTTAATCTTATTATACAATGTTTTTCTGTCAATATTTAATAAGCGTGCAGCCTTCGATTTATTGTAATTAACTTTACGAAGCGTTTCAATAATCAACTGTTTTTCATTTGCCGCCTGCACCAGCTTCAGATTAGTGCTGTCGTTACTTAGTTTCTCTTCAATTTCACAATTAATAATCTCGGTAGGCAATGAACTTTCCTCTAATACATTTCCCTTCGACAACAATACTGAACGTCGAATAATATTTCGCAACTGGCGTAAGTTGCCCGGCCACGAATAGGTTTTAAATTTATCAATTACCCTTGACGATATGGTTAAGATATTTCTATTTAATTCTCTGTTCGATAATTTCAAAAAATAATTGGCAAAAAGCTCAATATCATTTTTTCTTTCGCGTAAAGCGGGAATAGTTATTTTAAACTCATTCAAACGATGAAACAAATCCTCTCTAAAAGTCCCCTTATTAACCGCCACCGATAAATCTTCGTTGGTTGCTACTAATATTCTTACATCAACATCAATATCTTTATTACTTCCAATTCGTCTGATTTTACGTTCTTGTAAAGCTCTCAATAATTTTATCTGTACTTCATACGATAGATTCCCTATTTCATCAAGAAATAATGTCCCCCCTTTTGCTGCCTCAAACTGCCCCTCTTTATCAGTTATAGCACCTGTAAAAGAACCTTTTGTATGCCCAAACAGTTCACTTCCGGCAAGTTCATTGGATAAAGCTCCGCAGTCAACGGCAACAAAAGGATATTGTTTCCGATTACTTGAATCATGGATTCTTCGGGCAATAATCTCTTTTCCTGTTCCGCTTTCCCCCTCAATAATAACCGACATATCGGTAGGTGCCACTAAGCTGATATATTTATCAATCTGCATTGATGCAGTATCTTTTCCTTGTATAAAGTCAACAAATGGTTTATAGGCTGTCACAGTCCGTTTCTGCTCAACACCCACAATTCTGCTTGAGGCAGATTTTATATGCAAAAGAATTTCATCGGTATTCAGCGGTTTAGTAACATATTCATAGGCTCCCATTTTTATCGCTGATACAGCAGTTCTAATATCCGCATACGAGGTCATGATAATTACGGGAACATATTGGTCTATAGTCTTTATTTTTTGCAATAACTTAATACCATCCAGATCGGGAAGTCTAAAATCACTGAGAATTAAATCATATTTTAAAGACCCAAGCTGTTTAATCGCCTCATTAGCAGAAAAAACAACATCTGCCTCGTATTGATTGCGACGCAACAAACTTTGCAACATTAAACATATTGTAGTATCATCGTCTATAATTAATATTCTTTTCATAAAAAAATGAATTATTTTTTGTTTAAGTAACGCTTCTCAAAAATAGGAAAAAATGTTGTGATGATAAAATAAGGTTTCTGTTTTAAACTTTATTAACGGTTATTTATTTGTTTTATTATGAAAGCAACAGTATTTCTTAAATCTAACACCTTTCCTTATACTATATTGATTTTCAAAAGAATGAATAAAAACCTTCATCACTTAACCCGAACTATAATCACCATATAAAAAAACGAGATAATATCAAAAATATCACCTCGTCCTTATCTTATTTAAAAATATCTTTACTCTACAGTAACCGACTTCGCCAAATTCCGGGGTTGGTCGACATTACAGCCTCTCATAACAGCGATATAGTACGATATTAACTGAAATGGGATTACAGTTAATAACGGCGCAAATTCTTCGACTGTTTCCGGAATCTCAATAGTTTGATCCGCCATTGCAGAAATTGTATTATCCCCCTCGGTAACTACAGCAATAACATGTCCTTTTCGAGCTTTCACTTCTTGAATGTTGCTAACAATTTTTTCGTAAGATTTATCTTTAGTTGCAGCAACAAATACCGGCATATTTTCATCAATTAAAGCAATAGGTCCGTGTTTCATCTCTGCTGCAGGATACCCCTCAGCGTGAATATACGAAATCTCTTTTAGCTTTAACGCTCCCTCCAAGGCAACAGGGAAAAGATAACCACGTCCTAGGTAAAGAGCATTGGTAGCATCAACATATTTTTTCGATAATTCTTTTATCGCTTCTGATTTATCTAATATCTTCTCAATCTTTTGGGGCAACTCAGCAAATTCCTCAATAAGAGTAACATAATCTTCTTTACTTAAAGTACCTTTGCGATAACCAACCAACATTGCCATCATTGTTAATACAGTTACTTGTGCTGTAAATGCTTTAGTCGATGCAACCCCAATCTCAGGACCAGCATGCGTATATACGCCAGCTTGAGTTTCACGAGGAATACTTGATCCTACTACGTTACAAATACCCAAAACGGTAGCACCTGCTTCTTTAGCTAATTTTATGGCAGCTAACGTATCGGCTGTTTCTCCGCTCTGACTAATTGCAATAACAATATCATTCTTAAGAATTACCGGATTACGGTATCTGAATTCCGAAGCATATTCCACTTCAACAGGAATACGAGCCATATCTTCAAACAGATACTCTCCCACCATACCTGCGTGCCAGGATGTTCCACAACCAATAATCAGAATACGACGAGCATCTACCATTTGAGTAATCACATCGTTTATTCCACCGAGAAAAACCTCTTTGTTGGTTACCGATACCCTGCCGCGAATCGTATCGTTAATAGAAGTTGTCTGTTCAAAGATCTCTTTTAGCATAAAGTGTTCATATCCGCCTTTTTCTATTTTTTCAATATCCAAATCAAGATGCTGAATATGCGGCTTCAACTTATCATTATTAATTGTTTTCAGAATTAATTCATCACTCCGAACAATTGCAACATCATTATCATTCAAATAAATAACGCTACTGGTATGCTCCACAATGGGAGTTGCATCCGAAGCTAAAAAATATTCTCCTTCGCCAACACCAATTACCAATGGGCTTCCTTTTCGGGCAGCAATCAACTGATTGGGCTCGTCATTACAAATTACTACTAAACCATAAGCACCCACTACTTTTGTCAATGCCAAACGAACAGCTATCTCTGCAGAAACATTTCCCTTTAGATAGATATATTCAATTAAATTTGCTAAAACCTCGGTATCTGTTTCACTTTTAAAAGTATAACCTCTTTTGATTAGTTTTCTTTTCAAAAGAGCATAGTTCTCGATAATTCCATTGTGAATAATCACAAACTTATTATTCATTGAGGTATGCGGATGAGCATTTTCGTCGTTAGGCTCACCATGTGTGGCCCAACGAGTATGTCCAATTCCTATATTCCCGGAAATATTATTCCCCCTCACATGATTCTCCAAATCTGCAACTTTCCCCTTACATTTAAAAACTTCGGTATGTCGAGAAAACAGTGCAATCCCTGCCGAATCGTATCCTCGGTATTCTAATCGTTTCAGGCCGTTAACTAAAATAGGATAAGCATCCTGATGTCCAATATAACCAACTATTCCACACATAAAAGATATTTTTTTCGATCTTTATATTATTATAAAATCGTATATTTAAATCACACTAAATTATCTACAAAAATAGATGAAAAAAACAGGTAATACAAACAATATATATTCCTTTTGACGTATTAAAGAATAAGGTACATTAACAGTTGTTAATGTACCTTATTTATATTAGTTTAACTCTTAAAAACGCAGTTTATTGTGTGAAAAAGATCTAAAACTCGCATATTCATAATGATCTGCATTTTCAATTTCACAACATTAAACGTTATAAGCGAACTGTAAAATCAAAAATAAACCTATTCAGCCAGCAAATCATCATAAAACTTAGAATATGCTCCAATATATTCTTCTTTATTTTGATATTCTAAGAATGGTTTTTTGGAAGCCTCAGCATATGCTCTAATCTCATCATTGATATTCTCACTACCCATTACAACAGCATCGGAATAATCTATTGCAAACTTATGAAGCGCAACATAATCGGCATTTTCTAAACTTGCCACATCGCTTTCTTCTATTCCTTCAACAATAACCTTATCTTTAAAATCGGGGTTAAAAGGAGCGGTAAACTCATCATCGTAAATAGAGAAAACCACTTTAGTTTCAGTAAAAAGAGGATCTTCGTTAAACGCCTTTTTCAAATAAAGAGGTACTAAGCCTGTAAACCACCCTTGACAGTGAACAATATCAGGCGACCAACGCAATTTCTTAACGGTTTCCAATACTCCCCGGGCAAAGAATATGGCACGTTCGTCGTTATCTTTAAAAGCCTCTCCATTATCATCCATTAATATTTTCTTCCGCTGAAAATAATCTTCATTATCAATAAAATAAACCTGCATACGTGCAGATTGTATCGATGCAACTTTTATAATTAATGGGTGGTCAGTTTCATTAATGATTAAATTCATTCCAGACAGACGAATCACTTCGTGTAATTGATTTCTACGCTCGTTAATACAACCGTATCGCGGCATAAAAGTACGAATCTCTTTTCCTTTTTCTTGAATGCCCTGTGGTAAATTTCGTCCAATGTATGACATTTCATTTTCGGGAAGATAAGGGGTAATCTCTTGTGAAACAAACAGGACTTTTGTCTTTTCCATATATTGATAGATATTATTACTAATTGTGGCACAAAGGTAGTAAAAATATTTAAGAATAACGAGAATGTCAGATAATACGTTCAGAACAAATACCTATTTTATAGTTTCGCACTTTCCTTTAACGAATAAAATTACAACTTCTATTACCATTTTTCTCATGTAATAATGTTGCGCTATTGCCATCTTAGAAAAATTTTCTTTTTTCCGTAATTTAGAAACAAAAATTAGTAGTTAATATACAAATATTTATTTTATTTGCACCTTGAACTGAAATGGACTTCAGAGAAAAATTTTTTTTTTAAACAACCATAAAGTCAACTTCTTATCTTAAATAAACCAAAATGGAAATATTAAGATTAATTACCGACGTTAAACTAAAAATCGGAGAATTAAAAAAAGAAAATAAGACGGTAGGATTTGTCCCTACAATGGGAGCTTTACACAAAGGTCATCTTTCATTAGTAGAGCAGTCTAAAGCCAATAACGATATTACGGTGGTTAGCATTTTTGTAAATCCTACACAATTTAATAATCCCAACGATTTAAAAACCTATCCTCGTTGCGAAGAGAAGGATTTAGAAAATTTACAACATCTTAATCCCGATTATGTTTTTATTCCCGAAGTGGAAGAGATGTATCCCGAAAAAGACAACCGTAAATTTAATTTTGGGCGATTAGATGAAATAATGGAAGGTAAAAACCGTCCCGGACACTTTAATGGTGTGGCACAAGTGGTAAGCAAACTTTTTGATATTGTTACTCCCGATAATGCTTATTTCGGACAAAAAGATTTTCAGCAAATAGCCATTGTAAAGCAAATGGTTCGGGATTTAAATTTGAGTGTAAACATTGTTGCATGTCCTATTATCAGAGAAAAAGATGGACTGGCAATGAGTTCACGAAACCTGTTACTTTCTGAGGAGCAGCGAAAAAATGTTCCGAAAATTTCTGAAACTTTATTAAAATCTTGTACTTTTGTACCGTCTTTATCGGTGGAAGAACTCAAAAAATGGGTTATTGACGAGATTAATAAAAACCCGTATATGGAAGTAGAGTACTTCGAAATTGTAGACGATACCCACCTGAATACAATAAAATCATGGAATGAAAACAACACTAAAGTAGGTTGTATTACGGTTCAGGTTGGCGACGTTAGATTAATAGACAATATAACTTTCAAATAATAGATATGAATATTGAAGTTTGTAAATCAAAAATTCACAAAGTAACGGTAACCAATGCCGATTTACAGTATGTTGGAAGCGTTACCATTGACGAGGAGTTAATGGAAGCTGCCAATCTTATTGAAAATGAAAAAGTACAAATTGTAAACGTGAATAACGGAGAGAGAATAGAAACTTATGTGATAAAAGGCGAGCGAAATTCCGGAACAATTTGTTTGAATGGTCCTGCTGCACGTAAATGTGCCGTTGGCGATGTGGTAATTATTATCTCTTACGCCTCAATGGATTTTGAAGAAGCAAAAAATTGGAAGCCTTGTTTGGTATTTCCCGATACGGCAACCAATAAGCTAATTTAACAGAAAATAATTGCAAATACTATAAGACTGTTTCTTTACGGAAACGGTCTTTTTTTTATGTCTAATTTTTTGTTTTTCATCTTTAAATCTATTTTGTTAAATCGATAAAAACATCTATTTTTATCAGTCGATACCAAATTAATAAAAATGAATTTAGAGAAACTGCAACAAGCATTTGTTAAGACCTACGGACAAAATGAAGATGCTGTTTATTTTGCTCCGGGAAGAGTAAACTTAATTGGCGAACATACCGACTATAATGGGGGATTTGTCTTTCCTTGTGCATTAACTTTTGGAACTTACTGTTTAATTCGGAAAAATAATTCCAACTGTTTTCATCTACAATCGCTAAATCAACCCACAAATTATACCATAAATATTGCAGATATAACAACTCCGTTACCCAAAGGAGCTTGGGCAAATTATGTTTTAGGAGTTTTGGCTCAGTTTGTAAAAAACGGTCAGGATTTTAGTTGTGGAGCTGATATTTTGTTGTGGGGAAATGTGCCCAAAGGTGCAGGATTATCTTCATCGGCAGCATTAGAAATGGCTGTTGCAGTTGCCATTAATGGGGAGTATAACTTTAAAAACGACCAACTGACTTTAGTAAAATACAGTCAGAAAGCCGAACACGAATTTGCCGGCGTTATGTGTGGCATAATGGATCAATTTGCTTCGGGAATGGGCAAAAAAGATTGTGCCATTTACCTTAACTGCGATACCTTAAATTATGAATTAGTTCCTGTAAAATTAGAGGGAATAAAAATTGTTATCGGCAATACCAACAGTCCGCATAGTTTAGATGCAGGTAAATATAATCGGCGTGTGGCAGAGTGCAATCGAGCTGTTGCTGCTATTCAAAAAGTAAAACCAATAAAAGTATTGGCAGATATTTCTTTGGAAGAATTAATAAATTTAGAATCTATTTTTACCGATAAAACCATTTATCGAAGAGCGTTGCATGTGGTATCGGAAATAGAACGAACCAAACAGGCAGTTGTAGCACTTAAAAATAACGACATTGCTGTTTTTGGCGAATTAATGAACCAATCGCACAATTCATTGCGTGATAATTACGAAGTAACCGGTTTTGAGTTGGATAGTATGGTAAATGC
>PDWJ01009329.1_pt1 | contig 10552 bp, 9 predicted proteins | sample 1430881 | NCBI WGS metagenome assembly PDWJ01 (sample SAMN01162460, study PRJNA174530) | Oral metagenome, whole genome shotgun sequencing project. | biome: Marine environment; feature: Marine mammal; material: Swab sample of the gingival sulcus; isolation source: swab sample of gingival sulcus... | reverse complement strand
AGTTGCATCCCATGAGACCTGTAATTTCAGATGTTTTTCATGGGTTTTGAGAGAGAACATATTCTCCAAATCTCTCAGAAGTTGGAGCAGATCGACACTCTTTTCTTTTAATATCATTCGACCTGACTCAATTTTTGACATATCGAGAACGGTATTGATCAGGGCCAACAGGTGAGTCCCGCTGCGATAGATGATTTCAAGATTCTCTCGCTCTTCTACTGGGATTTCGGGGTTTCGCCGCATTGCCTGTGTCTGTCCTAAAATCACATTCAAAGGGGTTCGTAGTTCATGGTTGATATTCGCCAGGAATTCCGATTTGGCCCGGTTTGCAGCTTCTGCCGAATCTTTCGCATGTTTCAAGCCTTCCTCAATTTCTTTGAGTTTCGTGATATCCCTGGAAATGCCGAAAATACCGATAATATCGCCATGCTCATTACGTAAGGGCATCTCAGTGGTGAGCGACCATTCTTCCTTTCCGTCAGGCCATTGCACTCGTTCTTCGATGCCGATCAAAGGAATACCGCTGCGAAGGATTTCTTGTTCTTGCTCGTGTTTGATTTTAGCATCATCGGGCGGAAAGAGATCGAAAACGGCCTTGCCAATCGTTTCGGCCGGGTCATGAAAGCCCAGTCGCGTGGCATGGGCCATATTCGCTCTGGTGATCCGACCTTGACGATCTTTAAAATAAATTCGATCCGGCACAGTTTTGATGAAGGTGTCGAGGATATAGCGTTGTCGTAATACTTCGGCCGTTCGCCTTTCAACTCGCTGATCCAGTTCGGCATTCAGCTCTTGCAGCTCATGAATTTTGGTCTGGATTTCATTTCGCATGTAGGCGAAGCTGCGAGCAAGTGTGCCTAATTCGTCCTGAGCACTCGTGTCGATTTCCTGTTGAAGTTCTCCTTGGGCCATGCGAATCGCAGTATGACTGAGCGTCACGATCGGTCGTGTAAATTTAGGGACCACAAAGCCCGAAACAAGTGCCATCGTCACGACAATGCCGACCGCTGAGATGCTGAAGACGGCCTGTAAGATCTTTCCGATTTCCCGTTTCTCAATGTCTTGTGACAGACTAACGCTAATCGCGCCAAATATATCATCCCCTTGCTGAAAGACGCATTGTCCCTGATAATAATCTTGCAGCCCAAGGGTAATGGAAAAAATGTCGAGAACGTTTTGCCGCTGCAGAAGAGTCTGGCAGGAGAGTGCGTTTTTTAATCGTTCAGCCTCAATCCCAAGTTGTTCCCGCAAGGTACCGACACTCAGAACTCCTCCGGAAAAGAAATTAATTTCGGTCTTGCTGAGAGAGGCATATTCCTGTATCATCTCCTGGGTGTAAAAGACTTCACCTACCAGAATACCCATTTTCTTTTCACGGCGGTAAATCGGAGCGACGATTCGGATGCCTAACTGTTGGCCATCTTGAAAGAGACTCACATCGATATTGTCCGGAATCTCCTTATCGTAATTGGCCTTGACACCAGACGGTAATGGTATATCGGGAAAGGGGCGGTTCTTGTAATTGTATTTGAGGTTGTTGCGTCGAAAGGTGATTTCCGCCTGAATGGAAAGATCGTCCATCGGAAGGTAGAAGCTGCCTTCTTCTTCCGTCACTAAATACCCCCCTTTGGTTTCCTGTTCTCCAAAGCGTTGATAGACCGCAAGTAAGCGTTTATTCGCCCCGTAGAGCATCACGCGATCCGCCAGCGCAACCCGACCGAATTGTTTGAGTTCCTCAAAAGCTTCATAGAATTCTTCCGAGAGAAAACGAATCGTTCCAGTCTCGCTATCATCGAGACTATAACGATAAGTGGCCCACAATAAACTGATGTTTTCTTTGAGGAATTTATGAACGCTGGCAGTATAGGTCTCAACACGCTTTGTGAAATCATTGAGAATGATATCGAACGCGATCTCGATGCGTTGACGGGATTCTCGATGTTTGTCCTGTTTGGTAAGGACGTAATAGGCGCTCGAAATTCCGGCGATCGTTACCAGAATTAAGGCAACGCATAAGACAAGAAATTTGGTGCGGATTGAATGCTTCATAAAACGTATAATGAAAACCGAACGAGAAGGAATGTCAAGCTAAAATATGTATTGAGAGCGCTTAAGCAATATTCCCATCGACCAATCTGCGGATTCGTGTGTTGTCCCATTTCTGATGACTCCATAAAATTTATTCGACATGGTCAGTATTTAATTGAGAAAACCGGTGAAGGGGTTCTTGTATTTATTACAAACAATAGCTATTCAGACGGTATTATTCATACCGCATTTGATAAAATTTACATTCTAGAACTTCATGGAAGCTTGAAAGGGAAAGAAATAACTCAGGATGGCCGGCAGGATAAGAATGTATGTGATCTGCAGCATCGGCCGAAAGGACTATGAACTCAGCGATCCGTCGCAAAAAATCGGTCGGATCTGGATCAACGACCAGCACTACTTTGATACGGTCCCCCAACTGGCCTGGGAGTTCTGCATCGGCGGTTACCAGTCCGCGCAGAAATGGCTCAAAGACCGGCGCGGCCGCAGTCTGAATTTCGACGACGTCCTGCACTATCAGAAAATCATCGCCGCCCTTTGCGAAACTGATCGCCTCATGAAAGAAATTGATACGGTCGATTTCATGGAATTGCTCCGCTTTTCTGCGTGAGAACTCAAAAGAATTTATTGACATTTCCCCTTGCATTCTCACACAAAGGCTTTTAACGATAGGGCGCAGCAGTTTTCTTTGTGACCGTTGTGTCTTTGTGGTGTCAACTCAATCCCATCCTTGGAGAATTTATGAATATCATTGTCCCAATTAAGCAAGTTCCGGAAACGAGCAATGTCAAGATGGACGAGCAGACCGGAACCATGATTCGCGCCGGCGTGGAGAGCATCATTAATCCCCTCGATCTCTATGCCATCGAAGCTGCGATTCAATTAAAAGAACAGCATGGGGGGACTCTCACGGCCATTTCAATGGGGCCGCCGGCCTGTCAGAAAGCTTTGAAAGAGGCGATTTCGATGGGTTGCGATGAAGCGATTCAGATCAGCGATAAGCGTTTTGCCGGAGCTGATACCTGGGCCACATCCTATGTGCTGTCGGAAGCGATCAGACAGAAAGTCGGCAGTTTCGATTTGATTCTGTGTGGTGAACGCGCGACTGACGGTGATACCGGTCAGGTTGGACCAGGCCTTGCGTCATACCTCAATCTGCCTCTGGCGACCTACATCAGCAAAATTTTTGATGTTGATAAGAAGAATGGGTTCCGGGTCGAACGTCTTGTTGAAGGCGGTTATGAGGTGCTTTCAGTTCCGTTCCCGGCTTTATTGACCGTTGTGAAAGAGATCAGTTTTCCGCGCCTGCCGACCCTGCGTGGCAAACAAAAAGCCAAAAAAGCTGATATTCCAGTATTGACGCGTGACAATCTCGACATGAAAGATGAGTGTATCGGTCTGAAAGGCTCGCCGACACAGGTCAGGAGAATCTTCCGTCCGCAGGTGACCCGTCACGCAGAGACGCAGAGAAAACCCTTAACATATCTCAGCGCGAGGATTGAGTACAGGTTGTCCTCCAGGATGCTTATAGAAACAATTCATCATCGCATTTTTCATTGTTCATTGCTCATTTTTCACTGTTGTATGTCTTACTCAGGTGTTTGGACATTATCGGAACAGCGGAATGGGAACATTCACGCTGTGTCCTACGAATTATTAAACCGCGGCCGAAATTTGGCCCAAAAATTGGGTGTACCCTTGAGCGCAATTCTTTTAGGGTATGAACTGGCTGAAGACGAAGTGCAGGACCTGATTTATCACGGGGCGGATCAGGTCTACGTGATCGATCATCCGCTTCTCGAACATTTTTTGGCTGAACCGTATCAGCAGGTTGTGACCTATTTGATTCAAACCTTTCAGCCGGAAATCATTCTCGCTGCAGCTACGACAACTGGACGAACGGTAATGCCGTATGTCGCGACAAATGGCATGTTCGCTGGATTGACCGCCGATTGTACGGTGTTGGATATCGAAGAAGACACTGGTAACCTATTACAAACCCGGCCTGCGATCGGCGGTAATATTCTGGCGACCATCAAAACGCCGACCGCTCGTCCCCAAATGGCGACTGTACGTCCGAAATCGACAAAAGCTTCGGAACGCGATATGTCTCGCACTGGGACAATCATTCCGGTCGAACTGCCGCAGGATATGAACTTGACCTCGCGTATTAGGTTTGAGAAATTTGTGCCAGATTCATCGCAGGGCGTACTGCTCGAAGATGCTGAGGTCGTGGTATCCGGCGGGCGAGGCTTGAAGAAAGGCGAAAATTTTGCCTTGATTCGCGAGCTTGCCGGTCATCTCGATGCCGGTGTCGGAGCATCGCGTGATACCGTCGATCGAGGTTGGATCGACTATCCGCATCAGATCGGCTTGAGCGGCAAAACCATTTCGCCGAAATGTTATGTGGCCTGTGGAATTTCCGGCGCGGTTCAGCATCTGGCCGGTATGCAGACGGCGGAAACGGTTGTGGCGATCAACAGTAATCCGGATGCCCAGATTTTCCGGGTTGCCGATTTCAGCATTGTCGGCGATCTGTTTGAAGTGATTCCGGCTCTCAACCAAAAACTTGAAGCGCTTCAGGCGGAGGAGGATTGACCCATGACAACATCGTACAACACAATCACCCCCGGTATCATTCAAGAACTACAGCAGATTTCCGGCGAGCGCTATGTGGTGTCCGGCGATCCCGAACAACTCGAACGTTATGGTCACGACGAAATTCCAGGCACAAAATATGCTCATACGCCCGACGTTGTCGTCAAACCCGGAACGACTGAAGAAATCGCGGCGATTATGCAGCTTGCCAACCGTGAACAGATCCCGGTCACGCCCCGCGGGGCCGGCAGCGGGTTGTCCGGCGGCGCCGTGCCGATTTACGGCGGCATCCTGCTCTCGATCGAACGTTTGAACAAAGTCGTGGAACTTGATAAGGCCAACATGACAATCACGGTTGAAGCCGGTATGATCACGAGCCAGATCAACGAACTGCTGGAAGAACATAATCTCTTTTACGCCGGTTATCCGATGAGCCTCGAAACCTGCTACATCGGCGGCAATGTGGCGGAAAATGCGGGTGGCGGCAAAGCCATTAAATACGGTGTCACCGATCGCTATGTGCAGGGCATGGAAGTCGTGCTTCCGACCGGGGAAATCGTGCAGCTCGGCGGAAAACGGGTCAAAGATGTGACCGGTTACGATCTGCTGCATCTGATGGTCGGCTCGGAAGGCACGCTCGGCGTTTTTACCAACATCACCTTAAAACTGCTGCCCTTGCCGAAAGCAAAGGTGGATTTGCTGGTTCTCTTCGAAACCATTGATGAGGCGATGGATATGGTGCCGGTCATCATGACAGACACTGGGATTATCCCGACAGCGATCGAGTTCATGGATAAACTTTCCGTTCAAACGACCTGCCAGTATTTAAACGAACATCTGCCATACAAAAAGGCCGGAGCCATGCTGCTGATCGAAATTGACGGCGCCGATGAAGCGCAGGTCGAATTACAATATGAGACGATCGGCGAAGCCTGTCTGAAGCAAGGAGCCATTGAAGTCTACGTGGGCGATAATTATACGACCCAGGAACGAGTGTGGAGCGTGCGCCGCAATATTGCCGAAGCCTTTAAAGTCGATTGTCCGGTGCAGAGCATCGAAGATATTGTCGTGCCTTTTGCGCAGATTCCGCAGCTCACGCGTGATGTCGAACGCTTATCGGAGAAATATGGCGTCTTGATTCCGACATACGGCCATGCCGGAGATGGGAATCTGCACTCGACACCAGTCAAGCCGCCGGAAATGTCGATGGAAGCCTGGAATGAAATGCTGCCGAATTTATTGGCGGAATTATACGAGTGCACGGCGAAACTCGGTGGTACGATCAGCGGCGAGCACGGCATTGGTTCGAAGCGCAAAAAATTCATGCCTCTCGTCATGCAGTCGGAGCTGATTGATTTGCAGAAACGTCTGAAGTTAGTCTTCGATCCGAACAACATCCTCAACCCGGGTAAAATCTTCCCGGACGCGTAATGTGCCATCAGTATCGTTTTGGCGAGGCAGGCGTAGGGGCGACCCTTGTGGTCGCCCTGAAAGTCGGGGGCAAACACATTGCGCCAAGCTATATGACGATGCCCGTTGAACTTCCAGTTCATGAACACGCTGTTCTGACAAGACATTAATCAGACGTTCAGTCGTGACTCCTCGCAACCGGGCGATATGCTGCAACGGAATCCCCGAAGTCGCAATTCGTTCTGAGATATAGACCGACTGTGCTGAGTATCGATTTCTTCTTTTGGGCAATAGAAGCCGTTTTAATCAATAGCCGCAACCTTCAGGGCATAGCTTCCCACCTTCTTATTGCTCACCTTCCCAAACACGTAGTCCGTAGCGGCTGAAATAGGTTGGAATGTGGCGGATGCCGTTGCCCAGCGCCTCAATCTCCTCTAGCATCGCACGATTCGTCGTGCCATTGGCCGAGCCAAGAAGCGTGACACTCCCACCGTCACCACCGGCCCCATTCACTTTCCATCCGCTGGCGTGATATCTCTTCGCGATATCGATCACCTGTTGAGCGCGATCACCGACTAAATGCGGGTGCAATGAGTGCTGCGCCTCTGTGTTGGCGATCATCGCTCTGCCATAATCATCGATTTTTCTTTCATAGAGCGCGTTTTTGCCAGCGATAGCGAGTTGCCGCAATCGTTCGATATCAGGGCTTCCCTTGCCTTCGCCTTCTAAGCGAGTAATGACTTGCTGATGCACACTGGAGGAATCGTGGGATTGCCCTAAGAAAATCACCATGGTACGGCTTTCCAGCTCCCACCATAAGGCGTTCGGAATGTCAAGCTTCGAGACCGAAGCCTTAGGGTATTGGTGCATTTCGATGAAACAAATTCCCCCATACGCTGAACAGAGTTGATCTTGAATACCGCTTTGCAGGTGTAAGCGGTTCGTTTCTATTCGATGGGCGGTCACGGCAACCTCATTAGGGGTCAAACACCCCGGAGTCAAAGCGTCGAGCGCTCCGATCAGCGCCACTGACACAGCGGCAGAGGTTCCGGTCGAACATCCTCCAGGCGCAGAAGAATAGATTGTCACTTCAATCGCGATGTTGTCGGGTACTCCGATTTCATCAAATGCCGCCTCGATCAAAGGATGCTTGGAATAGACGATATTATCAGGATTCAGTGTATAGCGATCTCCATAATTTTCAGCCACAATAACGATACGTTCATACTCGGGTTCAATATGTTTATAGACCTGGATCTCACACTGAACGTAGGGATATACCCCAATATTCAAGACATAGCCATATTCGGCAAACCAGGTATCTGTCCAGCCTCCGAGATCGTTGATACGGATCGGAGCAACGCTGCGTATACGACGTATAAGCTTTTTGGTGTTTTTTTCCACTTTTACAGTACCCTCCTACGTTCCATTCTCTATAATCTCCAATGCATGTCAACTTTTATCCTCACTCAAACAAGATGAACTCAGGTGATACAGGGGGCCGTCGATTCTCGTAAAATTAGTGGTAAAATCAAAATGATGGATACTTCTGGAGGGGCGGCCCCTGCGGCTGATCTGGAAATACTGGGCGACCGCAAGGGGCGCCCCTACAAAATTTACCCGTCTGACGGATCTCTTTGTAGGGCAGTCCTTGCGGCTGACCTTCCCAGACAGGCATGTCTGAGCTACCAGACGTTTAGGGAATCAACTTACAATGACTAACGTGCTTTTGCCCTAGAAGATATAGAATCATAATAACATCACGACAACTCTGCTATTTCCAGGGCGGATTATCCGGTAAATAGGATTGGAATTCCGCGATGACCGCGTCTTTATACGCTCCGGCATAGGTGCTATCGAAGAATTTATGCAGAGATTCGCGATAGAAACGTTCCTGGGAAACTTCTTCATCGTGGATCCAGGTATCGTTTTTGCAAAATTCGATTGTAGAGTCATTCTCAATGATTGGTATCACATCCGAACCCTGCCGGGGTTGACACAAATGACGGAGGATCACTATAGATTTAGGTATCACTGTCGGTTTCAGAACTCGTAAAGCATCTTCCCGGTTGGTCTATTCTTTTGTTGTTGCTTGTTCCTACGCTCTATTGAACTGGCTTGAGCGTTGAGCCTGACACTTGATCAAGAGATTTTCGATTGAACAAACTGTTCAAGTTTTACTAAATCACTGGAAAAGGTTCGGATGCCTTGCGAGAGCTTTTCAGTTGCCATCGCATCCTCGTTCAGCATCCAGCGGAAGGTTTTTTCGTCAAGTTCAAGCTTCTCATCCTGGCAATGTTCCTGGGCGTAGGCTTCAGACAGAATTTTCGGTAATTCGGTCTCGTCTTCCCGAAGCTCTTTCAGAAATTTAGGCCCAATCGTCAAGAGATCGCACCCTGCCAGTGCTTTCACTTCGTCGGCATTTCGGAAACTCGCGCCCATTACAAGAGTAGCGTAGCCATACTTCTTATAGTAACTATAAATTCTACGCACCGATTTGACGCCGGGATCATCATCCGGCGCATATCCGGAAACCCCTTTCGCGGCTTTATACCAATCCAGAATTCTTCCGACAAAGGGGGAAATCAAGAACACCCCGGCCTGTGCGCAGGCCACCGCCTGACCAAAGCCGAAAAGCAGCGTCAGATTACAGTGAATGCCTTCTTGCTCCAACACACGAGCGGCCTGAATGCCTTCCCAGGTTGAGGCAATTTTGATCAGGATACGATCCTTGTCGATTCCGGCATCTGCGTAGAAGCGGATCAATTCTCTGGCTTTTTCGATTGTTCCTTTGGTATCGAAGGAGAGTCGGGCATCAACTTCTGTTGAAACAAAACGTGGCACAATTTTCAAAATTTCGCAGCCAAAATTCACACAGAGCTTATCCAGCGTTTTATTAAGCCTGCCGGTTTCGTTCTCGCCTGTCTGCTCGCCATACGAGATGGCCTCATCAACTAAATGCTGATATTCAGGCATCTGGGCTGCTGCGTAAATCAATGAGGGGTTGGTCGTCGCATCAGTCGGAGTATAGGCTTTGATGGAGTGAATATCTCCGGTATCGGCGACAACCGTTGTGAACGTCTTTAACTGGTCTAATGCAGTCATGATCTTCATCTCCTCATTATTTCGGTCCTGTAAAACCTGGCATTCCACAGGGTCGAGTATAAAAATGGGTTGTTTCAATTCGGCGCAGGGGGGCAACTCTAAGAGCCGCACTGACTGAGCCAGGGCCCTGATCACCACACCGATCGTTAAGATCGGTCTTGTCAATATTCAGCACCGATCGCTTCGGTAACGCCGTCAACATCTTGGTAAACGCGGGTTCCGACGCTTCCGACTCTTCACGAAGACCACAATGATGTCAAGTTTTTTGTCTGAGGTGCTTCCAGGATTATCCCCGTGAACAACCACCACAGTCCTTACCACGTTCGATACTTCGTGTCTTTGTGGTAAAGATGCTCGGCATTCGCTCAAAGAACGTTAGCCCCAGCGGCCTTTTCCCAGAGCGTCTTCCATGTCAGTTCACTCAGGGGTGATGCATGCTTCTTTCAAGGGCGATTCCACAGGTGATGGTGACGGATGCCGAAATGGGTGCATGAACTGCTGGAAATTCTTCAAGAACGAAAACTTGGTTTTGTCAAATCCCTGAAATGGGCCCAATACAATATTCTGGGATCAGGCGGTGGCGACGCTTCGACGATCGTGATTTCGCCGAAAATGTTCAGAAAATTTGTGGCTCTCTACGACAGTGAGATCGTCGCGGCAGCGCATGTCGGTTTGGCGGAAGCCAAACGACAAATCGGCGATAGGGTTTATATGATCGGCGGTTTCGACCAGGGACGCTATTTCGAACGAGCGACAGAAGAGGAAACCAGAGCAGCGGTTCGGGAATGCTTCTAGGCTGCCGGAGAGAATGGTGGGTATATTCTGGCTCCGTCCGATCATTTTTTCGATGCCAAACCGGAACTGGTCAAAGCCTTTGTCGACGAAGCATCTCACTGTGTTAAGTCCAGAAGGGAAAATTTAACGCAAAGACGCAAAAACACAGAGAAAAGAGAGGGATGAATACGATGAAGAGTCGCCGAGTAACATTTCTCTTCTCCCTCTGCGTGTCCTTTGCATCTCCGCGTCTTTGCGGAAAGTCTTCGCTCTTCACAAGTTCTCGAATTGATACATCGGAAGCTGCTGAGAGTCTTTGGTGAGTCGTTGAACCATTAATTTGGAGGTGACCCCTGTCAGCAGCAGGCAACTGCTCAATCCGGCTGTATTGGCTCCGAGGATATCGGAATTCAGGGAATCTCCGACCATCAAAATTTTTGGGGCTGACACCTGACTTTGAATATGTTCTGGTTCAGTCATGTACATAACATACTGTAAATTAAGCAGTTACAAGTATTTGAGGTTATTAGAACACTTTGTTGCAGGTACCCCAGCAAGGACGGCAGCGGATTTGGTTGGTATCCACCGTAATTCTGCGATTCGTTTCTTCCACAAA
>PDWJ01006328.1_pt1 | contig 10552 bp, 10 predicted proteins | sample 1430881 | NCBI WGS metagenome assembly PDWJ01 (sample SAMN01162460, study PRJNA174530) | Oral metagenome, whole genome shotgun sequencing project. | biome: Marine environment; feature: Marine mammal; material: Swab sample of the gingival sulcus; isolation source: swab sample of gingival sulcus... | reverse complement strand
TTCGTCAGTTGTTGGTTGCTAATTGCAAAGGCTGCATTTTGCAGGGTGTACAAGGCATCGCTATTGGTATTGTCCACCACCTGTATGTCCCAGCTCGGCGTCCCTGCACCCGCAGCACTCTGCAGCAGTGATGCGGATACCCTGACAACCACCGGGTTGGCCGCACTGGGGTTAACAAAGCGATAGTGACCCTGAGCATTTGTCTGGGTGCTGGCGAGTACCACCTGCGTCACAGAGTCAACCAACTCTACCTTGGCACCACGCACCGGATCCTGGTGGGTGTTGGCATAATCGAGGCCAGAAGTGGCCGCATTGTGAGGGACATTATCGTAGCGAATCTGCCCTGAGATACTGCGCGGCTGCACCGTCACAACCACACTATCCACAGCGGTAATGTTTACATTATCAGTGACCTGCAACTGAAAGGTCAGCTGTGTATCCGCTGCCACATCCGGCGCGGTAAAACTGGCATTGGCTGTATCCGCATTGGCAATAACAACACTCGGGCTGCCGCCGATCTGCGTCCATTGGTAGGCCGTGATACTGCCGTCGGCATCACTGCTGCCAGCACCATTCAAGCTCACCGCAGCACCCGAAGTTGCACTCATATCCGCACCTGCGGCAGCCACAGGCGCGGTATTGTTCGACACCACCATCACCGTCACCTCATCACTGCTGACACCGCCCTCGTTGTCAGTGGCGCTAAAGCGGAAGCGCAGGCTCTCTGTTGCCCCTGCCACAGGAGCGGTAAAGTGGGCGGTCAGACTATCCGCATTAGTCAATGCCACATTCGCACCACTGATTTGCGTCCACTGTCGGCTGGCGATACTGCCATCGCTATCTTGCGCACTCGCCGTCAGCGTGACCACGGCCATTGCCGCTACCGTCTGTGTACTGCCCGCACTGACCACGGGCAGGTTATTAACAGGGTTGACGGTGATTTCCACGGTATCCTCTGCCGTCTGCCCTGCACTGTTCCGCGCAGTCAAACTAAACCTCAGCGTGAGCGGGTTGCTGGTTAGCGGTGCAGTAAAGCCGCTGCTCAGTGCCGTGGGCGTCATGAGCTGCACAGCAGGCCCGGCGGTTTGCTGCCAGAGCAGGCTGTCGCTGGCCGTCGCGTTGCCGATTAGCGAAACCTGTGTCCCTTCATTAACCACCTGATCAGCACCAGCGCTCACACTGGGCAGGGCAACAGTATCGTCCTTGCCACCATCCGACTTGCCACAAGCGGCCGGGATTAGCCAGCTATTGCCAAGTTTTCCAACGCAGAAGTAGCAAATTGTGACCAGCGAAAAACCGCCCACGACTTGTTCAGAGGTTCCTATATAGCGCACATCGCTATGACTCGGCAAACAGCGCCGCAACTTGCTCGCCAGTAAATACATAGGCCTGCTGGCAGAACTGGCACTGTACACGAATCTCGCCCTCAGCCTCCACAAGCGCCTGCGCCTCCGGCTGAGACATGGCCTTAATCGCTTCTGCGGTGCGCTCGCGGGTACAGGTGCAGGCGAAGCGCAGCGACTCAGGTGCAAACAGGCGCAGCGACTCCTCGTGAAACAGGCGGTGCAGCAGACTATCCGCATTCAGCGCCAGCAGCTCCTCGGGCTTGACCGTGGCGGCGAGCTGGCTGACGCGCTGCCAGAGATCTTCATCCTGCGCCTCGCCAGGGAGTTTTTGCAGCAGCAAGCCCGCTGCGTGCTGATCGTCGCAACTCAGCCAGACTTGGGTTGGCAGCTGCTCGGACTGTTCAAAGTAAGCGCCAATGGCATCTTGCAGGCGCTCGCCGAGCAGCGGCACCACGCCCTGGTAGTCCTGCTTGCCCGCGCCCATTTCGATGGTAATCAGCATTTGTCCGTCGCCGAGCAGCTCCTGCAAGCTGCTGCCCGTAACTTGCTCGGCGCATTTGGCCATACCGCGCAGGGTTTTGTCCGCTGTGACTTGCACCACCAGCAGCTCAATCTGGCCGCTGCCGCGCACTTGCAGGGTCAGGGCGCCGGCAAATTTTATCGTCTCGGCCAACAGTGCGGTGGCCGCCACCGCTTCGCCGAGCAGTTGTTTGACGCTATGCGGATAGTCTGCACGGCAGAGGATTTCCCGCCAGCTGTCCGCCAGCTGCACGACCTCGCCGCGCACATTGGAGTTATCAATCAGAAAGCGGGAGATTGCGTCAGTCGTCATCGTACCATTGCCTGGTTATTGGTCAGCAGGGGTGTGTACAGGCTATCCGCATAGAGTATGCGGATAGCCTGACAGCGGGAGATCAAGCATCCAGCTTTTGCTTGAGCAGCTGATTGACCTGACCGGGGTTGGCCTTGCCCTGCGAGGCTTTCATCACCTGGCCGACAAAGAAGCCGATCATCTTGCCGCGCTTCTCGGCGGGCGCGGCGCGGTATGCCGCGACTTGTTGTTCGTTGTTGGCCATCACCTCGGCGATGATTTTTTCAACCGCGCCGCTGTCGGTCATCTGTTTCAAGCCCTTGGCGGCGATCACGGCATCCGCATCGCCCTCGCCAGCCCAGACGCCGTCAAACACCTTGCGCGCGGCCGTGCCGGAGATGGTGTTGTCGGCAATCCGCGCCAGTATCCCGGCCAGCTGCTCGGCGCTGACCGGACAGGCTTGGATAGCCAGCTCGGCCTTGTTCAGCGCAGCGGCCACCTCGCCGTTGACCCAGTTGGCGGCGAGCTTGGCCTCGGCGCCTGCCGCCAGCACTGCTTCAAAGTAATCCGCCGTGGCCTTGTTCGCGGTCAGGACGCTGGCATCGTAAGGTTTCAGCCCCAGCGCATCAATATAGCGCTGCCTTTTTACATCGGGCAGTTCGGGCAGTTCGCCGCGCACGGCCTCAATAAAGCTGTCCTCCAGCTCGACGGGCAGCAAGTCCGGACAGGGGAAGTAGCGGTAGTCGTTGGCATCTTCCTTGCTGCGCATGGAGCGGGTTTCATCGGCATCGGGGTTGTACAAGCGGGTTTCCTGCACCACCTCGCCGCCAGCTTCGAGAATATCGGCCTGGCGTTCAATCTCGCACTGGATGGCGCGCTCGACAAAGCGGAAGGAGTTGAGGTTTTTAATCTCGGCGCGGGTGCCCAGCGCCGCTCCGGGGCGACGCAGGGAGACATTGACATCACAGCGAAACGAGCCTTCCTGCATATTGCCATCGCAAATGCCGATATACTGCACCAGCGCGTGTATCTTGCGCATATAGGCCACCGCTTCCTTGGCGGAGCGCATATCGGGTTCGGAGACAATCTCCAGCAGCGGCGTACCGGCGCGGTTCAGGTCAACCCCCGTGCAGCCGGGAATCTGGTCGTGAATCGACTTGCCCGCGTCCTCTTCCAAATGCGCGCGGGTGATGCCGATGCGCTTGCTGCGCAGCTCGCCACCTGCATCTTCAAACTCAATATCCAAATGCCCCTTGCCGACAATTGGGTAGTCCATCTGCGAGGTCTGATAGCCCTTGGGCAAGTCGGGGTAGAAGTAGTTTTTGCGCGCAAACACATTGCGTTTGCCAATCTCGGCATCCACCGCCAGACCAAACTTGGTCGCCATGCGCACTGCTTCCTTGTTCAACACCGGCAAAACCCCCGGCAAGCCCAAATCCACCGCGCAGGCCTGTGTATTCGGCGCTGCGCCATAGGCGGTGGAAGCCCCGGAAAAAATCTTGCTTTTTGTCGCCAGCTGAACGTGAATTTCCAGCCCCAGAACCACTTCCCAAGCCATATATCTACCTCATCAAAACCGCAGGGCGCAGAGAAAACCGCCGCGCCACAGCACACGGTTAATCAATTATCTTTCGCCACTACTGTCTTGCCAATCGGGAACAGTGAGACTTCTATAAACTTCAAATGCTGAAACGCAAAGGGAATGCCAATAATGCTGACAAAAAGCGCCAGCGCCGCGCTCAAGTGGCCTATCGCCAGCCAGATACCGGCAAAGACAAACCACAGCACATTGCCAATCACGCCCAGCGCACCGGTGCCAATGTCCTCGCCCTGGCGCTCGCGCACCTCATAGCCAAACGGCCACAACACCATGCGGCCAATGGTAAAGCAGGCGTGCGCCCAGGGCAGGCCGATAATCGAAATCGCCATCAGCACACCGCCCAAAAACCAGACCAGCCCCATCAGGCCGCCGCCGAGAATCAGCCACAGTATATTTAAAATCGTATTGAGCATTATTTAAACGCCTCAGGCACCTGCTCGTGCCAGTCTGTGGCCTGCTGGAATTGATGCGCTACATTCAGCAGCTTGGGCTCGGCAAAGTAATTGCCAATCAGCTGCAGGCCAACGGGCAGCTGCGCCGCCGTAAAGCCCGCCGGTATCGACATGCCGGGCAAGCCCGCCAAGTTCACCGCAATGGTGTAAATATCGGACAAGTACATGGACACCGGATCATCGGCCTTCTCGCCGGCCTTAAACGCCACCTCTGGCGCCGTGGGGCCGAGAATTACATCGACTTCGGCAAAGGCGCGCTTGAAATCGTCAGAAATCAGGTGGCGAATCTGCTGCGCCTTGATGTAGTAGGCATCGTAATAACCCGCAGACAGTGCGTAAGTGCCGACCATAATGCGCCGCTTCACCTCATCGCCAAAGCCTTCGGCGCGCGAGCGGGAGTATAAATCCTGCAAGTCCCTGGGGTTATCGCAGCGGTGGCCAAAGCGCACGCCATCCATGCGCGACAGATTGGACGAGCACTCCGCTGGGGCGACCACATAGTAGACCGGCACCGACAAGTGCGAGTTGGGCAGGCTGATTTCGACAATCTCGGCGCCGAGCTTTTGGTATTCAGCAATCGCCGCGTCAATCACCTCGGCCACATCGGCACTCAAGCCCTCGCCAAAAAACTCTTTCGGCAGGCCAATTTTCAGCCCCTGCAAGGGCTGGTTCAGCTCGCCGTTATAGTCGGGCACCGGGCGCTCCAGCGAGGTGGAGTCACGCGAGTCAAACCCGGCCATGGATTGCAGCAGCAGGCCGCAATCCTCTGCCGTGCGCGCAAAGGGCCCGGCCTGGTCAAGGCTGGAGGCAAAGGCAATCATGCCGTAGCGCGAGCAACTGCCGTAGGTGGGCTTGAGACCGCTGACGCCGCAAAATGCTGCGGGCTGGCGAATCGAGCCACCGGTATCGGTGCCGGTGGCACCCGGCACCAAGCGCGCCGCCACCGCCGCCGCCGAACCGCCCGAGGAGCCGCCCGGAACGCGGCTGGTATCCCAGGGGTTTTTCACCCCGCCGTAAAAGCTGGTCTCATTGGAGGAGCCCATCGCGAACTCGTCCATATTCAGCTTGCCGAGCATCACCATGCCGGCGGCGGCCATCTTCTCCACCACGCCGGCACTATAGGGGGCGATAAAGTTATCGAGCATTTTTGAGCCGCAACTGGTGCGCACGCCCTCGGTGCAGAAAATATCCTTGTGCGCAAACGGCACGCCGAGCAAGGCGCCTGCCAGACTATCCGCATTGCCCGCTGCGCGCTGCGCATCCGCCGCGCGCGCCGCTGCCAGCGCCTGCTCCTCGGTGATCGTCACAAAGGCGTTGATGTCTTGGTGCGCCTTAATCCGCTGCAAGAAGTGCTGCGTCAGCTCGACACTGGAGTACTCACCCGCCGCCAGACCCGCTGACAGCGCCGCTATGGTTTTATTATGCATAATTATTCGATGACCTTGGGTACAACAAACAAGCCCGCTTCCACTGCGGGAGCCTGGGACTGTAACTGCTCGCGCTGATTGCCTTCTGTCACGACATCTTCGCGCAGGCGCTGGTGCATGTGCAGGGGGTGCGCCATTGGCTCCACCCCGGTGGTATCCACCGAGTTCATCTGCTCGACCAGCTCCAGAATACTGGACAGGTTTTTGGCATAATCGGCCACCTGCTCCGCGCTGACATCCAGCCGGGCCAGGTGCGCCATTTTCTTTACTTCATCTTGGCTAATCGACATAAAAATAGACTGCTTTGCCCTGAAAGGCGGCAAAGGTAGCATTTTTTCACCCCAAATTCAGCGGTTTTTGTGCAGATGCAGCATTATATATTGCTATAGCCTATCCGCATTGCTACAGTTGCGCCCCTTTATAGATACAAACTGAGATAACACCGTGTTCGGAAGCTTTTTTTCTAACGATTTATCCATTGATCTGGGCACTGCCAACACCCTGATCTACGCGCGCGGCCAGGGCATCGTACTCGACGAGCCCTCCGTGGTTGCGATTCGCCGCGACCGCAACAGCGGCGCCTCCAAGCTCGAAGCCTTTGGTATGGATGCCAAGCGCATGCTCGGCCGCACCCCCGACAATATGGAAGCGATTCGCCCAATGAAAGACGGCGTGATTGCCGACTTCGACATGACCGCGAAGATGCTGCAACACTTTATCCGCAAGGCGCAGGCCAGCCGCAAGCTGCGCAGCCCGCGCGTGCTGATTTGCGTGCCCTGCGGTGCGACCCAGGTCGAGCGCCGCGCAATTCGCGAATCCGCCCAGGATGCCGGGGCGCGCAAGGCCTATTTAATTGAAGAACCCATGGCCGCGGCGATTGGCGCGGGCATGCCGGTGGACGAGCCGCGCGGCTCGATGGTGCTGGACATCGGCGGCGGCACCTCCGAAGTGGCGGTGATGTCCCTGAATGGGATTGTCTACTCCGCCTCGGTGCGGATTGGCGGCGACAAATTCGACGATGCCATCGTCAACTATATTCGCCGCAACTACGGCATCCTGATTGGCGAGGCCACCGCCGAGCGCATCAAACACCAGATTGCCACCGCCTACCCCGGCAAGGAACTGAAAGAAATGGAAGTCAAGGGACGCAACCTCTCCGAGGGCGTACCGCGCAGCTTTACCGTCAACAGCAACGAGATTCTCGAAGCCCTACAAGAGCCACTGTACGGGATTGTCCACGCGGTCAAGGCCGCGCTGGAAGCCACACCCCCCGAGCTGGGTGCGGATGTCGCCGAGCGCGGGATTGTCCTCACCGGTGGCGGCGCCCTGCTGCACGACCTGGATCGTCTGATTATGGAAGAGACCGGCCTGCCGGTGCTGGTTGCCGAAGACCCGCTGACCTGCGTAGCGCGCGGCGGCGGCAAGGTGTTGGAGCTGATTGACGAGCACGGCGACGAGTTCTTCTCGCTCGACTGATTCGAGCACTCGAAGAAGGCGCGCGCTGCACGGGGCAATCCAGACTATCCGCATAGCACAGCCGTTGCTATGCGGATAGTCTCCCCGCTATCAACAGCAAGCGTCGGCAATTCGCTATACACCCGGCTCGCAGTAGCTTATATTCCCGCCCATGCAAGGTACATTATTCCAACAGGGCGCCAGCCCGACATTGCGCATGATTTTTTGCGTGATTGCCTGCCTGGCCCTGATGACCATCGACAACCGCCACCACCACCTCGAAGGTGTGCGGCGCAGTATTGATTACGTCATCACCCCGGTGCGCTATGTGATTAACGCACCCTTTGTATTCCTCGGCTGGAGCCAGCACAAGCTCAGCCTGCACAGCACCCTGATGGCCGAAAACGCCCGGCTGAAAAAGGAAAACTTTTCCCTGCACACCCGCCAGCAAAAACTGGACATTCTGCAACAGGAAAACCAGCGCCTGCGCGAGCTGCTCGGCTCCTCCTCACACATCACCGAACGCTCCCTGGTCGCCGAGCTGCTCAATGTTGCCCTGAACCCCTACTCGCAGCAAATCAGCCTCAACAAGGGTCTGCACGATGATGTCTATGTCGGCCAGCCGATTATCAGCGCCGATGGCGTTATGGGGCAAGTCATCCACGTCAGCGAGTACAGCAGCATCGCCCTGCTGATTTCCGATGCCAAGCACGACATCCCCGTGCAGTCCAACCGCTCCGGCCTGCGCACCCTGGCGCGCGGCACCGGCAACCCCGACGAACTGGAACTGCTGCACATCCCCAACAGCGCCGATTTGGCAGTTGGCGATCTGATGATTTCCTCGGGGCTGGGGCAGCGCTTTCCGCGCAACTACCCGGTCGCCGTGGTGCAGACCATCACCCCCGAGCCGGGCAGCCCCTTTGCCAAAGTCACCGCCAAACCCACGGCCAAGCTCGACCAGACCAATGAGCTGCTGCTAATCTGGCCAGCAGCACAGGCACAGCAAGCCGCTCCGGCTCCGGCTTCGACCCCGACCAGCGGAGCGCCCCATGAATAGCGTGCAAATTCGCTGGCTGATTGCCGCCACCTTGCTGGTTGCCTGCATGTTTATGCAAATCCCGCTGCCGGCATTTGCCGAAAAAATGCGCCCCGACTTTATCACCCTGACCCTGATGTACTGGTGGCTGGCGCACCCGGAAAAGGTCGGCGTTATCAGCGGCTTTGTGATGGGGCTGGTGCTGGATGTGATGTACGGCTCCCTGCTCGGCGAACACGCCCTCGGCACGGTGCTGATCGCTTGGGTGTTTGTCAAAAACTATCAGCTTATCCGCGTCCTGCACCTGGATCGGCAGGCGATGATTGTCGGTCTGCTGCTGCTCGCCAAACAATTCCTCGCCTACTGGATCGACAGCGCCCGCGGCTACGACACCGGCTCGACCCTGCTGTACTTCTCCCCCGCCCTGGTCGGCGCGCTGCTGTGGCCGTGGCTGTTTATCCTGATGCGCGACCTGCGCCGCAAAGTCAGCCGCAGGCTGTAAACCAAGGAATCGCACCATGTCCCAGGCCATCGAAGAGCTGCAAATCAAAGTCGCCTATCTGGAAAACCTGCACGAGGAACTGAATCAAGTCGTCGTGCAACTGCAAAGTGAAAACCTGCAACTCAAACAACAACTCGCCGACATCCAGACACACCTGAAAAACCAGGGCAGCGCCTCGGGACAGGAGACCAGCCTGTTTGCACAACTGGCCGAGGAAAAACCGCCGCATTATTAAAGGAATCTCTGAACAAGTCGCGAGCGGCTTTTAACTGGCCATAATCCGCTACTTCTGCGTTGGAAAACTTGGAAAAGCTTCCGCTCCTGCTCACGCCCCTCGCCTACCTCCTGTAGGCGATAGCTGGCTAATCCCGGCGTTTTCCGCCTCCGACCCCAAGGATGGGGGAGGTAGGGCGACGCAGGAAGCCAAAGCCGAGAATTAGCGAATTCTGTCTCAGTGAAAATTCCACTCAGACTTATTCAGAGATTCCTAAAGAAACCTCTGAGCAAGCCCTTTCTGGACTATCCGCATTGCAAGAAGCAAATGCGGATAGTCTGTGGAGTACTCGTTCAGAGCGTTCTTAACTTGGTTCTTAACCTGGCTCATCACCCACCAGCAGCTTGGCGCCGACAATGCGATGTGCGGGCACGCGCAAGTGCTCGGCCACTCCGCTCTTGTCGCTGGCCTTGAGCACTCGCCCGGCACTGTCGTATTGCAAGCCATTGCACGGCTCGATAAACCCGGCGTGACCACGGCTGTCGTCGCGCCACTCCACCTCGCACTGCTCGCCCCTGGCGAATACCAGCAAATACGCTGGCAACAAACCACGGTGCAGATAGCTCACCCCCGCTGGCAGCGGCTTGAGTTTTGACCACTCATCGTGCACTTGCGCATCCAGTGCGCGCAGGCTCTGCACCTGGCTGCGGCGGCGCTTGACCAGCAGCAGCCGGGTGCCGTGCCAGTCCAGCACCCGCACCTGACCGGGCGCCATACCGGCGAGGCTAAATACCTGCACCTTGTCCAGCTCGGGGTTCTCCCTGACCAGCGAGGCGAGCAGCACGGCAACAATCGCCAGCACCGCCGCCAGCAACATCAGCCGCACGACAAATTCCAGATAAACCCGGCGTTGCTTATCACTCAACTCAAACATGCTCAGAATGATACACTTGGCAGCATGCTATGGTGCAGTGAAAATATCGCAGAAATCACCGTTTGGGCGGACAAGCCGCAGTGGCAGCCCGATGCGGATAGTCTGGCAGCGCAGCTGTCGCTGCCCGTGCGCGCAAGCTCCAGCGGCTTGCAGCTGTGCTATCGCGACAATACCCTGCAGCTGCTCGACCATCGCCCCGGTGCCGCTGGCGCAGTCTATGTGGACTTTGTCCAGGGCAAGGCCGCTCACCGCCGTCAGTACGGCGGCGGGCGCAACCAGACGCTGGCCAAAGCCATTGGGCTGAAAGCCGGTATCACGCCACGGGTGCTGGACTGCACAGCGGGCATGGGGCGGGATGCCTTTGTCCTCGCCAGTCTCGGCTGCCCCGTCACCCTGCTGGAGCGCGCAGCGATTACCCATGCGCTGCTCGCAGACGGCCTGCGCCGCGCCGCAGACGATGCACACACCGCCGCCATCGCCGCCAGAATGAGCCTGTTTAAGCTATCCGCATTGGACTATTTAGCCACGCCAGCGCCGGGCTGTGACAGCCGCCATGATGTGATTTATCTGGACCCCATGTACCCGCACCGGGAGAAATCCGCGCTGGTTAAAAAAGACATGCGCCTGTTCCGCGAGCTGGTCGGCGATGACCTCGATGCCGAGCAACTGCTGACAACAGCACTGGCCGCGCGCCCGGCACGGGTAGTGGTCAAGCGACCGCGCAGTGCGCCGCCGCTGGCCGGACACAAGCCCGCCGCGATTGTTGCCAGCAAAA
>PDWJ01005386.1_pt1 | contig 10552 bp, 7 predicted proteins | sample 1430881 | NCBI WGS metagenome assembly PDWJ01 (sample SAMN01162460, study PRJNA174530) | Oral metagenome, whole genome shotgun sequencing project. | biome: Marine environment; feature: Marine mammal; material: Swab sample of the gingival sulcus; isolation source: swab sample of gingival sulcus... | reverse complement strand
TTGTGTTGCAAGAGGTCCTGTTGCCCACGTAGACCTCATTCACGATGATTCTAGCTACGTTGTTCACTTCGGACCCGTCAGCGTTCGGCTCGATGCAAACGCCCTGGATTCGCTCTTGGCCACGCTCATCGAAGCTCATGAGGCTCGGTCTCCCTCGCTCGATGATGTTCCTCTGACCACAACGATGGCGGGAAGCTGTTGACCGCTGCAGATCGTGCGCCGTGGTTCGCGCTACGTCACCCAGCGAGTGTACAAGTAAACAACCGTCGAAGTGATCATCAATGCATCGATTCGGTCGAGGATTCCGCCATGGCCGGGCAGAATTGCGCCTGAATCTTTGACTCCTGTGGATCGTTTGATCAGCGATTCACCAAGGTCTCCCATTTGCCCTAAAAGCGCACCCACCACAGCGAGCACCACCGCATGCAAAAGTGGAAGGCATTGCAGGAACCAGAAGTGGGCGACGACGGCCACGAGCGCAGCGCAAAACAGTCCCCCCAACGAGCCTTCAATTGTCTTTTTCGGACTCACCGCCTCGTAGAGTTTGCGCTTGCCCAGGTGGCGACCAACGAAGTAGCCGCCTGTGTCCGAAGCCCATGCGAGCCCAAGAGCAAGAACCACATACCCTGGTCCGTGCCATCCCGGCTGCTCTTTGCGAAGTAGAGCGAGCGTTGTCAGACACCCGCCAATGTAAAGTGGGCCGAAGCTTCCCGCCATAACACGCAGTGCGGTGGTTTGAATGTCTCCCAGCCTCCACAGCACAACGAGCATGCTTAAAAGAGGTATGATGAGTAAAATCGTAAGCATCACCAGGGCGTTGTCGTTGAGGGAATAGACACACACCGAGGTCGTCAGACACAGCAAGACCCCAACGAATTGGGCGACGCGGTCTGTTGGATGGGTCATTGAAAATAGCTCGAACGCCCCCACACATCCAGCGATGGTGACAAGGACATTCGAGCCCCAAGTGGGACCTAGGTACAACAGAGCGAGTAGGACGGGAATGCCCACAGCGGCCGTTGCAAGACGACTGGTAAGGTTGCTGACAGCCACGTTTGGCCCTTTTCAGCGGATCCGCTTGTGTTCCGAATGGAGCAACCAGCGGTCCCGGTGGTGAAAAAATGCCAGCGATGGCTAGCACGTATAGGTGGTTTTGGGAAAGAACAACCCGGCTTTCTGACGAATCAAACCTTCTCAACAGATCGTTGTGCTTGCGAGAGGTTGCTTGAATCGTTCGGTTCCTCCAATCGTTTTCCCATCAACGCCTCCCACATACCCTTATCGTCATGAGCCGCCATCGATGTCGCCAAGGCAGCGAGGATCATGATCAACGCCCGCCCTGGCACGTCGAGCGTCGGTCCTGCTACCAACGTGAGCACCAAAGCGCCAACGACAGTGACCATCTGTTTGCGCGCGAATAGGGTGGCGAAGGCGGCTACTGGTCCGAGTATCACCACGAAACCGTCCACCACGCGGGGAAACACAGACCGCGGAAGCGGCAACAATTGATCCTGAAATCTCGCGGCAAGTACCATCAAGTTGGGTGCATTGGACTGCGTACCAGACCTGGCAGCCCAAACGATGAGCATCGTGAAACACAGAGCTGCCATGGTTGAAAAAGAGACTGTCTTACGTTTTCTGGACGCAAGCCAAGCCAGCGCTATGAATACAGCAAGGCCATGGATAAAAACGGAAGCGGTAGCCAGAGCGTTGGACATGGGAGAGAACTCGGTGGCCTGTGCGACAGAGAATATTGATACCAGGCCTGCGCTCACGATTCGGGTTGTGCCTGCCAGACCCATGAGTCCCATGATCATTCCTAAAGCTCTCGAACGCGCTTCACGAAGACCCTCAAAAGCCGCTATGAGCGTTGCAGAGCAGGCGATGAGGCCCAAGAAAAGACACGCAAAGGCAGACAGTCGGAAGCGCGATGCAGGAACGGCGAGTACCAACACGATGGTTGTCTGGGCCACCAAAAGAACTCGGGCAACGAGTGAAACACGGGTATCCCGTCCCACACCAATCAGAAGGACAATGCACAACCCCGAACAAACGAGGGCGAGCATGTGGGAGCTGACCCCCGCCAACAGATCGACATAGTCGATGAGGTTTCCCACCGACAGTCCTGCCGTTTTGAAAGCTGGTGCGATTGCCTGCGCCAAGAGCATCGTGAACCACGCAAAAATCGCTGCAGGCCGAATCATGCGTCTCACCTCGATGAAGTAGACGCGTGTGGCACGTGCCTGCGATGAAAGGCTTTCCAGTTGTTCCGTCACAGCTCCTCTTGGTGAGCTGCAAACGATAGGTTCTGCTCACAGACAGTTGCAAGCGGCTGTTGTTTGATCGATTCGTGTGGAAAGCACATTGGCGACAGCATCCTAGTACCGTCTTTGCCAAGTTCGAAGTTCGAAGTGCTCACGTTTCAACAACCCCCTCAACCACGTTGCGGACGCTTGAGCGGTTCAACCTGACCGTAGCGGGATCGACTCCCCGGTTGTCCAGGAGGCGGAGCGCCACGTTCTCGTGGATCAGAGGGCGGTTTGGGTTGGCGAGGCGGAGGTTGCTTCGGGCCTTTGATCGCTGGTGGGCGATTGAGCATGTAGGGCCGTGCGTTCATCGTTGAGCAGGCGTAAATCGGGTTTCGGTGGAATTCCCAGTGCAGGTAGACATTGCCATCGGAAGAGATGATGGCGGGAGGGGCCTGGCCAAAGGGAGCTGAACGCTGAACCGAATCCAAAGCACCCACGTCGAATCGCGTGATCCCACTGGTTTTGATAACGCCCATTCGGATCACGCGCCCCGTTTTTGGTTCGACTACGATCTCCAACCTCGTAAACAGTTTATAGTTGTTGATCGGGTTGTCGAAAGGGAGTCTGTCTAGCGACGCAAGAAAGGTATCAGCGAACACCGGATGCAACCGATTATGAATGCGTACGAGGTAGGTAGCAAAAGGGACCCGGGCGGTGTTGAGCGCGGTCTGGTTGCCCGGTCGTACCGACGACACATAGTTCTCGATGGCTGCGCGCCATCGCTCGAAGTTGTTTGACTTCCAAGAGCCACGATGCTTGCTGCGCCTTCGCTCACCATCGGCCGCACGAGCCCTCGTCAATTTCTCTGAGCCTACCGCGGCTACCACGTCGTTGATGTTCAGGTTTGTGCGAATGCCGTTCTCGTTGGGTCCCACGCCCAGCCCAATTCTAGGAGCTCGAGGCAAAGGGCGTGTGGTGGGCGTAGTGGAGCCCGAAGCTTGCGGATTCTTGTTGCGTCGAGGATCCAACGAATAGCTTCCCTTGTTGCCGGTGAGCGACTCTGGCCCCTGTGCACTTTTTCTTGAAGGCTCTGTTTGAGATGGTGGCGGAGATTTTTGTGCTGCCCGAGGCGTCTCCGGACTTCCTCCCGACGGTGGCGTGAGAGCGGGAGCCTTCGGCGGCTTGTCGACGTTTCCAGCGATGGGTTCGTCCACATGCTCGCCCGGCGCCTTGTCAGGGTCACCGTCACGGTCTTCGTCCTCAGCAATCAAGGTTTCGTCTGCGTTGCCAGGGTTCCTATGTTCTGAAATGTGCTGCCCACCAGGGGTTGGATTCGGATCATCTTGGTCGTGGGACGTGATCCGCGCCACCGTTTCCTTTTCGACGTGATTGGCTTCATCACCAATATGCTGCGCGTTGGGATTGTCTTTTTGGTTTTTTTCTACGTGCTGTTTGACCGCAATCCGACGGTCCTTTTTGGGCTGAACCACCAGCCGGGGAGGCTTTTTTTCGATCAACTTGGGCTTCGACGGAAAGATTTGAATTGGTTTGATCTTTTCACGCTCCTGCGGCTCGGGCTCCTCGGGCTGCTTCTCGGTTTGCTTTTCAGGCTCCGGTTCGTTTGACTCCTCGAGATCGTTCGGTTGATTGAGCTCGGATTCTGATTCAGAGGCTTCAGGAATGGGTTCAATTGAAGGCACTTTTTCGAGGGTTACCTCCACCACATCATTGGAGGCAAACTCCCATTGCACCGACTCTGCAAACCAACGAACCTCGGTCACGTCCTCTACCACCCGTGCCAGGCGTTCAGCGCCAGCAGACCACATCAAGTGGGCAACAACAGCGGTGCCAATCCAGGCCAGAAAGGGTATGCCGGTTTCCCGTTTCATCGCATCGAGCGCAGCTCTCCCACCAACTCGGAGGAAAAGATACTTACTTCAGATGCGAGATGGATTGCACGATGTCAAGCGAGTGGGGTCGCCTTTTGACTGAACCCATGGTTTTTCGCCCCGCCTCACTAGACTTTCGTAATCGCGTGCCAATGCTCGTCAATTTCGTCTGGGGTGAATACACCCGCTGATTCATCCTTGAACTTACCAGCACTCTCCACAAAACGAAACGCGTACATGCGAGATCCGGTTGCCGCGATGACATATCCCGTGCGGTCTCCACATCGATCGCTCCCAAGTGCAACAATCGCCGGCGCCACATGCTCTGGCGTGAGGTTGTTGAACCCTTCGAGAAGCGGAAGCGCCTCCGTCATGCGGGTCTTTGCCAATGGCGCGACGGCGTTGACCGTTATCTTGTGCTTCTGCCATTCGATCGACGCTGTCCGCATGAGACCGTGAATCCCCCCACACGCGGCCGCAAGATTCGCTTGGGAGAAGTTACCGAGGTAACCGGGAAGCCCTGTTGCTAGGACCATTCGACCGCCATGTCCCATGGAGATCATCTGCCGGGCAGCAGCCTGCATGACGAAAAAGGTACCGTTGATTCCCGTCCCCACAACCTTGTCCCACGAGGCCTCGTCCATCTTGAGCAACGTCTTGTCTCGGGCAATGCCTGCGCAACACACCAAGACGTCGATGTCCCCGAACGAATCAATGGCCGCCTGGACGGCTGCTTTGGCCCCCCTTGCGGTGGAAATGTCGTCAACACTATCAACCGCTTTTCCCCCGTCAGAAATGATTTGTTCCACAACCGTTGCGGCCACAGAATCATCTCTGCCTGTTCCGTCCAGCATACAACCGATGTCATTGACGACAACACGGGCTCCTTGTTGTGCCAAGGCGATAGCTGCCGCGCGGCCAACGCCACGTCCACCACCCGTGATGAGTGCGGTTTTTCCTTCGAGCAAAGCCATGAACCGCGAGTATGCATGGCCGGCGCCAGCACACAAGTAGGAACGCATCGGGCCGTGCGCCCGACAAGATTGTGTCGTCCTGGTTTTGTTTTTTCGTCTGTGTTGTCCGGACGGTGTTGTCCGGACGGTGTTGTCCGGACGGTGTTGTCCGGACTGTGCTAACCCTCTGATGTTGCTCACGCAGCGCACCTCAGCTGGAGAGAAGCATGAAACACCACAGAGTTGCGGTCGTCGACTTCGGCGGGCAGTACGCTCACCTTGTCGCTAACAAGATCCGCCGCTTGCACGTGTTGGCGGAAATCCTCAACCCTGAGGCATCGATATCCGCGTTTGCTGCTTACCAAGGGCTCATCCTTTCTGGTAGCCCAGCGCTTTTCTCTCACGGGGACAAAGGTGGCGTTGATCCGAGAGTCTTTGACTTGGACATCCCCATCCTGGGTTTGTGCTTCGGACATCAACAAATGGCCAAACACTACGGAGGGGTTATCGAACACACCGCGCGTGAATATGGACCTGCGAATCTGCAAGCATCCACCGATAGTCCTATCTTCTTCAACCTGCCAAGCTCTCAAGTCGTTTGGATGAGCCACGGTGATTCCGTCACTGAATTGCCCAAGCACTTTTGCGAAATCGGGGCGTCCATCAACCCCGATGGCACGCGCCACGCAAACGCCGCCATGGCAAGTGATGAGCTCAAACGCTACGGCTTTCAGTTTCATCCAGAAGTGGACGACACCGAGCACGGTGAAGCCATGCTCCGAAACTTTGTCATCAACGTTTGCGGGTGCAAACCGTCGTGGACAATGAACCACTACGTGCAAGGGCAAGTTGAGGCCATCCGTAGGGAAGTAGGCGATAAGGGTGTATTCTTGCTTGTCTCCGGAGGCGTGGATTCCACGGTTTGTGCAAGTCTGCTCGGCAAAGCCCTTGGTTCAGACAAGCTACACTTGCTTCATGTGGACCATGGCATGATGCGAAAAAACGAGTCCGAGTGTGTCATCGCCGAACTGACACGGCTGGACTTGGCCAAGAACCTGCATTTCGTTGATGCTTCCGATCAATTCATCAAAGCCCTCAATGGCGTCATCGAACCCGAAGAAAAACGCAAAGTCATTGGCAATACCTTCCTTGAAGTCTTCGAAAAGGAAGCCAAACGACACCAGTTATCCGACCTTTTGCTCGGGCAAGGGACCATCTATCCCGATACCGTTGAAACGGGCGGAACCAAGCGCGCTGATACCATCAAAACACACCACAATCGCGTTCCCTTGATCCAAGAAAGGATTGCGCAGGGCAAAGTCATTGAACCGCTCAAAGATCTCTACAAGGTTGAGGTTCGCGAGCTCGGAGAGGAACTGGGTATCGACGCTTCTCTTATTTGGCGTCACCCTTTTCCAGGTCCTGGACTCGGCGTGCGTGTGCTTTGCTCAGACGGTCTATCGCCAGTCGGTCACAACCCCGATGCGGTTCAACCTATCCTTGACCGTTTGACGAAACCGTTGGGCCTGTCCGCTCTATTGCTCCCTGCAAAGTCTGTTGGCGTGAAGGCCGATGTGCGCGTTTACGAACAACCTGTCCTGCTCTGGGGAAAAGCCGACTTCGACGCGCTCACACGTGTTGCAACTCAGATCTTCCAGCGCGTTCCAGGCGTGAATCGATGCGTCTTTGACCTGACCGGAAAAGGCGCCAACTGGGCAACACCGATCACTGCAACCATCACACGCGCTCGCCTCGATCTGCTTCGGGAAGCAGACGATATTGTTATGCGTGCGCTCAAAAAGCACGGACTGATGAAGTCGGTGTGGCAGTGTCCAATCGTTCTGCTCCCTCTGTGCATCAATGGGCACGGAAAGGAATTGGTCATCATCAGGCCGGTGCAAAGCGAGCGCGCCATGACCGCTCGTCCTGCGCCTTTGCCGAATCGCGTTGTCGATGAAATACGCGCACCCATCCTGGCATTGCCAGAGGTCAGCGCATTGGTGATCGATGTAACAACCAAGCCTCCTGGTACCATCGAATGGGAATAATATATAAATTTAGAGCGATGTTAAAAACCATTGCAGGGAATCCCTTTGTTTCCCTGCCTACTGAAGTGCTTGAACGTATTTTTAACGACGCCAATAGAAAAAAATCGCCCATTCCGGTGAAGGGGACCATCAATGGAAAGTCATTCCAACAAACTTTGGTTAAATATAGAGGTGATTGGAGATTGTATGTCAATATGAAAATGCTGAGGAATTCGCCAAGGAGAATCGGAGAAGAAATAGAGGTTGCGATAGAATTTGACCCTCGTGACCGGACCATTAAGCCACATTCCAAGTGGCTAAAAGCTTTGGCGGAAAATAACGCAGCAAATAAAGTTTTTGAAAACCTATCTGCCTCAAAACAGAAGGAAATCGTCAGATACATTGCAAACCTCAAAACAGAAAGTAGCATTGATAGAAATGTTGAGAGGGCGATAAATTTCTTGCTCGGGAAAGGACGATTCGTGGGTCGAAAAAAACCTTAGATAATCAAGATTTTATTTGTGATTGAAAGAGATGTTGATACAAATCAAGCCTGGTTCTGCTTGTGTTGGGTGAAAAATCAGAATAGGTGGAAGAAATTTATCGCTCTTGATTCGAAAACTCAAAGCCAATGGGTAACATCCTATCAATGCCATCTAGATAAAAGTGATTCGGCAAAATGGTGGTAAATGTGCAATTGTGGTGAGGGGGCTTCCGAACCATTCCACTCCATTGTACCAATGGATGCTTAAGCAAGATACCGTGCTCACCCGCGAGGCATCGCGACGCTGCCTGCCTTCAACCTCTTTGCTCCGCAGTGCGCGATGCCTGTTCACGAACGTCGAGCAACGGCCTGCCTACACCCTTATGCTCGACGGTCGTCAGTCTCTCACCCAGAATCGAACTCAACCAGAATCGAACCTTCGGTCGCTCTCTGCGTCCATGCCTCCTTCAACACGCTCCAGTGTGCGCGGGCGAGTAGGCTGTTTTTTCAGCTCGCACGGGTCACCACGGGGCTGGGCAAAGACTTGCGGATGAACCGATCAGGGCAAGGAGCTTGTTCTTTTCCCAATCAATCTAGTTTTTTTGAAGATTTTTTGATTTTTGTTCGCAAAAGAAGCAATGGCGCAAGCTCGGGGGTGGTTTGCCATTGCCAGTCGGGCTGAAGACGCACTGGGCACCTGACTACCCCTTTAACGTTTTGGCAAGCTTGCTGGCCGCGATGAGCAGCGGCGACCACGAAGGACCAAAAGGCGGCGCATACGCCAGATCCATACCGTACAGGTCGTTGACGGTCATTCGTCCATGAAGGGCAGCCGCAACTGTGTCGATCTTGTGTGCTGCCGCTTCTGGACCCACCATCGTGGCGCCCAATAGCTTGCCACTCTTTTTGTCTGCCACCAGTCCAACCGAAATCCTTCCGCCACCAGGATAGTAGTGGGCACGTGTAACACTCAAAATTTCCGCGCCTACCGCATCGAATCCCGCATCCTTGGCTTCCTGTAGCGATAGCCCCGTGCGAGCGATCTCCAACCCAAAAAACTTGAACACAGCCGTACCCAGTACCCCTGGTGCTTGGCCATGTCCCCCAACCATGTTTTGACCAACAAGCTTTCCCGCACGATTCGCTCTGAGCGCCAACGCTATCCACGTCGATTTGCCTGTCACCACATGCTGCGCATCCGCACAATCCCCTGCCGCATAGACATTCGCCTCCGACGTCTCGAGCTTTTCATTCACCGCAATCGATCCAGCCGCCCCTAGCTCAAGCCCCGCCTGCTCAGCCATGCTGGAGTTCGGACGTACCCCCACTGCAACGAGCACCATGTCTGCATCCACTTTGCCATCCGTTGTTTCAAGGACGATCCCTGTCGTCCCGCGCTCGGCTCGATTAACGCGAGCGCTCAGCTTCATATGCACCCCATGTCGTTTGGCTTCCTCCAACAGTCGCTTGCGCATGCTGTGAGGCAAAAACGGTGCAATCTCAGGCATGGCTTCCACAACAGTCACATCCAAACCAAGCTCACGGAGGTTTTCTGTGGCCTCGAGCCCGATATATCCCCCGCCAATGACCGCAGCCGTCTTTGGCCTCTTCGCTAAGGCCGCTTTTACATCACGACCATCCTGTAAGGTTTTGAGTGTATAGACCCCATTTCCCCACAGTTCTGCCAGCCCGTCAATCGGGGGACGAATCGCGCTTGCCCCCGTCGCGATCAACAATCGATCGTAGGTCAGCTCAAAGGTACCATTCTCTGCCAATCCGCTTACCATCTTGGCCTTCGGATCAAGGCGATCGACCCGATGCCTCAGCCGGACGTCGAGGTTTCGGTCGCGTCGGAATTGTTCGGCTGAAATGATGTTCAACTCCTCCACATCAGCCCCCTCGAGTAACTTATAAGGAAGCCCACAGGCGCCATAGGAAACGTCATTGGTTGCTTCCAGAATGATGATTTCAGCATCGGGAGCACGACGACGCGCTTCGCTTGCCGCGCTCATTCCAGCCGCATCTCCGCCAACAATCACAAGCCGCATACCAAGCTCCTGGTTTTCGTCTCCAACCATTTCTACCTACCGAGCGGACGCTTTGCCAAGAGTCAGATTGGTCAAAGGGCAGTTTTTCGTTTGAGTCGAGTGCCATACGATAGATTCGATGGAAGCACGTCTTTGCCAACGCCCATGCTCCTCCCTCGGCAAGCGCCTTCTTTGAACACCGCTTGGTTTGTGTCTAGTCTCCCCCACCGCACGAAACCGTCAGCGAATACTGACGATACAACCAAGGAGCCCTTCTGATGGTTGATTCCTTCCGAGAACAAATCGTAGCTGGAATCCCTGATCGTCTGCCTGAAGTCCCGCCCGAGGCGCCTGGCATCAGCCACGCTCCACCGCGACGGCAAGTGCTCTCGTCCACCGAACGGCAACAGGCCCTTCGCAATGCTCTTCGCTACTTCCCTGCCCACATGCATGCCGCCCTCGCTCCAGAGTTTGCTCAGGAGCTTGCCAAGTTCGGTCGAATCTATATGCACCGATTTCGGCCACACTACGCGATGCACGCCCGCCCGATCAGTGACTACCCCGCACGCTGCGTGGAGGCGGCCGCCATCCAATTGATGATCACAAACAACTTAGATCCAGCAGTTGCTCAGCACCCCTACGAGCTGATCACCTATGGAGGCAACGGCACCGTTTTTCAAAATTGGGCCCAGTACCTGCTCACCATGCAGTACCTGTCGAAGCTTGAGCGCAGTCAAACACTTGTTCTGTATTCTGGCCATCCACTCGGGCTATTTCCATCCACAGAACAAGGACCTCGCGTGGTTCTGACCAACGGAATGGTCATCCCTCATTACAGCAAGCAGGAGGACTACGAGCGGTTGGCTGCATTGGGCGTCACCTCTTACGGACAGATGACCGCCGGCTCGTATATGTACATTGGA
>PDWJ01005384.1_pt1 | contig 10558 bp, 8 predicted proteins | sample 1430881 | NCBI WGS metagenome assembly PDWJ01 (sample SAMN01162460, study PRJNA174530) | Oral metagenome, whole genome shotgun sequencing project. | biome: Marine environment; feature: Marine mammal; material: Swab sample of the gingival sulcus; isolation source: swab sample of gingival sulcus... | reverse complement strand
GTAGAAAAATTAGCTGGAGAGTTAAATCTTCAAATAACTGAAATACAGAATATTAATTAAACACTGTCATTAGTAGTAGGTTTTGAAGAATGAAAAACCATATCGAGAGCACAACATAGAGATGCAATGCTTTGTATCTAAAATCGCCAAAAGCTAACAGTTAAAGGCAACTAAGGTAGAGAAAAAATAATTATTAATTACTAATTGTTAACAGATAATAAACCAAAGGCTAAAGGCCAACAGCCAAACGCCAACAACAGTCCAAAAAAACAATAAAATAAATGAAAACAAAAGTAGCTGTCGGTATCGACATTGGAGGTACAAATACCGTAATTGGTTTTGTAGATAAAAAAGGAAATTGTATGGCAAAAACTTCTATTCCTACCGTAACGAGTAAGGGAGAAGATGTGTATGTTCAGAGTATTACTAATGCCATAGATGATTTACAGAAAGCACATCAATTAGATATTGCAGATATTGTTGCTATTGGAGTGGGTGCGCCTAATGGGAATTTTTTTAACGGAAGTATAGAATATGCTCCTAATCTAAATTTTAAAGGAATTGTTCCATTGGCAAGTCTTATCAAACAAAAAACTGGTATTGTTACGTTTTTGACCAATGATGCTAATGCGGCTGCAATAGGTGAAAAGTTGTATGGCGTAGCAAAAGATATTGATGATTTTGTAATGATAACGTTGGGAACAGGTTTGGGAAGCGGTATTTTTGTCAATGGAGATTTGTTGTATGGCCATGATGGGTTTGCCGGAGAATTGGGGCATACTGAAACCGTAAATAATGGCAGACAGTGTAAATGTGGAAAGAAAGGTTGTTTAGAGACCTATTGTTCGGCTACCGGAATTAAGAGAACGGTATTTAATTTAATGGCAGAGGCTGTTTACGAGTCGCCACTACAAGATATTCCTTTCAATCAACTCCAATCAAAGGACATTTATAATCATGCCTTAAATGGCGATAAATTGGCTTTAGCGGCATTTGATTTTACAGCAAAGGTATTGGGTAAGCATTTGGCAGATGTAGTAGCTTTTTCCAGCCCTAAGCTGATTGTTATATTCGGTGGATTGGCAAATGCAGGAAATATCTTGCTTGAACCACTCACAAAATACTTTAATGAAGCATTACTGCCGATTTATAGAGGAAAGATACAAATTAAACCCTCATTATTGCCACAAGGCGATGCTGCTATATTAGGTGCGGCAGCACTGGGTTGGCAGAATATATAAATAGTTTGGTTGGTAAGAAATAAGACGTATTCATAAAGATATTGTCAAAAACCGAGTTTTTTTTAACTCGGTTTTTTTACTTCTCAACAGAAATATTAATGCTATTTTCTGAATCTTTCTAAATATACTTACTTGCCTCTTTTATGCTTAACTTATCCATTTTATCCTGATATTTTTCTATAAAATCTCTGACCCATTGTGGATTTGTCTTTGAATAATCTCTTAGGCTCCACCCTATGGCTTTATTGATAAAAAACTCATCACTACCTAAGTTATTCACAATGATTTCTGCTAATAATTTGGTATTGGTTTTTTCTTTTCTCAAAAGTTGGTGATCGATTGCAATTCTTCTCACCCAAAAATCCTCATCTTTCGACCATTTCAGCATCAAGTCATCTATTCGACAATCTGTAAGTCCAATATTTCCCACAATTCTATCTAATCGGTCAATAGTATCCCACCATTGTTTTGTTTTGATGTATTTCAATAATTTAGGCACATCTTTGTAGCTTAAATACTTTGCCATTGCTATCAGATAATCCATTACCAGATATTGAAATTCTCTGTATTCATCTTCGTAACACTTATCCAAAAATTCCCAATCTATTCTTTTATTTTTCTTTTCTTCTTTCAAGAAGTCTTTATATAATGCTCTTCTTTCAGGGGTTTGCAAACCATAAAAACTAAATTGATTTCTCATATACTTTGATTCATGTATCGCTTTTTCCTGATTCCTATTCTTTTCAAATAGCTGTTTTATCTTTAAATATTTTTCCATAAAAGACCTCCTTTTGTCTGATTACTTTGTTTAGATAGGTTTTATTTACTGATATTGTTTATTATTTTCATCCATTTTCTTTGCCTGTGAGCATAAAACCATTTTGCCCAGATATATACAAAGTAAGTTTTCCAACCGGCATATATCTCAACGATATCTGTATATTCTGTTTCTGTTTCACTTAATTTTTTCAGTGTAATTTCATGATTCCAAATTGGTACATAAGTATTTTTTTCGTGGGTATATATTCTTTTCGTTTCATCAAATTCAATTACATTAATTGTATGAATTCCAAATGGAATAAACCCCAAAAGTTTAGCTTTAAATACAAAAGTTTCTCCCGCTTTCCATAACAACTCCTTACTATTATTAATCGGTGTAAAAGTAATATAAGGATATGCTATCCGACTAAGTATTTCAAACTTTTGCAAAAGCTTAAAAATCTTACCTTTAGATGCTGGAAATACGGATGTTCGTTTAACTATTCTTTTTCGCTTATTCATTTTAAAAATGATTAATTTTTACATTTCTTGAAGCCTTAAACAGTTTTACAATAGTTATCATTATTTTGGCAAGATAAAAGCATTGCGATAAGAGAAACTAAATATAAGATGTTTTTTCTCATAATCTCTACTATTTTACAATGATATTAAATTGGTCGTAATATGCTTCTTTTACAAATTCATCTATCCACCCATAAAATTCTTGTATATCAACAAATGTAGGCGTTTTTTCCATCCATATTTTCATGTGTTGTTCTGTTACAGTAAAAATTTCTTGTTCAATTGGTTCTATTTTTTGAACAATCCCTGTATGTTCGGCATTGATTAACATTGATATTTGTAAATACTTATATCCGGAAGAACGTTTGATAGGATAACACTTATTTTTCAATTCTAAAGCCATTTCATTTAATGGTGCATTTTCTTCCCCTTTTCCGGTAAGAATTGCAGGTAAATTTTTTCCTCCTCTAACCCATGTTGGAATGGCTATGCAGGTATTTGGAAATCCTACATTTGTCCATATCGAAGCCATATCTTTTGGCTCTCCGGCTTTTACACCGCGTACCACCATAGATGATGATGAGCCATGTCGGGTAATTAAATCTCCGGAATTAATAAAGTGCTCACCGGCAGGAATTTTTTCATATTCTACTCTAAAATTTTTCTTCATTACTGAATGTCTAAAACAACGGGAGAAATCTTGAATAATCGTTTGATAATTCAGTTTTCCCATGGATTCAGCTTGATAGAAAATATCTTGAGCTGTTTGGAAACGTATAAATCCATATCCAACATCTTTTTTACCTGAATAAGAGTAATTCGTACGAATAATATAACCATTTGGTGCAGTCAATGGGTCATTAGCATCAAATTTGGTAAACGTTTGATTGTTTACCTCATAAAAAGCAGCTCCTCCATTGGCATCAATCACACCAAAATGAGCCGCCAATCCCATTGGCTTTGTCATATTTTTTAGCATTTCCTCAAAATCTTCTAACGTAGCACAAGTTTCAAGTGCCATTTTCATCACAATGCCCTCCTGATCTTTTATTGAAGTGGAATCATCCATATTTACGTTAAAAGAGGCGCTATTCATAATAGCAAAACCCTCTGAATTAGCACCAGACCATACATTTTCTCCATCTAAATCTTCACTGTTTACCAAGCCTATAAAATGATACTTTCCATCATCAAAAAACATTAATTTATTCTTGAAATGCCCTGAATCTCTTAGTTTCCAAATCATGGGGCGACCATCTTTGGTATATTTTCCTGAAATTACGGCAGTAGTACAAGCTAAATTCACATTTACCAACCAAAGAAACAGGATAATTAATATGCTTTTTTTCATCTTTCTATTTTTATTATAGTTGAGCTCATTTATTCTTAACTTAGTAAAAATGTTGTATCAGAAAATTAATCTATCAACATTTTTCTTACTAGCACTATTTTGACATTTTAAAAAACTAAATGGGTATAAGACTTATACAAAAATACAACAATTCTCATATCCCAACAAGAAAAACAGAACAACTCATTATTAAAGAATCAATGAGTTAAAAGTTCTTCATTACACATTGGCAATAAGTGATGAATTAATAATTGAAGAAAGCCTCATCTTTGCATATATCGCCATACCACAAACAACGAGCATAAAGCCAATAAAACCCCAGAAATAAAAGGTAATTGCCAATTGTAAATCCACATTAAACCACCCAATACAGGAACAATTACAGCTGTAATATGGTTGATTGTAAAGCCCACAGCCATAGAAGGGGCAATGTCTTTGGGGTCTGCATGTTTTTGAAAATAAGTACGTATGCCTATACTAAAGTTAAAAAACAAATGGTCTAAAATGTAAAGTAATGCCACTACCCATTTAATATCTATAAGCGCATAGGCGGCAAAGATAATAGCAAGACTGCTATATTCTAATGTAAGCATACGACGTTCGCCATATTTGTTAATTCCTTTGGCTATCAATGGATTGAAAAAGTAAGCAATTATATTATTTACCACAAATAGTCCACTAATTTCTTGAATAGAAAAATGGTGTCTCTCTACCAACATAAATACTGCAAAAACAACAAAAATCTGACGACGTGCCCCACTCAAGAAATTAAGGATATAATAGAGCCAATACTTACGCTTAAGTATCATCTTTTTGTGTTGTATAGGAATATCTTCTTTGGTAGGATGAAGTTGCAGAGCATATAAACCTATGGCTACTACCATAATGCCCAATATACTATAATTAACTGTGAAGCTAAGCCATGAACTCAACACCAAAATAAGTAACCCTACAGCTATATTGGTTACAGCTGTTAAGCTACGGATACGTGCTAAGACCATAGGTGTGTGTTTATGGGAAAAATATTGCAAACTAAGCGACTGATTGGTAGTTTCAAAATAATGAAAACCCAAAGACATGATAAAAGTGGTAAAAATAAGCCCCCATAGGGACGGAAAAAAACCTGTAAGCATCACTCCTATTCCTAAAATAATGATAGATAAAGCTGCTAACACATGTTCTTTTACCAATAACAATACAAAAATAACCAAAAGAGATAAGAAACCCGGCACTTCTCTTACTGATTGAATAATGCCTACTTGTAAGCCATTTAAACCTACATTATCCACTGCAAAATTATTGAACAATGTACGCCAGCCTTGTAACCCAATAGCTGCACCTGTCGCCAATAGTAGTAGATATTTAAACATTGGCTCTTGAGCCAAACGTTGCATGTCTCTTTTTACCATAATTATTTTATTATCAAATAAATATAATACTTTACTCAATCAAGAGAAATTACTTTTTAGCAAAGTATTGTTTAAAGAAATCACATAATAATTAGTGGTTATAAAAAAGTTTCTAACAAAAGGAATGGACGAAATAAATTTCCAAACGACTTTTGGTTTTAGACCAAATTTTATCTCATAATTCGGATTGATAAAATACAATATCCTTTTGTCTATTATATAATGCTGCCTTTTTACAATTTTTTCAAAACGCTCAACTGTAATTCCTGTTTCTTTTACCTCTAATAAATTATTTATTGTCGCCTCACTTTCGCCAAAAACTTTCATTATAAATCTATAAACCGAACGAGGTAAAATATGAAAATAGGGAAGTTTTGATAAGAACTTACTTTTACAAATCTGCTGGTGTCCGCCAAAAGGATTGTGCCATGGAGGAAAACCAAGAAAAAATTTACTATCCGGTTTTAGAAATCTTTTCACAAAACCCATAAACTTTTCTTGATTATGAATATGTTCCAACACATCTCTCATCATTATGATATCGAATTTTCCGATATCTTCTACCGTTAGATTATATATGTCATTACATATAAATTTAATATTTTGAGAATTATTTGTTGTTTCAAAAAATAGGTTTGCATTCTCTATTTTCTGTTGAGACATATCCACTCCCACAATTTTTTTGCAGCCGGCATTAAGAAAAGGCATTAAATTCCCCCCTTCACCACAACCTATTTCCAACACTGATGTTTCTTCATTAACATCTTTTAGCGCTTGTATAAAAGGAATGACGTATTTTTCGGTTGTAATTCCTTGTTCTTCAAAATATTTTTTTCTATTGAGATGTCTTTCTTGCATTATTTTTTGATTAAGTATTGGGTTTTGGTGGATTAGCCCTTGGAGTTTAGCTTTTAGCGACTTAAGATTTTATGTCTATTCAAAGCACAAAAACTGCTCTCTCATTTTTAAATTTACCAAAATAGTTACAACAAAGCATTATAGCACTATTTTCTTTTAAATTTTTGATAAAAGTAGTATTTATTTTTGATTTTTAAAAACGAACAACACAAAAAAAGAAGGGATAATAAATATCCCTTCTTCAATTTCAAAAATTACGAAAATTATTTTAATTAAAAGTTCATTGAACCATTTGTTTGATAAACATAGTTGAATTTCATTAATCCACCATGATCTTCTTCATCTAAATAGTTAGTGAATTGAATTTTGGCGTATTTTCCATCAGCAGTTTTTACAACAAAAACATGATCATTAATCGTCCAAGCCAATGTTTCATGTTCAAAATCTGCCCATAAATCAAGAGCGGTATTTCCAGGAACATCTTTGATGTCTTGAGCCGGATTTGTTGGAGGCATATTTAAGAAAATACGAATTTGTGTATCTACAACGTAATCATTTTCAGGTGCAGTAGTTACATCTGCCATCACGTTAGATTCCATTTCAAAAACACCAGCTTGTCCGTTACCTGAAGTTCCTCCATTTGTACGTACATTACTATTATGGAAAGCAAGATCCCAATTGTCTTTTTCTTTCCATGCAGCATCATCTCCCTCAGCAGGATCAGCAGAACCTTCGCCTACAAGACCATCTTTGAAAGAGAAATAATACCATGTTTTTCTATCACTTACATTTAACTCAAAAGAACCGGATACTAATGTTTGAGAAAGTGTTACTTTTTCTGTCATGTCATCTCCATTCATTGTTACACTTCCTGTATAATCAGGATAACCTTCTTTTTTTACAGTGTAGTTATAAGTACCTTCATCTAAATCAAGAGAAGCCATACCTTTGTCATCAGAAGTTAACTCTTTGCTATTAATGGTAATCATTGCTCCTGCAACAGCTACTGATTCAGCATCTTTAACCTCAAAAGTAAGTTTTGCAACTTTGTCTTTAGTACATGAAGCCATGAATAAAAGGCTTAATGCCACAAATGTTAATTTTAAAATTTTTGATTTTGTCATAATAATTTAATGTATTTTAATGTTTATAAAAATTTAAAAATGAAAGGTCAATCCTCCATAAAATGTTCTACCGGGATTGACTACGGCAGATCGAACAAGTTCCGAATAATTAAAAATATTGTGCACTCCCAATTGAAGGTCTAATGTAATGCCTTTATAAACGCGGAAATTTTGTGTATAAGACGCATTCCACAGTGTATAAGGCTTACTTTCTCTTTTAACCGTTTCCGTTTCAATAACTTCTCCTGTATTTGGATCTTCAATTTCATTTATACTTTGATATAATCTAGCTGATGCCCCTCTTCCCGATAAGGTAATGGATAGTGGGGTTTTTATATCTGAGATCTTCCAAGTAAAAGAAGCATTTCCCGTATGTCTGCTATTTCCATATAATTCTAAACCTGTAACCACATTTTTGGCTTTGGTATAGGCATATCCTATCCTCACTTTTAAATGAGAAAATAAACTAAAATTCACATAGCTTTCAACTCCTTGTATTTCGGCTTCAGCTACATTTTTATGATGAATTTCCATTTTTTGAGTAACGGAATTAATCGTTGTAATGGTTTCAATTTTATTAATAATAGAATTGCTATATGCATTCACAGACATATTGAAACTGCCTTTGGTATATTCACCTGAAAGTGAGAAATAATTGGCATTTTCAGCTTTTAAGTCCGGATTACCATATATCCAAAACATGCCTTGATGGTCAAAATTATAATATAACTCTTTAAGTGTTGGCGATTTATATCCTTTAGAAGCATTTCCTCTGAACTTAAATCTGTTTAACTTATACATTACCGAAACTTTGGGTGTAAAATGATGCCCAAAAGCTGAGTGGTAAGTATATCTACCGCCTCCGATAATCTCTAACTGTTTTAACAACTGGTAATCCAATTGAACAAAAGCATTCATATCAGAAGAATATTTATTTTTATCCGATTCGGGAATGTCTATTCCAAAAAATCTGGAAGAATAAATTTTTTCCATATTTAATTCTGCTCCGGTTACCATTTCCAATTTTGGCGTCAGGGCATAAACGTCTGTCAATAAAAATGTTGAGAAATGATAATCAGCATATTTGGCTGTGCTATCATTTTTATTTTCATACACTTTAAACCCACGATACAAATCTGTATTTACATTAAAATCCAACGAATGTCTATCGGAAAATGTTGCTAAGAAGGTAGCGCCTCCTGTAATATTATCATTTTTGTTATGAATATGTTTCAAGCTATTCGGTGGCAATATATTTTCATGATGAAAATAATTACCATGCGCTTTTATGCGATATATGTCATTAAATTTATATTCCGCTTTCAATCCGCCGGAGTAATCGGTATAACCTTGTGCAACAATAGTAACCGGAGGAATTGTATCTTGTGCTGTGATAACACTATCAGATTTCAAGATGTATCCATCCGATGAATTTCTAAAGCCATTTAACATGATACTAAAGTTATCTCTATGCGTTCCGATACTAAATGTATTATTAAGTGTATTAAAATTCGAATATCGGCTACCAATATTGCCTTCAAAAGGTTTATCCACATCTTTGGTAATAATGTTAATAATAGCTCCCATGGCATTTGAACCGTAAAGCACTGAAGAAGAACCATTAATAATCTCAATTCGTTTGATGTTAGAAGCGTCTATTCGGCTAAAATTTACATTACCCCGAGTTTCATTGGCCATACGCTCCCCATCTAATAATACCAATACATAATTATTATCTAACCCTTGCACTTGAATGTTTTCACCATGAGCATCGGGTGAGAATTGCACCCCCGGCATTGCTAATTCTATGGCATCAAATGCTGTAACAGCTCCAATTTCTTTGATTTCTTCCTCAGATACCACTTTGGTAAGAACTGGTGAATTGTCAATAGATTTTCGAGTTCTTGTTCCTGTAATCACAAATTCTCCAAGTTCAATATCATGCTCTTGTAAAAGAAAATTAAGGATTAATTTTTCTCCTTTGGACAAATCCACTGCTTTTTCCTCAGGCTCAAAACCCATCATAGATACTTTTACTTTCGTAAGATTGGTACTGATATTCTTTAATTCATAAAACCCCGCTTCGTTAGATATAGTGCCTTGATGCCCAATCATAATTGAAGCACCGGGAATAGGCTTTCCATTTTTTTTGCTTTTAATGACGCCGGAAATCGTCGCCCTATTTTGCGACATGCCTGCAAATGCAAATAATGAGATGCAAACAAATGTTAGTATGTAATTTTTCACTTATTTATATATAAATATTTAATCTGCAAAAGTATTTTCTTTTAAAATGACATACAATCCCTATTATTAGGGATTTTTTGAATACTCAAACCTGATTACATGGTGGTGTAGTAATAAAAAATCGTTAAAACATCATTTTTTGTTTATAAAAAATTCGCATATCAATTGATATTTTTTTATTTAACCGAAAAAGATATGTGATTTTCCAATTTATCTAATGTTGTAACCGAAGGAAGATATTTATTAAATAATTCAATGTTAGTTTTATCAAATTTATCAAACAATTTTTTAATGTTTATTTCAATTTTAAGCCCCTCTTTAAAAACGAAATTATTTTTTAAATTTACTTCATAATAAAATGTTATTTTTGATTTTTCTTTTCCTTTAATTTCTGATTGATGTTTTAAAATAATTTTGTCAATTTCTCCATAATATCCTGTAAATATTTTGGGGTGTATTCGCCCTCCTTCATATAGAAATAACCATTTTGCATCTAATATTTCAGTAGGAAAAGCCATTATCTTATTATGTTGACCAATGGCATGAAAATAAAATTTATTGGTTTTATGTAATGTTGCAATATCTTTCTTTCGACAAAAACCTAAAGCTACTTTTTCTTTTAATTTAGGTTCTGAGCTTAAATACTTTGTATAAAATTTCCCAGTTTTAAAACCACTTATTTTACTTCTATATGAATTGGCAATCTCTTGATTTTCAATCTCTTCTTTTCTGCATTTGCTAATTTCTAAATATTCGAACTCTTGTTCAATACCTAAAAATCTTCTATTCGATAAATTAGCAGCAATACCTGTTGTACTACTTCCCGAAAATGGATCCAACACCCAAGCATTTGGTTTTGTAGAGGCTAAGATTAAACGAGTTAAAACAGATAATGGTTTTTGAGTTGGATGTTTTCCGCACGATTTTTCCCAAGCAGCAATGGCAGGCAAACTCCAAACATCTTTCATTTGTTTATTATTATTAAGTTCTTTCATTAACTCATAATTGAAGTAATGAGGTACATTTCTGTTTTTTCTTGCCCAAATA
>PDWJ01005383.1_pt1 | contig 10562 bp, 10 predicted proteins | sample 1430881 | NCBI WGS metagenome assembly PDWJ01 (sample SAMN01162460, study PRJNA174530) | Oral metagenome, whole genome shotgun sequencing project. | biome: Marine environment; feature: Marine mammal; material: Swab sample of the gingival sulcus; isolation source: swab sample of gingival sulcus... | reverse complement strand
TTTTTTTTTTTTTTTTTTTTTTTTTTTTTTTGAAATTGTTTCTATTCCATTCTGTCTTTTTTTAATTAATACGAAACTGGACAAATATATGAATTTTTTTTAAATTGAGACCTTTTTCGGAAAGTTTTTCCAAAAAACAATTTCGGAAGTAAGGAGGTTTTATAAAAAATATGTGATATTTTTGCATGCTAATTATAAAAAGTTCATAAATATGTTGAGTAGAAGGCATCTTAGGATAAAAGTTATGCAGGCTATCTATGCGATGAATCGTGCGGATGGGGTAAGTATGAAGGAAGGTGAAGATTTTTTGAAGGAGAGTTTATCCATGATCCATGATCTTTACATTCATCAGCTTTCGTTTTTGGTGGAATTTATTGACTTTGCAAATGTTAAAATAGAAGATGCCAAGTTAAAGTATCTTCCTACGGAGGAAGATTTGAATCCGAATACTCGATTTATTGATAATCGTTTTATTAAGCAACTTTCTCAAAATAAAGAGTTCAATCTTCGCAGGAATAATTTGAAAATTTCTTGGGCAGATGAGCAAGAAATGATACGTAAGTTGTACAACATCTTTAAAGGTAGTGACGAATATCAGGCGTACATGTCGGCGGAAAAAAATGATTATGAAGCTGATAAAGATATTTTGATCAAGTTTGTCAAACGTTTTGCCGGAAGATATGAGCTTTTGGAAAGTTTTTATGAGGCGCAATCTGTTTTTTGGGCTGATGATTTTGATACCGCAAATATGATGGTGATCAAAACATTAAAATTGTGGAAGGAGTCTTACGATGAGATGCAAATACTTCCGGGAATTTATAATACGAAAGGTAAGGCAGATCCAAAAGAAGATGAGAAGTTTGTTTATTCACTTTTCAGAAAAACGCTTCTGAATGGCGATAAATATTTCGACATAATTAGTGAAAATGTCAAAAACTGGGATTCTGATCGTATAGCTATGTTGGATATGCTTATTCTAAAGATGGCAGCAACTGAATTTGAGTTTTTTCCATCAATACCAATTAAAGTAACGATTAATGAATACCTTGAAATTTCCAAAATTTACAGTACCGAGAAAAGTAAGACATTTATAAACGGTGTTTTGGAAAAAATTATGACTTATTTGAAAGAAAATGAACGGCTCAATAAGTTTGGGCGTGGTTTACTAAATTAATTTGATTTTAAATTTTTTAACATGAGATTGAGTATACAGATAGCGATTGTTTTTGCTTTATTACTGGGTTGTGTTTCCTGTAATCAGGACGCAAGCAAAGACCGATTGAATCCAAAAGAACTTATTAAGAACCCGAACTCTGCGAACGGTGGAGAATCGCAAAATATTGCCGTTATTAAGTTTGCTGAGGATGTTCACGACTTTGGAAATGTTATGCGTGGCGAAAAGGTGAGCTATAGTTTTAAGTTTACCAACATTGGAGGAGCTGATTTGGTTATTTCAAATGTTTCAGCTGCCTGCGGTTGCACAATCACGGATTATCCGAAAGGCAAAATTGCTCCTCAGGAATCCGATTATGTGACGGTTACATTTGACAGTTCGCAAAAAAAAGGGTATCAAAATAAAAAGGTAACGATTTTGTCTAACACTCAGCCGAGTAAATCAATTTTGAGAGTAAAGGCAAAAGTAATTATACCATAATATATTTAACTTAAAGAGAAAATTATGAATTTATTATTTATTCTATTATTTGGACCGCAACAAGGGGAGGGGAATCCTATAGTCCAGTTGTTGCCCATTTTTGCAGTATTGGTAGTGTTTTGGTTGTTCTTTATTCGTCCGCAAACGAAGAAGGCGAAAGAAGAACGTAAGTATCGAGAGGCTTTAAAGAAAGGAGATAAAGTTGTAACTATCGGAGGTATTCACGGTAAAGTGACTGAGGTTACTGAAAAAACTGTTACAATTGAGGTTCTTGACAAGTCTAAAATGATTGTTGAAAAAGCAGCTGTTTCAATGGCAGGTGTTAATGAACAACAGATGACACAAAAATAATTGAGCGATGAAAGCCGATCTTAGAAAACGTGTTGGAGGATTGCTTTCGCAGTCTTGGAATAAAAGTCTTAAAGATCGGCTTTACGTTTTTGGTATTTGTCTCGGAATTTCGATTTTCTTTTGGCTTTTGATTAAGCTTTCGAAAGATTATTCAACCACGGTAAAATATCCGGTTCAGTTTTCAGGTCTTCCGGTTGATTATTATACGCTGAAAGAACCCGAACCGTATCTAAATTTTGAAATAACCGCCAAAGGTTCTGATATACTTGATTTGAAATACTTTTCGACTAAGAATAAAATTGACGTTGAACTGGAACGGGCGGTATTAACCAGAATAGAGGATCGTTATATTGCAAAAATTCCTACGGTGAATTACTTAAAATCAATTGCTTCAAAATCAAAATATTACGATATTCTAAATCGAATATATCCGGACACACTTTATTTTGAATTTGCAAAACTTAGTCACAAAAAAGTTCCTGTTTTTGCAAATGTTGACTTTAGTCTTCAGCGACAATACTTCTACTATGATTCCGTATCTTTAAGTCGTGATAGTATTATCCTTACAGGTATATCGAATGAGTTGGACAGCATTGATTTTGTGAGTACGCGCTTAGTGGAAAGGCATAACATTGATAATAATATCAATGAAATGGTTTCGATTGAAGTACCGCAGCATTTAAAAAGTGTTCGTGCTGACGTGGAAAATCTGACTTTAAAGGCTTTTGTCGAGGAATATACTGAAGATAGTAAGAATGTCAAGGTGCATATTTTTAATGTTCCGGAAGAATATGAACTTAAAATATTTCCTGAAAATATTCGAATTAATTACAATGTAGCTCTAAAAGACTATGCCGTGATTGATGAGGATAGTTTTATGGTTTATGTTGATTTTCCGAATGATAGTATTTTGGAAAACACTCGTAGATTAAAAGTAAATTTGAACAAAATTCCACCGCACATAGTGGTCAGAAGCATGGAACCTGCGGAGGTGGAATTTATTTTAATTGAGAAATATGATTAAAGTAGCCTTAACGGGAAATATTGGTAGTGGGAAATCAATGATTGCCTCCATATTTGAATTATTGAATGTTCCCGTTTATTACGCCGATTTGGCTTCGAAAAAAATTCTTGATTTAGAAAGCACTAAAGAATCTTTATTGTCAGCATTTGGCGGTACTATTTTGACGAAAAATAATAGCATAGACAAGAAAGCATTGGCTGCTATTGTATTTCACGATAAAAAAGCTTTGCAAGCATTGAATGCAATCATGCACCCTTTGGTTGCTGATGATTTTGATCAATGGTGCAGCGAACATCAGCAAAGTCCTTACGTTATTCAGGAAGCTGCTGTCGTTATTGAATCGGGATCATGGAAAAAATTTGATAAGATTATTCTGGTAAGTGCTCCGAAGCAGCTCCGATTAGAACGTGTTATGAAAAGGGATCAGGTTTCGGAAAAAGAAGTACTCGCCCGCATGGCTAATCAAATGAGTGAAGGTGACAAAGTTTCCTACGCAGATTATTTTATCATCAATGACGGTACTCAATTTTTGATGGATCAGATCCTGAAGATTCACAAGCAACTAATTTAGTTATTCTTTTTATATTTTTACTTTAATGGCAATGGATACACTTCTTCCGGGAGCGACAATGCCTGACGAATAAGGGCGGTATCGCTTATTTAGGATGTTGTTGATTCCGAAATGAAAGGTGTACCTTTTTTTATAGATGTAGGAATTATTCCAATTTACAACCCACCAAGATGGAGAATATGTTTCTCCGTTTTCATTTGTTAAATAAATGTGTGTTTTTGATTTTTCACTCTTCGCCAAGTTTTCTGCACGAATTTTTCCATTATATATGGCGGAAATCGTTGATTTTATTTTTTTGCCTTGATAACTTAGTTTAGCAGTTCCGTAAGCCGGAGGCACGTGCCGAAGCGGTTGGTTTTCATTGTCACGCCCGTAAATGAAATTTGCATTTATATCCAATCGTAGTTTTTTATTGAATTGAATATGACTTTTTGCTGAAATTCCGGCTATGTAAGCATACGAAGTATTTACCAATGCTTGAACCCTGCTTAGCTCTCCGTCATACAAAATGCTGTCCTGACCATCAAAAGTGAAGTCCTTTCGAACCATCGCATCATGTAAATAAGACATGAAAGCCGTTGTTTCAAATCCAAAGTATTCATTTATATCTTTGTAAATCCCGAAATCAGTACTGTATATATATTCAGGCTTCAAGTTTTTGTTTGGAACAATGACAAAGCCCGGCTCTGAATCAAAGACTTTAGCAATATCATCCAAATTGGGAGCTCTAAATCCCGAACCAATATTCATTGTTAGTTGCGATGAAGTATTAATTAAATAAGCGAAGCCTATTGATCCGTTTAAGGAACTGCTTCGTAAAATTATTTCGTTGAACGGAAAACTATAGCTTGTCGTAGTGCTGAGTTTGGAAATCAGATTTGAATTGTTAAATCGAAGCCCTGTGTTGATAAATAGCTTCTCGTTCAGACTTTTCTTGTAACTTGAATATATCGCCGTTGAAAAGAGATAATTTAAACTATCCGGATACCTTGAGCTGGTTGATTGTATTGTGTTTGTGTAAATATTTTTCAGTATCCCCTCCGAAGTAATGTGATTGTATACAGTTTCTAAGCCGTAATAGATTGTTTCTTTCTTACTTATTTTTTTTTCTGCATCCACATTGAGCGATAGGGCATTCACAGTTTCTGTTCTGGATCTCAATTCCGATTTTCCGAATTTTCTGTCGTGTCTGCTTTCCTGATAGAATTGGTTGGAGAGTGTTAGTTTTAAATTATCGTATAGCAATTTTTTTTGGTGATGTTTAATGTTTAAGTTCTGTATTGTCCATGTTTGAGGTCCGTAATACCAGTCAGCATATTTTAGGCGATCTCCCTTGTATTGGATTAATCGGTCATAGCGCGGAATATCAGACGAATTTGTAAAATAGACACTTAAATTTACATCCCAATGGTCATTTGGTCGAAATCTAAATTTTTGCATTAGGTTCACTTGCGAATATGCAGTACCCATTTGTATGCGTGGATTCGCATTTTGAATGATGGTATCTCGATTGTTTATTCGCGTGGTGTATTCATTTCTCAAATATGCATCCGGACCATATTTCCCCATTTTTTGATTTCCGAAACGACTAAAAGAAATGCTCGTGTACGAAGCAAATTTTCGGTAGCCGAAGTTAATATCAATATGGCTGCTTTTTTCTTGATTCGCAGAATTGTATCGAGCCATAAAATTAGCACTGAAATGATCGTCAGTGAACGACAGTGCAGCTTGTTTCGATTTGAAAGCTATCACCCCTCCAAGCGCATCCGATCCATAAATCACAGTTCCGGGGCCAAAAATAATTTCGGATGTTTCTACAATATTCGGGTCAATTGTGATAATATTTTGAAGATTGCCGCTTCTGTAGATGGCATTGTTCATTCTTACGCCATCAAAAACGAGCAACAGCGCATTTGCCGCAAAACCTCTGATCATGGGACTACCGCCTCCCATTTGACTTTTTTGGACAAATACTTCTCCCGAACTCTCAATTAAATCAGCAGCGTTTTGTGGGTTTACAAAATCAATTTCCTTCGAGGTGATTTGTGAGATTTTATTACTGATTTCACTTCTTTTCTGTTCCCATTTATTTGCCGATATTAGTATTTCATCAAGCATGATTGTTTTTTCATCTAAAAGAATGGTATTTCCCAACACAGTAATTTGATTAACACTAAGTTCCAAAGGTTGAAAGCTGGGATGCTGAAAGAAAAGTATGTCGTCCTCGCTAAAATCCTTAATCGAAAATTTACCTTTGTAATTCGATATTTGACTATCGGTTTGAGTCTTATTGAAAATAAAAACTCCTTCAACGGGACTACCATCTTTTGAGGAAAAAATCCGTGCTGTTTGAGCAAAGGAAATATTTGTCAAACACAAAATCAGGATTAATACCAAATATTGTATTCCGTATTGTCTATAATTATTTATCATTCTTTTGATTGCGCCTTGGTAGATGTTTTTACAGAGCGCAAAAATAAACAAAATTTGTACCAAAAGAGTAGCTACAGTATTTAAAGTTGTAAGCGTCCAGAGTATTCCTTTTCTATCAAGTCCGTTTTTACTTTCGTTCGATGGAAAAAACTTTTCAATTAAAAAATCTTAGGAAACATTTTCAGCTTTGTCCATCTCGCATATTTACCCCATCCTTGTTTTATCCAATGCCCCACAATCGGAAGCGGTATCATTATTTCCTTTTTACTGTTTCGGAATATGATTACTGCACCATTTCCGGTATCCATCACACAAATAATACTGATATGATTTTCATACGATTTTTTCTTGCCGCTATTTGTTTCTTGTTGCTTGATGTTGTATGCAGCATTTGTAGCCATTACCTCAGCGACATGACCTTGTTTTGCCACCCAATCAGGACCAAGTAATGCCGCAGAATCACCAATCGCGTATACATTTTCTTTATTTTCCACCTGACAAAATTTGTCCGTTTTTATAAAACCGCTTTCGTTTAATGGTAAATCACTGTTTTTCATAACACTTGATCCTTTTCCTCCGGAAATAAACATGGTCACATCCGATAATAATTCTGTATGATCTTCGAAAATGACACTTTGCGCGGTAAATTCAGTTATTTTTTTCCCAAAACGAGTTGCAATATTTTTGGCTTTAAACATTTTCAGCATGGAATTATAGGCTTTTTTACCCATTTTAATCCCCGGTTTTGGCATAGGAGCAAACATTGTAAGTTCAAATTTATCTCGAATATTTTTTTTTCGCAGGTATAAATCCAGATTGAACATAAGCTCAAAGGCAGGACCTCCACGCACAGCTGATTTATCCTTGGGATTGCCTCCAAATCCTATTGCAATTTTTCCACTGCCTTTTGCTATCAGGGCATCTATCTTGTCGCGGAGTTGCATCGTTTGTGCCGGCTTTCCACATATCGAGTCTGTGTATTCCATACCTTTCATTTGAATTTTATCTGCCCCCAATGCAACGACCAGATAGTCGTATTCAAATGTTTGCGTGCCACAAATTACTTTATTGTCCTCAGATTTGATTTGTTTCACACTGTCTATTGCAACATTAAAACCATGTTTTTTACTAATATCATGCAATGGAATGCGGGTTTTTTGAGGGGCTATGCCATGAATCGGTATCCATATTGATATGGGAAAAAGATACATAAAATCCCTGTCAGATACCAGTGTGACATCAAATGTTTTACTCTTTTGTAAATCAATTGCAGCTTGTACTCCTGCAAAACCACTTCCAAGTATTAGTATTTTTTTCATGCGTTTAAAGTTTTAATTTCAGTTAAGAATAATCTTTCGATAAATCACTTCGTTGTTTTTGTTATTGAATATTTTAATTATGTATATTCCTGAGTTTAAGCCACTCAGGTCAATGGTTGATGTGTTTTTGTCATGAATTTTCTTTATCAAGCAACCATCCAGTCCGTATACTTCAATTTTTGTAGGGTTTATGTCCGTATTCAAATAAACAACACCTGTTGAGGGGTTGGGAAAGATAATTTGTTTTTGTTCATCAATCAGGTTTTCATTATTCATTCCCACATAAACGCTAACGGAAGTTGTATCCCAGCTCATGTGTTCATTTAAAACTTCTTGACGTATGGTGTATACCCCGGAATTTGTGTAAGTGTGAACGGGGTTGTTTTCAATACTTGTATTGCCATCCCCGAAATAATATTTGACAGCGTTAGCACCCACACTTTCATCGGTGAATGTTAAGGTTCGGTTTTCAGCTTTATACGAAAAAGCTGCGTGAGGCTGATGTTGTTCATGGAGAAATTTATAGATCAAGTTGTTGACTGTATCCCAATAATTATTCGGATCATCAGGACCGAACATTCCATTATTTCCTCCATAAAAAATATGATGTCCTCCTTCAAGAAAAAACCACGAATGTTCCATTTCTAACTCCTCAAACCTTTCTTTTATAACCTTGCTGCCATAGGAATTGGGAAATTCTTCATAACCAAAAGGATGATCGATGCCGAAAGGAACGACAATATCGTCGGTTCCGTGGATTAACAGTGTCGGAATGGTGTCTTCGGGTTGAATAAGGTTGGTATCTTTCAAAGCTCCCCACAAATTAATAACGGCATTGGCTCTTCCGTCAAATTCTGTGTATAAGCCTTCATCCAGACCTCCTAAATCGGGGGCTTCAAATGTAAACGGAGGAATATTGGACGTGTAGGTGTATGCAGAGGCGGAAGTCGGAATTTCACTGTCTTCATTCATAAATGCGCTGTGTAAAGCAATAAAAGCCCCGGCACTGGAACCTGCCATGTAAATCATATTGGGGTCAATTCCGTATTCTTCGGCATGAGCTCTTAAAAAACGTATGGCACTCCGCCCGTCTTGTAAAGCTCGATACACTGCTCGAATACTGCTGTTTGAATCCGGAGGATTATATCCTTTTCGGTAATCAATCGTAGCCGTTACATATCCCCTTCGTGCTAGGGAATCGCAAAAAGCCATCATGTCATCACTTTGTCGTTGCCCGGTAAGAAATGACCCGGAATGAGAAAAAATGACAGCCGGACGGTTTGATAAATTATCATTGGACGGAACGTAAATATCCATTGCGAGGTTGCTATCGATCGTATTTGATTCATCCATATACGGAAACTCAAGGTATGGAACAGTGGTATAAACAACTGCTTCATGAATCACCGATGATGTTGTAATGTTTTGAGTGTATCGATATTGTTCAAAATTCTGAGCAGAAATTCCATAGCTGAGGATAAATGAAGTTATCAATAAATAAATATGTTTCATAATAATGTTTGTTTCAGCGTATAAATATACAAATTATGTGAATAGCCAAGCGAATCCCCATGCTGTAATACCTTTGCAAAGAATGATTATTCGGAGTTCGTACGCTAACTTATAAGTTATAAAGTAAAAAAGATGAACTTAAAAGGTTACAGAATTTTTCGAAGAATCTGTTGCAATTCCGAAAGCATCATGGCTGTTGCACCCCAAATAATATGATTTTGATAAACAAAAGCCGGAATTTCAAAAGTTCCGTACCGCTTCAATTCAAGCGTAACGTTCTGCTTAATGTTTCCATAGCAAAGCTTTTGTAAGTTCAACTCAATAATTTCAGCAACTTCTTTGTTGTCAGCTTTAAAAGTTGGTCGTTGGGAAGAATAGGCAAGAAAAACACTTACATTAAAATTTGATACAGGTATAAAAACATCAGACAATTGACCAATCACTTGATTTTCATTTAGTATCACGCCAATCTCTTCTTTTGTTTCGCGCAATGCTGTTGCCAGCAAATTTTTGTCACATTTTTCTGCTTTGCCGCCCGGAAAGCTTATTTGTCCGCTGTGGACACCCTCATATTCCGGTCGTTTTATGAGTGCGCAATGGTAAACATTTTCGATAGGGTAGAGCAAACAAAGCACACTGCTTTCACGAGTCTTGGACGATTTTGATTGTTTGGCTAAGTCTTTTCTTCTAAATTCTGAAATCATGAGCTTATGAGCTTCATAGCCCGGCAAATCTCGCAAGCCATCTTTTAACACTGCCGGAAATACGGCTTCTTCTTTAGTTTTCATACGAACCATTTTATACCAGTGTAACGCATAATTTTGAAATATGATTGACCGATAAATAAAAAATGTATTCAAGCCTGGCATCAATTTAAAATATGTTTATCTTAGCCAAGAAATAACAAGGATAAGCAAGAGCTCTGACAATGTATCATTGTGTCGACCGAAGTTGAAATGTCGTGTATTGATCGGAATTGAGATACAATATTTTTTAATCTTTTAGGCTTCTTGCAAAAACTGATTTACAGCTGATTAATCAAATGGTTAAAGAAAAATCACAAGAGATTACGCAAACCGCGGAAGAATTATCCTCAGGACATGTACTTATTTTGTATAATGATGATGAAAACACCTTTGATTTTATCATTGATACATTGATTGAAGTTGTCGGGCATTCTGCGGAACAAGCAGAACAATGTGCGTTAATTGCGCATTACAGAGGGAAATGTTCTATCAAGAAAGGAAGTCTTTCAGAACTAAAACCGATCTATACAGAAATGCTAAATCGGAAGATTATTGTTGAGATAAAATAAGGGAAATGACATTAATTATTTTTTTACTTCTTATGGGCATTCTTTTGATGCTTTTGGAAATATTTGTTATTCCCGGCATTGGTATTGCAGGAGTTTTGGGTGTGATTTGTTTTGGAGTTTCCATTTGGCTAGCCTATCAGTTGAGTATGACTACCGGACATTTGGTAATTGCCATATCCGTGTTGGCTTCAATTTTTGCACTGACAATTGCCCTGCGCTCTAACACTTGGAACAAGGTAGCTTTGCACAAAAAAATAGACGGTAAAGTTAATGTTGAAATTGAGGAAAATATCAAAGTAGGGGATGTGGGTGAAACCGTTTCACGCTTGATGCCTATGGGAAAAGCACGAATCAATGATATGTTTGTTGAAGTACATTCAACG
>PDWJ01005382.1_pt1 | contig 10563 bp, 12 predicted proteins | sample 1430881 | NCBI WGS metagenome assembly PDWJ01 (sample SAMN01162460, study PRJNA174530) | Oral metagenome, whole genome shotgun sequencing project. | biome: Marine environment; feature: Marine mammal; material: Swab sample of the gingival sulcus; isolation source: swab sample of gingival sulcus... | reverse complement strand
CGTCGAGGTGAACATCACCCACACCTACATCGGCGACCTGTCGGTTGAGCTCGTCCACCCGGGCGGCGGGCGGGTCGTGCTGAAGGAGTACGGCGAGGGCCGCAGCGACGACGACATCCACGAGACCTACGACATCAAGGACTTCGACGGCCTCGACGCCCAGGGCGCGTGGAGGCTGGAGGTCTTCGACCAGTGGGCCCGCGACACGGGCACCATCGACGGGTTCACGCTGCACCTGAAGTAGGCGATGGCACGCCACCAGAGCCTGTTGCGGGTGGCGGTCGCGGCGGCGCTGGCGTGGGGCTGCGGCGAGCGGGCCCCCGGGCCGCGCGTCTCGCCCGCGGACGCCGCGCCGCAGGCCGCCGCGCGGTCGGCCTCGCCGCCTCGCCCAGGCCCCGCCGACCGCGCGGTGTCGGAGCTGCGCGCGGCGGCCCTCAAGCGTCTCGCCTCGGACCGCGCCGTGGCCTCCAATGCCCTCGGCTACGAGCAGGCTCTGGCGCGCCAGGAGGCGGCCCGCGAGGGCACCGGGATGGCGGCGCACCTGCCACGCGGGCCCATCGACGCCGCCGCCCTCGAGGCGACCCTGCGCCGGCTCGCGCGGGACGAGGGGTTGCTCGTGGTCGCGTTGGAGATCGGCCCCGAGGTCCCGGCGGCGCCGGTCCCCGCCGAGCACCGAGGGGCCGGTCCCTACGCGTACTCGGACGCCCAGCTGTTCGCGACGCGGCCGCTGACCCTGACCCTGGGCGGCGCCACCGAGGCGGCCCTGGGTCGCTACTACGCCGCGGTCGTGGCCGCCGGCGTGCCCCTGCCCGTCTTCGAGGCCCGCGAGCGCTCGGCCGCCGGCGTGATCCTGCGCGGGCTGCTCTATCGCGAGTCGGACGCCGCTCCCCCACGTCACCTGGTGCCGCCCGTCGATCGCGCGGCGCTCGCGGCCGCCGCCGGCGTGACCGTGCCCGTGGGGCACCCGAGGCTCGCCGAGGTCGACGCGTTGCTCGCCCAGCGGGCGGCGCTGTCGCCGAAGCTCGAGGCCGCGATGGCGGCGCTGGGGAGATCTCACCTGGCGGCCGCGCGCCTTCGCTTCTATCGTGAGCTCACCGAGCGGCTTCAGGCGCGGCCGCTGCCGGTGCCACCAAGCGCGCAGCAGGAGCGAAAGACGCGATGAGCGACCCTACCGCGGACCCGCCCCCCGAGGTCGAGCCGCGCTTCGAAGACCTCTTGCGGGACCTCGAGGCCGTGGTCGACAAGCTCGAGCGCGGCGAGGTGCCCCTCGAGGAGGCCCTGGCGGAGTTCGAGCGCGGCTCGGCGCTGGCCACCCGCGCCGGCGCCATCTTGGACCGGGCCGAGGCGCGGGTGACTCAGCTCATCGAGGACCGCGAGGGGCGCCTGCGCGAGCTCCCCCTGGCCGATCGCGGTGAGTAAGGGCCCGGGCAAGCGTCGCCTGGACGTCCTGCTCGTCGAGCGCGGACTCGCGGAGAGCCGCAGCCGGGCCCAGGCGCTGATCTTGGCCGGCAAGGTCATCGTCGCCGGCCACCGGCGCGACAAGGCCGGCGAGCGCGTCGCCGCGGACGTGGCGCTGCGCGTCAAGGGCGACGACGGCTGGGCCTCGCGGGGCGCCCACAAGCTCCTCGGCGCGCTCGAGGCCTTCCCCTGGCTGGCGGGGCGCATCGAGGGGGCGGGCTGCTGGGACATCGGCGCGTCGACGGGCGGGTTCACCGACGTCCTGCTCCGGCGGGGGGCGGCGCGGGTCATCGCCCTCGACGTGGGCTATGGCCAGCTCCACGAGCGGCTCCGCCAGGACCCGCGCGTGATCGTCATGGACCGCACCAATGTGCGCCACCTCCAGCCCACAGATCTGGCGTTCCCGCCGTCGGTGGCGACCTGCGACGCGAGCTTCATCAGCGTCCGGCGCTTCCTCGACGTCATCTACCGAGCGCTCGCCCCCGGCGGGGTCCTCGTGGTGCTCGTCAAGCCGCAATTCGAGGTGGGCCGCGAGGCCGTCGGCAAGGGCGGCGTCGTTCGCGACGAGGCCGCGCGCCGACGCGCCCTCGATGAGGTCCGACAGGCCGCCGAGGCCCTAGGCTTCGAGGTGCGCGGGGCGGTCGAGTCGCCGATCGCGGGGCCCAAGGGGAACCGAGAGTGGCTCCTGGTGCTGCTGAAGGGCGAGGCTACCGCGGGGTAGGGCGGGGCGGCGCCCGGCGTGACGCGTCGACGAGGCGGCCGAGGGCCGACCCGACCGCGCGCGCGAGGTCGGGCGAGCGCACGGGGAGCGCGCGTCTGGCCCGGTGGTCCACGTCGCAGACAGCGACCGGAGGCCGGCGACAACCGTTGGCGTTCTTCGCCAGGCACCCCCAAGCGCGCTCGGGCGTCTCGAGGCGCTGGCCAGGCCGGCTGGCCGGACCGGTGAGGTAGGCGTCAAAGGTCATCGCGGTCTCCACGGGCTCGGCGGACAAAAAAAGAGGGCACGCCGAAGCGCGCCCTCTCATTTCGAATGAGTGGGGCCGGGGGCTACATGCCGCCCATCGCCGCCATCGCCTTCTGGACCTTCTCGTTCGCGAAGAGCTTGGAGTTGCCCTCCATGAGCTTCTTGGTCTTCTCGGTGATCTCCTGGATCTTGCCCTTGTGCTTGGACATCATCTCGATGAGATCCTCAGGCGACTGGTCCTTCATCTTCTCGGCAGCTTCCTTGATGGCCTTGAAGGCGTCGGCGTTGGCCTTTTGGTACTCCTCGAGCTTGTTGCCGGCCTCCTCGGGGTTGTCCTTGTTCTTCTCAAGGATGTCGAGCATGGCGACCTGGTGGTCGAGGGCCTGCGCCATGGGGTCGCTGCCTCCGCCGCAGGCGAAGAGCAAGGATGACACGGCAGCGAGGATGATGGCTTTGACGAGCGTGTTGCGCACGTTGGTTCCTCCGATGGGTGGGCTACAGCCCGGTGCCGTGGCACCGGCGGTGCTTGAGTGAGTCATGCATGTAGCCGCCCGTTTTCCATCCGTCAACCACAAGTGCGTCATGCCGTGCGCACCTCCAGCGCGTCCCGCGGCGCGGCTCCGAGCCCCGGGCGGCCCTTGATCCACGACGCCACAGGGCTAGCATGGCCGCGATGACGCCCCCGAATATAGACCGCGTCGACCCAGGCGACCGCAGCCTCTTCCCGACGCTCACCGCCCGGTCCTACCTCGCACACGCGGCCATCTCGCCGCCTCCGACGCCGGTGGCCGCCGCCGCGGCCTCGGCCGTGGCCGATTTCGCGGCGCGGGGGCTGGCCGCCTTCGGGCGCTGGGGCGAGGACCGGGGCGCCCTGAAGCAGGGCCTGGCCCGCCTCGTCGGCGGCCGCGCGGAGGACTACGCCTTGACCCAGGGGACGACGGCGGGGGTCGTGATGGTCGCGCAGTCGTTCCCATGGCGAGCGGGCGACCGCGTCGCGCTCTTCGACGGAGAGTTCCCGGCAAACATCACCCCATGGCGGCGCGCGGCGGCGCGCTTCGGGCTCGCCGTCGAGAGCCTGCCGGTGGAGGCCTTCCGCGGGCCAGCGGGCGACGGGCTCGCGCGCCTGGAGCTGCTCTTGGCGGCGGGCGTGCGGCTCGTCGCCGTGAGCGCCGTGCAGTTCCAATCGGGCCTCGCGATGCCCGTCGCCGAGATCGGCGCCTTGTGTGCGCGCTACGGCGCGGCGCTCTTCGTCGACGCGATCCAGGCGGTGGGCGCCGTCCCCGTCGACTGCGCCGCCTGGGGGGCGCACTTCGTGGCAGGGGGGGCGCACAAGTGGCTCATGGGCCTCGAGGGCGCGGGCTATCTGTACGTCCACCCGAGCTACCACCGCGCGATGGCGCCCCACCTCGCGGGGTGGCTGTCCCACGAGGCCCCCGTGGGCTTCCTCTTCGGTGATCCGCTCTGCTATGAGCGGCCGTTTCGCCCGGCCCCCGGCCTATTCGAGGGCGGCACCGCCAGCACCGTGGGCTTCGCCGCCCTGCGCGCGGCCGTCGACCTGGCCCTGGAGATCGGCGTGGCCGCCACCTTCGACCACGTCCAGGCCTTCCACGACCGACTGGAGCCGACGCTGTCGGAGCTGGGCTTTGCGAGCCTGCGCAGCGCCCTGCCCGCGGGCCGCTCGGGTATCCTCAGCGCGCGCCTGCCCCACGGGGTGGACCTGGCCGCGCTCAGGCGGGGCCTGGCCGAGCGTGGGATCGTCGTGACCTCGCCGCAGGGGCTGTTGCGCCTGGCGCCGTCGTGGCCCAACGCCCTCGAGGAGGCCGACTACGTCGCCGGCGCGCTGCGCGAGCTCGTGGGGTAGGGGGGCCTGGGGCTCGAGGCGTCACCCGACACAGGCTCGAGGCGTCACCCGACAGACGCGGGGGCGGGCAGGCCGGGCGAGCGGCCGTCAGCGAAGCTCGCAGTGGAAGTGGGGCGGCCGTCGCTCCTCGACGACCTTGACCCCGCCGGCCTCTTCGGCCGCGCGGCGGAAGGCCCTCTTGTTGCGCCGGCTCATGTCGCGGCTGCGGACGTCGAAGGCGTTGGCGTAGAGGTGGCGCGAGATGTAGACGCCGCGGTCGACCTGGCCCTGGATGATGTCGGCCATCCCGGCGACGATCTTGGCCTTGCTCCAGCGCTCGAGGCGGCCCTTGTCGTAGACCTCGAGGAGCGGCCGGATGGCGGCGCGGTTTTTGTAGATGCGGAGCCGCGATCCGCGCCGGCATTTGTAGTACATCGCCAGGGCCTGCTCGCGGGGCGTGCGGGTGCCGCTGGTGACGATGACGCGCCGCTTGGTGCGCTGGTAGTAGCGCGTGGCGATGTCGTCGAGCTTGGCGCGGACCTTGGGGGACAGGCGGACGCTGGCGCTCTTGGCCCGCCAGCGCTTGCCTCGCGCGGGGGCCTTGGCCGACGCGTCGCCGCCCGCGGCGGACAGGCCGCCGGCGGAGATGAGTAGCGCGAGCGCGGCGATGACAGGCCTCATCATCATCGCCACGCCGAACCCGGGGCGGGCGCCCACTATTTCGGCGGCATCCGCAGGGCGCCGTCGAGGCGGATGACCTCGCCGTTGAGCATGGGGTTTTCGACGACGCTCTGGACGAGCTGGCCGTACTCGTCCGGGTCGCCGAGGCGGCTCGGGAAGGGCACCATCAGGCCGAGCTCGTCTTGGACCTTGGCGGGCAGGCCCGCGAGCATCGGGGTCCTGAACAGGCCGGGGGCGATGGTGCAGACCCGGATGCCGCTGCGCGCCAGATCCCGGGCGATGGGCAGGGTCATACCGACGACGGCGCCCTTGGAGGCCGAGTAGGCGGCCTGGCCGATCTGCCCGTCGAAGGCCGCGACGCTGGCGGTGTTGACGATGACGCCGCGCTCGCCGCCCTCGTTGGGCTCGTGGGCGGCCATCGCCGCGGCCGCCAGGCGGATGACGTTGAAGGTGCCGACCGTGTTGACCATGACGACCTTGGTGAAGGCGTCCAGGGGGTGGGGCCCCTTGCGGCCGAGGGTCTTGTGGGCGACGGCGACGCCGGCGCAGTTGATGGCCGCCGTGAGGGGGCCGAAGGCGTCGGTGGCGGCGGTGATGGCGGCCTGGACATCGGCCGCGCTGGTGACGTCGGCCTTGCAGAAGATGGCGCCCTCCCCCAGCTCGGCGGCGACGGCCTGGCCGCCGTCCTGCATGTCGACGATGGCGACCTTGGCGCCGCCGCGCACGAAGCGCGCCGCGGTCGCGCGGCCGAGCCCGGAGGCGCCCCCGGTGACGATGGCGACGGTCTGAGCGAGCTGCATGGGGGACCTCCCGGTCGGGTGTGTGACCGGGGCAACAAACCACGCGCTAGCCCGGCCAGTCCAGGCCCAACTCCGTGAGGAGAGCGAGCAGATCGGCGGGCAGCGGCGCCTCGAAGCGGGCGACCTGGGGGCCGAAGTCGAGGACCCATGCGTGCAGGGCCTGGCGCGGGTGCAGGGCGCAGGGCGGGTCGCGGTGGAAGGGCTCGCCGACGAGGGGGTGGCCGACGTGGCCCAGGTGGAGGCGCACCTGGTGCGTCCGGCCCGTGGCGGGGCGGGCCTCGACCAGGGAGAAGGCGCCCGTCGAGGCGTGGGGGATGAGGCGGGTCTTCGAGGGCCTGCCGGCGGCGGTCACGGCCGGGACCTCGCGGCCGTCGGGGCGGCGGACGCGGCCGAGGGGCGCGTCGACGGTGAGGGGCGAGGTCAGCGCGCCGTGGACGATGGCCAGGTAGCGCTTGGCGCCCGGGGTGCCGCGCAGGCGCCGCATCCAGACGTCGACGAGGGCCTTGCGGGTGACGAAGAGGTTGAGGCCCGAGGTCTGCTTGTCGAGCTGGTGCACCGCCCACACGCGCTTGCGGCGGAGCGCCGTCATCAGCTGGTGCTGGGCGCACGCCGGGTCCGCGAGGGTGCGGCCGCTGGTGGGCAGCCCGGGGGGCTTGTCGACGACGACCAGGCCGTCGAGCCGCTCGAGGACCCGGATCTTCGGGGAGGTCCAGTCCAGAGCGGTCCGGCTACAAGCCGGCGAGCTTGGTCGCGAGGGCGCGCAGCTTCTCCTGGGCGGCGGCGGAGCGCCAGCTGGAGAAGAAGGCCTCGAAGCCGCGGGCGTCGGCCTCGCGCACGCGGCGGGCGAGCTCGGCGCCGACGACGGCCTTGGTGAGCCCGGCGGCGTCGCCGGGCTTGCAGGCCAGGGCCTTGGCGAGGGCGATGGCCTCGGCGCGGGCGTCCTCGGCCAGGACGTTGGCGTAGCCGAGGTCGAGGGCCTCCTCGGGCGAGATGAGGCTGCCGAAGAGCGACAGGCGCAGGCTCGCCGAGGGGGAGGTGCGCTCGGCGAGCAGGACCTGGCCGCCCGCGGGGACCGCGACGCCCAGGTCGACCTCGGTCAGCCCGATCTCGAGGTCGCCATACTGGACGACCCGAAGATCGCAGCCCAGCGACAGCAACAGGCCCCCGGCGATGGCCGAGCCGTGGACCGCGGCCAAGGTCGGGCAGGGCAGCTCCGCGAGGCGGGCGAGGAGCTCGAAGAAGCGCCGGAAGAAGCGCCGCAGATCGCGCTCGTTGAAGGTGAGGACCTCGGTGAGGTCGAAGCCGCCGCAGAAGAGCTTGCCGCGGCCGCCGTCGAGGACGAGGGCGCGGGGGGGCAGGGCCTCGAGGTCGCCGAGGGCGCTCTCGAGCTCGTCGACCAGCTGCAGCGACAGGGCGTTGCCGCGGCCGTGGTCGAGGGACAGGCGCACGATCTGCGGGTCGATCTCTTCCCAGCACAGCGTCGGTTCCACGATCTACTCCTGATCGAAGTCGAAGCTCGGGGTAGGGCCGTCGAGGACCGGGGGGCCGGGGACGATGTACTCGCCGCCGAGCCACTTCGACAGGTCCACCAGGCGGCAGCGCTCGCTGCAGAAGGGCTGGTGGTCGAGGGTATCGGCCTCGGCGAGCGGGCGTCTGCAGATGGGGCAAAGCAAGGCGGCGGCTCCACAGGCGGGGGAGCGGCGACGATCGGATGCCGGGTCCGCCGGTGTCAAGGCAAGGCTGCCTTGCGTGCCTCGCGCCCGCCTCGGCCCCGCCTCGGCCCAGCGTGGCGCTTGGCGCGGTCGGGCGTCGGCACTATCCTCGCCCGGTCCAGCGCCCGTGCACCCACGCCAGACAAGGCCGCGTCCGCAGATGAGCATCCTTTACATCGCCCTGATGATCGGTGGGTTGATCCTGGTCCATGAGCTCGGGCACTTCCTGGTGGCGCGCGGGCTGGGCGTACACGTGGTCGAGTTCTCCATCGGCTTCGGGCCGCGGCTGTGGTCGTTCAAGGGAAAGCAGGCCAACCCCAAGCTGCCGCCCACGGAGTACCAGATCGCCCTGCTGCCGGTTGGGGGCTATGTGCGGATGCTCGGCGCCGATCCCGGCGAGGAGATCGACCCCGAGGTGCGCGGCGTCGCCCTCAACTACAAGCCCGTCTGGCGCCGCCTCTTGATCGCCCTGGCGGGGCCGGCCTTCAACCTGATCCTGCCCTTCATCCTCTTCTTCCTGGTGGGCCTGTCGATCGGCGAGGCGCCGCCCAGCATCGTCGGCGACGTCTCCTACGGCGCGCCCGCGTGGGAGGCGGGGATCCGGCCCGGCGACCGCATCACCGAGGTCGACGGCGAGCCCGTGGCGCTCTTCAGCGAGCTGGCCGACGAGGTCGAGGAGCACCCGGATGAGCCGGTGGAGATCGCCTGGGACCACCTCGGCCAGGAGCGTCGGGCCGTCGTGACCCCGCGCGCGACCGACGTGGAGGTCATCCCCGAGGTCCTGTCGATGACCCGCGGCCGCATCGGCGTCAGCCTCGCCCACGCGGGGCCGATCATCGGCGTCCAGGAGGGCTCGTTGGCCGCCGCCGCGGGGCTGTCCTCTTGGGATCTCGTCGTCACCGTGGACGGCGAGCCAGAGCGCTACCTGCACCGGGTCCTCGCCCGCATCGCCGAGAACCCGGGCCGGGAGATCGCGCTGGGCGTGCTGCGCTACGATCGGCGCTCCACCTCGAACCTGGCCCTGGGGATGGCGGCGCCGCACCGGGTCACCCTGCCGCCGGCCTCCGCGGGCGACCCGAGCCGCGGCATCTTCAGCGCCGAGTGCCTGGTCCACGCGGTCATCCCGGGTTCGCCCGCAGACAGGGCCGGCCTCGCTCGCGGCGACCGGATCTTGGACCTCGACGGGCGCGAGTGCACCTCGTGGGTCTTCGCCCAGCACTACCTGGGCCAGCGGCGCGCCGACGGCGTGACCTTGCAGGTCGCCCGCGGCGAGCGGGTCCTGAGCCTGTCGGTCAAGGCGGCCGAGGTCCTGTGGCCCGCGGACCTTCAGCCCCAGCGCAGGGTCACCATCTACGGCCTCCAGCCGCTGGTGGCGTGGCGCTCCCCCGAGCCCGTCGCCATCGACGACGGCTTCGGCTACGCCGTCGATTACATGATGGCGGAGTCGGGCGACGCGATGCTCAAGACGCTGGCGGTCCTCGGCGGGCTCTTGTCCACGAAGGTCGGGATCGAGGAGGGCCTCGGCGGTCCCGCCCTGATCGCCCAGCTCACCACCCGCGCGGCCGAGCGGGGCTGGGAGCAGTTCCTGCGCCTGATGGCGATGCTGTCGGTGAGCCTGGGGCTCATCAACCTGTTGCCCATCCCCATCCTCGACGGCGGCACCATCCTCTTCCTCGCCATCGAGGGGGTGCGCCGCAAGCCCGTGTCGATGCGGGTGCGGATGATCGCGACCTACGCGGGGCTGGCCTTCGTGGTGCTGCTGATGGTGATCGTCACCCGCAACGACCTGCAGCGTTGCAGCCTCGGGATGATCGGCCTGTGAGCGCCGCGCGCGCCCGGCGTCGCCTGGCGGGTCCGCGCGGGCCCCAGGGGCCCTGGGTCCTCGGCGTCGAGACCGGCGGCGACACGCTGAGCGCGGCCCTGTGGCGCCTGCCCGAGGCGCCCGGAGCGCCGCCCAGTCGCTGGCGCCTGGTCGAGGAGACCGTCAGCTACCGCGGGCACCGCCACGCCGACAGCGTCCTGGCGATCGTCGACCAGCTGCTGGCGCGGCAGGAGCTGTCGCCCGCGGACCTGTCGTTGCTGGCGGCCGGCCGCGGTCCCGGCGGCTTCACGGGGGTCCGCGTGGGGCTGGCGACGGCCGTGGGGCTGTCGCTGGGCCTCGGGGTGCCCGTGTGGCCGGCGCCGAGCCTGGCGGCCCTGGCCCAGCACGCCGCGGGGCGCTGTGGGCTCGTGGTGCCGCTGATCGACGCGCGGCGCGCCGAGGTCTATGGCGCGGCCTTCCGGGTGGCGCGCTACGGGGCGTTCGAGACCGTCCTTGCGCCGCGCGTGGCGACGTGCGAGGCAGTGGTCGCGGCGGCCCAACGGGTCGCTGCTCGAGAGGATGAGCCGGTCACGATCCTCGGGTCCGGGGCGCGCGCGTACGAGGTCGCGTCCGAGGTGCCTGCGGGGTGGCATCGCGGCGCGGCGCGGCACATCGCCGTGTTGGCGGCGGTGGCCTGGGACCGCGCCGGTCGAGACGCGGCGGCGGCCCCGCCGGTGGACCCCACCTACATCCGAAAGAGTGACGCCGAGATCGCCGCCGACGCCAAGGAGCGGCGAGGAGCCGTTTGATGCACAAGCACACCAAGTTCATCTTCGTCACCGGCGGCGTGGTCTCGTCGCTGGGCAAGGGGCTCACCGCGGCGGCGCTGGGCGCCCTGCTCGAAGCCCGGGGCCTCAGCGTCACCATCCTCAAGATGGACCCGTACATCAACGTCGATCCGGGGACGATGAACCCCTTCCAGCACGGCGAGGTCTTCGTCACCGATGACGGCGCCGAGACCGACCTGGATCTGGGCCACTACGAGCGCTACCTGTCCATCACGACGTCGCGGAACAACAACTTCACCTCGGGCCAGGTCTACGACGCCGTCATCCGCAAGGAGCGCCGCGGCGACTACCTCGGCGGCACGGTGCAGGTGATCCCGCACGTCACCAACGAGATCAAAGCGCGCATCGTCGCCGCCTCCGAGGGCCACGACGTCTGCATCGTCGAGGTCGGCGGCACCGTGGGCGACATCGAGTCGCTGCCCTTCATGGAGGCGGTCCGTCAGCAGGCCTTCGAGGCCG
>PDWJ01015570.1_pt1 | contig 10564 bp, 9 predicted proteins | sample 1430881 | NCBI WGS metagenome assembly PDWJ01 (sample SAMN01162460, study PRJNA174530) | Oral metagenome, whole genome shotgun sequencing project. | biome: Marine environment; feature: Marine mammal; material: Swab sample of the gingival sulcus; isolation source: swab sample of gingival sulcus... | reverse complement strand
TGCCCAAAATCATTCAAACCGTAGCTACCGCTACGCTTTTCATGATGTTTGAACAACCTTCTTTGTCCTTTTGTCCGAAAATTCCATTTACTGGTGAAACATCCGGGCTAGCTCATCATCCGTTGGTATATAGCCCTTCCCTGAATTATGCGTGGCAAGAGAATCCGCAATTTGTTGCATCAAGCTCTTGTTTTGCAGCACATAAAGACTTTCTTGTTCCCGCTCCCAATCTTCAGCACTGATCACCACAAAATCTTCGCCGGCTCGGCGGGTTACTTTAATCGGCTCATGCGTGCTAACTGCTTGTTCTACAAAGGCTTTTAGGTTTTCTCTAAACTGATTTACACTGATGGTTTCCATGCTGCACCTTTATGTACGGTATTGCGGTACGATTGTAGTTGGCGTTGCCATAACAAGTCAATCAACAGCGAGCCCGCGGCGCCGGACGCCGTACCCCGCTCCGATTATTGAGGCGTGTGTGCGGGGTATGGCAAGATGCCCCCCTGTTTCGGTTATATACCAGTAACTAAGAATTCGATAGCAGCAATAATCTCGTTTCTGTAGGTGCTTAGTTCGTTAACAGGATCATGCAGTGTTTTAGTCGGAACGCTTGCCATTTGATGAGTCAGAATAACGAAATCACCTTCATCAATATGGACTAGCGGGCATAGATGAATTGGTGCTTTTTTCGCCAGCATTTCAACCGGTGTTAATGGGATCACCAGTCGGGTATTAAGCATATCAAGCATCTCACTTTGAACATCAACAAAGTAGGGGTAAGCAGTAGCGCTGCTCTTATCGGTATTTTTGTATAGCGAAAACTGCGACATTAGAGTGCCCGGTGAGAATCGGAAAACAGCCCATGATTTTCGGTAAGCTCATTGCAGGCGTTAATAGCCTCCGCGTTTTGTTCTAACCACTCAGTTTTGCGGCGTTCTCTGACTTCTTTTTCAAGCGCCTTTTCCATTGTTGCTGAAAGGTTTATGTCCAGGCGCTTAGCTTCAGCGATTAGTTCGCTGTTTAAGCTTAAGTTTACTGCTTTTTTGGGTGCTTGCGTACGAGATGTGTTTCTCATGATGACAACCTATGCGTATTTGTGATGCGCATCAATTGTAGGCGTTTGCAAGTCTTATAACAAGTGCGTTAGTTTGGACTGGCTTTCCGCTTCACAATGGGATCGCAGTGGCTATTGCCAGGTGCGATGTCGAGGTGTCAAGAGATTGCTGGCGCGGAGCACTATGAAGTTTGGGTATGGCTCTTGACACCAGAGCCCGAGCCCCGCACTTTACCCCGCGCTGCCAAACGGGTATTTTAAGGGCTTGGGCTCGTGGGAGTCGGCAGCACGATGAAATTGTTTAGCTTGAAGGTCATGTACCTGATCTGTACGCTGGGTGCTGTGGTGGGAAGGGAGGGCTGTGAGAGACTTCCCCGCCGCGATTAGAACTAAAGGGTAATTATGCACAATCATCAAGATTCGTTTATCTCTTCATTTTTAAGGTTGGAATCAGCTAGTGGTATTTTGCTCTTTATAGCAGCTGTTCTAGCAATTATAGTAGCCAACTCTTCTCTTGAGCCTTATTATCAGCTATTGCTTTCTACGCCTGTTGAAATTCATGTTGGAACACTAAAAATTGCGAAACCCCTGTTGCTTTGGGTTAACGATGGGTTAATGGCCGTTTTCTTTTTTTTGGTTGGTTTAGAGTTAAAAAGAGAGTTAATTGAAGGCGAACTTTCTGATAAAAAAAATATCATTCTGCCCGGAATTGGTGCAGTGGGTGGAATGGTTTTTCCAGCCCTGATCTATCTGTATTTTAATGGTGAAGACCCCATAGCTGCTAAAGGTTGGGCTATCCCAGCAGCCACAGATATAGCCTTTACCTTGGGAGTTCTAACACTGTTGGGTTCACGTGTGCCAATTAGCATAAAGGTTTTTCTCACATCACTGGCAATATTTGACGATATCGGCGCAATATTGGTGATAGCTTTTTTCTATACTTCGAACATATCTTTCACGGCATTGTGTGTCGTAGCGTTCTGTATCCCAGTACTTTTTGTTCTGAATAGATGTAACGTCATATCAAAGAGTCCTTATATTCTAATAGGTATAATCATGTGGATAGCGACGTTAAAGTCAGGGGTACACGCAACTCTCGCAGGCGTTGTCTTGGCAATGTTCATACCCATGCGATCTAACAAGATGCAGAACTATTCTCCGCTTAAAACTATGGAGAATGATTTACACAACGTTGTTGCTTTCTTCATACTTCCTGTTTTTTCGTTTGCCAATGCTGGTGTTAATATTCAGGGCTTAACTTTGGATCAAGTTCTGCATGGTGTCCCCATCGGCATCGCTCTGGGATTGTTCTTTGGCAAGCAAATTGGCATTTTCGGTTTGTGTTGGCTGGCCATTAAACTGAAAATTGCGAGTTTGCCAAAAAACATGAATTGGTTAAGTTTATACGGTAGCTCGGCACTCTGTGGTATAGGTTTTACGATGAGCTTATTTGTAGGTTCGCTTGCCTTTGAAGAAACGGCGATAAATCTCTTATTCGATGAACGGCTAGGTATTATTCTCGGGTCATTATTTTCAGGTGTTGCGGGTTATATTATACTCCGTGCGAGTTTGAGTTCTAACAAGTCGTCTCATGCCGTAGGGGTAGAGTCATCGCGGATGAGCTGAACGATCACACAGTAGGAATCAGCAGAGGGTGCAAGAGTTTGTTGTGGGTTAGTCGAGCCTTGTCGTTGTGACGTTTTCGCGGTCGGCGATCGGTGTTTTCAGTAGTTTGGTAGTGAGTTCTGGGCAGGGGTTACCGGCAACGGGACCAAATTCCGGCTTGCTGAAGCTCGTTACGAGCTAAGAGATCGGGTGTGAACAGCCTTCGGCCTATTCGTGGTGAGAAGGCTGTATGATCGAATGGACTGCTGGTTGATAGAAGGTGCTGTCAGTAGCACGCCAAGATGTCCGGTTTAGGTAGCAGGGCAAGTGCGCGTAAACCTGCTATCATGGCCGTTTGCGCGAGATGCCATCGCCTTTTGTGGACAACACGATGTAAGAAACAATGCCAAAAACCGCCCCGCAAACCACCTTTTTTAACCGAGTCAACAACCGATGTTAAGCCAAGCCGCCATGAACAGTGCCGAGCGCAAGGCCGTGCTCTCCCTCGCGGGCTTGTACAGCTTCCGCATGATGGGGCTGTTTATGGTGCTGCCCCTTTTGACCCTGTACGCGGGTGATTTTGTCGGGGCGACGCCGTTTTTGATCGGTCTGGCGTTGGGTGTGTACGGGCTGATGCAGGCGGTGTTGCAGATTCCGCTGGGCTTTTTGTCCGATCGTGTCGGCAGAAAGCCGGTGATTATCGGCGGCTTACTGCTGTTTGCCGCGGGCTCATTGATCGCTGCCCAGGCCGATACGATATGGGGTTTGTTACTTGGCCGGGTGATGCAGGGGGCGGGTGCTATTGCGGGAACCCTGATGGCATTGGTGGCGGATCTGACCAGACCCGAGCAGCGCACCAAGGCGATGGCAATCGTGGGTGTCAGCATTGGTTTTTCTTTTATGTTGGCGATGATTGTGGGCCCCTTGGTGGCTGCCAAGGGCGGTTTGAGCGCGGTATTTGAGCTGACAGCGGTGCTTGCCGTTAGCGGCGTACTGCTGCTGTGGCTGGTGGTGCCAACCCCGGATGCGCCTGAAATACCGCAACTCAGCGATGGGGGGATGACCAGAGCTTTATTAAACCCTGCGCTGCTTCGCCTCGATTTTGGCGTGTTTATACTGCATCTGTTGTTGATGGCGGTGTTCTTGCTGGTGCCGACCATGCTTGAGCAAAGCGCGGGGCTGGTGCGCGAGTCCCACTGGAAGGTCTATCTGGCGGTGATGTTGCTGTCGATTGCGGGTATCGTGCCGATGATGCGCGTTGCCGAGCGCGGCGGTAAATCGCGGGCGGTGTTTTTGCTGGCGATCTCCCTGTTGTTACCGGCTCTGTTGCTGTTGGCCTGTGTTTGGCAGTTTGCAGAACTCGGCGCCGTGGCGGTATATGTGGCGCTGTGGCTGTTTTTTGTGGGTTTTAACTTCCTTGAGGCGTCCATGCCGTCGCTGGTGAGCAAGGTGGCCGGACAATCCCGTCGCGGGGCAGCCATGGGCGCGTTTTCTACCAGTCAGTTCCTGGGTGCCTTTTGTGGTGGAGCACTAGGCGGTCTGATACTGCAGCTCTATGGCGCCTTTGCGGTGCTGATGTCAGCGCTGGGGCTGGCGCTATTGTGGCTTGTGGTGGCCAGGACTATGCAGTTTGCCCCATCCGAATAAAAACTGGCTGCTTTTGTTGGTCGCTTTTATTGGGCGGCATTGTTATAGTTTGTCGTCACAGGAAAAGCTCAATACTGAGTGGTAAACAACGAGGTAAATCAACATGGCGCGCGGCGTAAACAAGGTAATTTTGATTGGTAATTTGGGGCGAGACCCGGAGACGCGCTCATTTCCTTCGGGTGGCATGGTCGCCAATGTATCACTGGCCACCACCGACAACTGGAAAGATCGCGAAACCGGTGAGTTAAAAAGTGCGACGGAATGGCATAATCTGGTGTTTCGCAACCGTCTGGCGGAAATCGCCGGTCAGTATCTGCGCAAGGGTTCCAAAATTTATGTGGAAGGCGCGATTCGCACTCGCAAGTGGCAAGACCAACAGGGGCAGGATCGCTACACCACCGAGATCAACGTGCGCGAGATGCAAATGCTGGATGGGCGCAACGACGGTAGTGGTGGCAACAAAACAACGACTATCAGCAAAACGCTCCGCAAGGCGGTGGCATGCAAAGCCCGGCGACAACGCCAGCGGATATGGGTGACGACGATATTCCTTTTTGAGTCAGCTATGACAACTACCGTTATTGAGGCGTGATTAACGTTCATTAAGCTTTTGTTTTTAGAGTCAATAATGGGAATATGCGGGCTTCCTCGCCCAATGTGCCCGCGAAGACGATGAAGTTGCAACGACCCACACCGGGGTCTGTTCGGTACGGTCGATTATGTGGTGGCGAATCCGCTCTTTAATGTCGATGAAGTCGATGTCGAAAAAACCAAAGGCAACGAGCACTGCTTGCCCTTGGGTTTGTCGGACTGATCGGCGTTAATCCAAGGGAGAGTCGTTTTTCCCGAAAATTCCATTGACTGGTGAAATATCCGGGTTAACGGCAAAAAATGCCTGGCTCGCCAAAGCCCGCGACTTATCGTTACCCGAATGCATGGTTGGTGAGTTGAGCGTATAAACCAGGGAATGACGATGCGTTCTAATATCGAAAAACAACAAGCCCGGGAATTACTGCAAACTGCTCTGGCCAATCCCGCCGCCGAGTTTCGCGATGGCCAGTGGCAAGCCATTGATGCTTTGGTTAACCATCGGCAAAAACTGCTGGTGGTGCAGCGCACGGGCTGGGGTAAAAGCTCGGTGTATTTTATCAGCACACGAATTTTCCGCGACCGCGGTATGGGGCCAACCATTATTGTTTCACCCCTGCTGGCGTTGATGCGCAACCAGATTGAATCGGCGCAGCGTTTAGGCATTGTCGCCGAGACCATGAACTCCACCAATAGGACAGACTGGGAAACGGTGATTGATCGAGTTCAGAATAATCGCATAGATTGTCTGCTTATTTCCCCGGAACGGTTGGCGAATGACACCTTTATCGAAACCGTGTTGCAACCCGTTGCGGATCGTGTCGCCTTGATGGTAATCGATGAGGCGCACTGCATATCAGACTGGGGGCACGACTTTCGCCCTGACTACCGCCGCATCGTCAATATTTTGCGTCAAATGCCCACCAATACACCGGTGCTGGGTACCACGGCCACTGCAAATAATCGCGTTGTTGAGGATATTAAAACCCAGCTTGGCGATATTCAGATTCTTCGCGGCCCATTGAGCCGTAAAAGTCTGGCGTTGCAAACCATGGTGCTGCCCGATCAGGCATCCCGCCTGGCCTGGTTGGCGCAGGTGATACCCGCCCTGCCGGGCACCGGTATTATCTATACCTTAACAGTGCGAGATGCGGAGCAGGTGGCTGAGTGGTTGAGTGCAAACGATATTATTGCTAAGGCTTACCATGGCAGCGTTGTTGCCGATGGCTTTGAAAACAGCAACACCTATCGCGAGCATCTGGAGGACTTACTGTTAAACAACCAGTTAAAGGTACTGGTGGCAACCACTGCGTTGGGTATGGGTTATGACAAGCCGGATTTAAGCTTTGTTATTCACTATCAGTCTCCTGGCTCTATCGTCGCTTACTACCAACAGGTGGGCCGCGCCGGGCGCAGTATTGATTATGCTGTGGGTGTGCTGATGTCGGGGGTGGAAGATCAGGATATTCACGCCTTCTTCAGGAAATCGGCCTTTCCTACAGAGGCGCAGGTCGACGAAATTTTGCAGGTGCTGGAGCGTGGCGATGGCTTAACACTGCGCGACATCGAAGAGCAGACTAATTTAAGACATGGCCAAATTGAAAAAGTCCTTAAACTGTTGAGTGTGGAAAACCCCGCGCCGGTTATCAAAAACAGTAGTCGCTGGTTCAGAACGCCGGTACATTACCAGATGGATCATGCCCGCATTGCCCACCTGAACAGCCAGCGTGAGCAGGAATGGTGTGAAGTTCTGTCGTATCTACAAGACCCCGGCTGTAAGATGGCGTTTTTACAGCGGGCTCTGGATGACCCTGACCCAACACCCTGTGGTAAATGCGCATCCTGTCTTGGTCATCCCGTTGTCAGTACAGCGGTTGATTCCGGTTTGGCGCATCAAGCCGGTACGTTTCTTAGGCACGCAGAAATGGCCATTTCGCCAAAAGCACAGGTGGCTGCCCATGCGTTTTTGGAATACGGCTTCAGCGGCAACCTGCCACAGAATCTTCGTGCCCAGGAAGGCCGTGTTTTGTCCCGCTGGAGTGATGCCGGTTGGGGGCGCATGGTTGCTGACAATAAACATGCGAGATGTTTTAGTGATGAGTTGGTGGAGGCCATGGTTGAAATGATCCGGCAACGCTGGCAGCCCGATCCCGCTCCACAGTGGGTGTGCTGTGTGCCGTCGCGCAACCATCCTGAATTGTTGCCGGATTTTGCGCGTCGAATAGCCGAACGATTAGACCTGCCTTTTGTGGATGCAGTCAGCAAAGTTAAAGACAACCAGCCACAAAAAGCTCAGCAGAATCGCTTTCATCAGTGTCGGAATCTGGATGGTGCCTTTGCAATCACTCAACCCCTGCCTGACACGCCGGTTCTGCTGGTGGACGACATCGTCGATTCCGGCTGGACACTGGCGGTGATCGCGGCTCTTTTGCAGCAGGCAGGCAGCGGTGTAGTCTATCCTGTTGCGCTCGCTTCTTGTTCGGTGAACAACTCATGAACGCGTCCAGTTCCTTGTCACCCACGGCTCAGGCAACTCTGTTGTTGACCAGCCATTTTGCCAAAGCAGGCAATGAAAAAATTAAACCCTTGACCATCAAGGAGTGGGGGAAATTTGCGCTATGGCTGAAAGAAAAAAACCACTCACCTGCGGATCTGTTAGCCAGCGACCCGAAAGCCCTGCTGAATGGCTGGCACGATACACGCATCAGTACGGAGCGAATTATTGAGCTGCTCAACCGCGGCCACAGTCTGGCGTTGGCCATGGAAAAATGGCAGCGGGCTGGTCTTTGGGTGGTTACCCGTTCCGACCCGCAATACCCGGGACGCTTAAAGCAACGCTTGAAAACGGATTCTCCGCCGGTGTTGTTTGGTTGCGGCAACAAGGCCCTGTTGAATGCTGGCGGGCTGGCGGTGATTGGCTCGCGCAATGCCAGTGAACCGGATCTGGCATTTACCGCCCAGATAGGTGTAAAAGCCGCCGCTGAAAACATTGCCATCGTGTCCGGCGGTGCGCGCGGTATTGATGAGGCCGCCATGCTGGCTGCAATAAAACGAGGTGGTGTGGTGATTGGTGTGCTGGCAGAGAGCCTGCTAGGAGCTGCGATCAGTGTCAAGTGGCGGAAAGGTCTGATGGATGGCCATACCGTGCTGGTATCGCCTTTTTATCCCGAGGCGGGGTTTAGTGTCGGCAATGCCATGGCCCGCAACAAATACATTTATTGCCTGGCGGACAGTGCTCTGGTGGTTCACTCCGGCAAAAAAGGTGGCACGCTCAGTGGGGCAGAAGAAAATCTGAAAAAACTCTGGGTGCCGCTGTGGGTTAAAACAACAACGAAGCCAGGGGCTGCCAACGCCGATCTGGTCGCCAAAGGTGGGCGCTGGCTGGAGGATGATTTGCAGGGCTTGCCTCTTTCTGACTTAATAAACAACAAACACCACTGTAAAGACCAAGTTGGGAAACTGCAGGCTGATCTTTTTTCAGAACCGATGCAGCCCGAATTACTGACAGTAAGCGAACCCTCATCCGTGCCTGAATATGAAGTCGAGATGAACGCCGAGTCCTCAATATCAGCTCCTGTCGATTTCTACCGATTGTTCATTGCCGAGCTGCAACGAGAGGCAAAGCAGCCCGTCTCGGTCGCTGAACTGAGTGAGCGCACCGGATTGCACAGGTCGCAGTTAAGTGACTGGTTAAAGCGAGCGGTCGCAGACGGTGTGGTAAAAAGGCTTGCTCGTCCGGTGCGTTATCAGGTTGAGAATAAAAAACAGGAGGGTTAAATCTCGGCCATGACCGGGGAAACGCTGGTTCTTATTTCGTTGAGATCCTGTTAAAATGTAGTTCGTTGTTTGGTAGGAATAGCTATCGTTCGCAAGCTCGCCTGATCATTTTTGGCTCCCGGAGCCGTTGCAATTTCTCAGGTGTTGCTGCTGAAAGTGTCGATACGCTATCTTTACATCTGGTGGCAAACATAACCATAGTATCTGCCCCGAGAGTTGATAATGCTGGGCTTAACGTATTAGGCTGGCTTTCACTACAGTAAAAACCAATGTGTTTAACGATAGGGTGGCTTACTCTCTGTTGTGTGTGAACTGTTTTTTTAAGGGACTACATCTGTGCGCGTTATTGACACTTTTCAGGTGATGCAAAGGGTGATGCCATGACGGTGCATGCCCTGATTCTCGGTGCCGACAGTGTGGTGGGCGAGAGGCTATGTGCTCGCCTGATAGAGCGCGGTGGTGAGGTAAAAAGCCTGACGCTGGCGGAGTGTCACTGGCGCAGTGAGCGTCAGACCAAGAAAGTGCTGCGTCGAATGGAAGCGCCGCACCTTATCGATGCGCGTTTGTTGGCCATGCAGGAGCGGGGTTTGCTGCCCGATGATCGCTATTTGGAACGCTCGCGTTGGATTGCGCGTACGGCACACACTTTTTGTGCCAGCCTGTTGTTGGTGTCATCCGCGGAGGTTTTCAGTGGCCAGCTCGACCGCGCTTATTCCGAGGACGATTATCCCGATGGTCGTACCGAATTGAGCTACCGCCTGCAAGGCATAGAAAGCGCTGTGCGCGAGGGCTGTGAACAGCATATTGTGTTGCGTTTTGGTGCGATCTACAGCGGTGTGGGACATGACCCCATGGCTCATGTGTTGCGCAGTCTGGCGATAGGCGAGCAAGTTGCCGTTTGCGCACGGGTAAAACAATACCCGATCACCGCGAACGATGCGGCGCGTGTTTTGGCTGCCGTGCTCGATCAAATCGATGTGGGCGCCGAGGTATGGGGTATTTACCAACACTGCGGCGCGGAGGCTGTAACCCGTTATAAGTTGTTTAGAGCTGTGTTGGCGCAGCTCTGTGCTGAGAAATACTTATCAGAGGATGTTATCGACCTCTTAATAGCGGATAAAAGCGGCGTGGCTGTTAATGTGAAACTGGATCACAGTAAGCTGCGCAATACCTTTGCTATTCAGCAAATGCCTTGGCACGGTGCGGTTAAAGAGTGGGCCGATGCCGTGCAGCAGGAGCTGCCCAGGCCCGGTTAAGGTTAAAACACCACACCGGCCAGCGTAAAACGACGGCGGGCTAAATCTTCTGAAACACCAACGAGGCATTGGTACCGCCAAAGCCAAAGCTGTTGGACATCACCGTGCGCAGGTCTACATTGTCTTGTCGCTGCAGCGCGATGGGCATACCTTCAGCTTCAGGGTCCAGGGTTTCGATGTTGGCAGAGGCAGCGATAAAGCCCGCCTGTTGCATGAGCAGCGAATAGATTGCCTCTTGTACTCCCGCTGCGCCCAGTGAGTGACCCGAGAGCGACTTGGTTGAGCCAACGACCGGTATTTCTGTATCGGAAAACGCTTCTTTTACGGCTTTTAATTCCTGAATATCACCGGCGGGGGTGGAGGTGCCGTGGGCGTTGATGTAGTCGATCTTGCCATCGACGGTGGCCAGTGCCTGCCGCATACAGCGAACCGCACCCTCTCCAGATGGTGCTACCATATCGTAGCCGTCGGAGGTCGCGCCGTAGCCCACAAGCTCGGCATAGATTTTGGCACCACGCTGGCGAGCGTGTTCCAGTTCTTCCAACACCAGGATGCCGCCACCACCGGCGATCACAAAACCGTCGCGATTGGCGTCGTAGGCACGCGACGCCTTTTCGGGGGTGTCGTTGTATTTCGT
>PDWJ01005381.1_pt1 | contig 10564 bp, 7 predicted proteins | sample 1430881 | NCBI WGS metagenome assembly PDWJ01 (sample SAMN01162460, study PRJNA174530) | Oral metagenome, whole genome shotgun sequencing project. | biome: Marine environment; feature: Marine mammal; material: Swab sample of the gingival sulcus; isolation source: swab sample of gingival sulcus... | reverse complement strand
TTGTAATAGACTTTATTGAATTTTATGTCAACTGCATTCCAATCTTTCTCATCAATATCTATTATCTGTTCTATAAATTCTTGAAATGTCATTGTTTTTATAATGCACAACAGCGATGGCTGTAAATTGTTTGATTAATGTAAAGATACAGAGTATTTAGAAGTGAATCAAATAATTTAGTACCAAATTTTAGCAGCCTAGTATCCACAAAGGCATATACGCATTACAGTTGTGAGACGAAAACCAGAAACTTTACAACAAAAGGAAAAATATCAGTCATTAAAGGCAATATTTATAGCTTGTTCATTAGTTCAGATAGCTTTTAAGGCAAGTTTTCAGATATTATAAACATTTTCTGAAGATACCTATCAACAATGCATTAGCAAAAACAGATAAGTACATAGTAAACAAAAATCTATTAAAACCCAACAGGAAATGCCGGGCTCTAATAGATATTTAGGATCCTAATATCAATACTATTTATTGCTTTCTTTAATCATATTTAAGGCACTACCGTGTTTAAACCATTCAATTTGCTGGTTATTATAAGTATGATTGGTTTTAATCACATCTTTTGAGCCATCTTTATGGATAACTTCAATGGTAATTTGTTTGTTAGGAGCAAATTCCGACAAATCGATAAAGTTAAAGGTATCATCTTCCTGAATTAAATCATAATCTTTTTCGTTATCGAAAGTAATGCCCAGCATACCCTGTTTTTTAAGATTGGTTTCGTGTATTCTTGCAAAACTCTTTACCAATACCACTCTTACGCCCAAATGACGAGGTTCCATAGCTGCATGCTCACGGGAAGAGCCTTCGCCGTAGTTTTGGTCACCTACCACAACGGTTGGTATTCCGGCTGCTTTATATGCTCTTTGGGTGGCAGGAACTTCTCCATATTCGCCAGTTAATTGATTTTTTACATTATTGGTTTTTCCGTTAAACTGATTAACTGCACCAATAAGCATATTGTTGGAAATATTATCTAAATGTCCTCGGTATTTCAGCCATTTCCCCGCCATTGATATATGGTCGGTAGTACATTTGCCTTCTGCTTTAATCAGCAGTTTGGCACTTTCAATATTTTTACCGTCCCACGGAGTAAAAGGAGTAAGTAATTGCAAGCGTTCACTCTCAGGAGCTACTTTCACTTCTATTTGCGAACCATCTTCAGCGGGAGCTTGATAACCGGGATCTTCCACATCAAAACCTTTTGGCGGTAGTTCAACACCATCGGGAGCATCAAGTTTTACTTTTTCGCCTTTTTCATTGATTAAGAAATCGGTAATGGGATTAAAATCTAACTTTCCTGCAATAACAAGAGCTGTAACCATTTCGGGTGATGCCACAAAAGCACAAGTATTCGGATTTCCATCGGCTCTTTTGGCAAAGTTGCGGTTAAACGAATGCACAATGGTATTTTTGCCAAGCGTGTCGGCATCTTTACGTGCCCACATACCAATACAAGGACCGCAGGCATTTGCAAATACCACACCGTTTATTTTATTAAAAGAGTTAATCATACCATCTCTGTCGATAGTATATCTTACCTGCTCTGAACCCGGAGTAATTGTAAAATAGGATTTCGCTTTCAACCCTTTTTTAACAGCATCTTCGGCAACTGATGCAGCTTTAGAAATATCTTCGTACGAAGAGTTGGTACAAGAACCAATTAAACCGGCATCAATTTGCAGCGGCCAATCGTTTTTCTTTGCTTCTTCGGTCATTTTACTTATCGGCGTAGCTCTGTCGGGAGTAAACGGACCATTAAGATGAGGTTCTAATGTATTTAAGTCTATTTCTATTACTTGATCGAAATATTTTTCGGGATTTTCGTAAACTTCGGGGTCGCCGGTTAACAAATCTCTTACCTTTTCGGCTTCATCGGCAACATCATCTCTATTGGTGGCACGAAGATACCTTTCCATAGATTTATCATAACCAAAAGTAGAGGTGGTAGCACCTATTTCGGCTCCCATATTACAAATAGTAGCTTTACCGGTACAAGATAAAGTTTTAGTTCCCTCGCCGAAATATTCAACAATACAGCCTGTTCCGCCTTTAACTGTTAAAATTCCGGCTACTTTTAAAATAATATCCTTAGGAGCAGTCCAGCCGTTTAATTTTCCGGTAAGCTTAACTCCAATAAGTTTAGGAAATCTCAATTCCCAAGGCATACCAGCCATTACATCTACGGCATCAGCACCACCCACACCAATGGCTACCATGCCAAGACCGCCGGCATTTACCGTGTGCGAATCAGTACCTATCATCATACCACCGGGGAAAGCGTAGTTTTCAAGTACCACCTGATGAATAATTCCTGCTCCGGGTTTCCAAAACCCAATACCATATTTATTGGATACCGAACTCAAAAAGTCATATACTTCTTTGTTGGTTACTTTTGCTGTTGATAAATCTTTTTCGGCTGCAGTTTTGGCTTGAATCAAGTGGTCGGCATGCACCGTTGCAGGCACAGCTGATTTTTCTTTACCTGCCTGCATAAATTGTAATAGAGCCATTTGTGCCGTAGCATCTTGCATCGCGACCCTATCCGGTCTAAAATCAACGTAATCTACACCTCTTTTAAATTCGGTTACTACATCTTTATCAAGGTGAGAATAAAGAATTTTTTCTGTTAGTGTTAGTGGTTTGTTTACCAGTTTACGTGCATTTGCAACTTTGTCGTTCATGTTGCGATACACTTTTTTAATCATTTTAATGTCGAAAGCCATGTCTGTTTATTTTTATATAGTTAGTGTTATTTAAAACGATGTTTAATTATTTATTAATAAGTTAGTTATATGATTCTTCAATTAGGATTATTGGAAGTAAGAAAAGGGGAATAAAAATTTTTTTTTGATTTATGTTTTCTTTCCTATTCGGCAAAATTAACCAATAAAAATATCCATTTAATTAGGGACTTTATATTCATTATGAAATTTTAAAAACATAATCCCATCAAACCAGTCCCACAAATATACTAAAAAAATTGTTATGATTTTATTTATTATGATATTGGCTGTTGTAGCTCAGAAAAAGATACCGCTACGTGTTTTTTCTCTTCGAAAGGAAAAGGTCTTTCAGAATGTAAGTAAGTTTGAATTTCTATTCCCGTTTTTTCATATTTTTACCTCTTCGAAAAAAGATAAAACCGTAGAGCAGTATTTAGGCAGTATTGTGGGGAAACGAAACAGCCGATAGATGAAAATAATATTACCTGACACAAGTTGCCTTTGTTAAAAGCAGGACACGCACAGCGTATGGATAGAATAAAAACGTTAGCAAAAGCAACAGGCATTTATTTGGTGGAAATTTTTTTAATGGTCAATCATTGGAAGACTGCGTAGAAGGAGCTTTATAAGAGGCTGAAACAATCAAATAAAAAGAGAAAGCTAAAAGGCTCTCTCTTTTCTTTATCAACACTTTGGGACTTTTTTTTAAGAATGTCCTAACGCCACAATTCTAATCATTTTTAAATTTAAAACTATAAATCTATAAAACTGCCAAAAAATTGCTTTACGCCAAAACATAGTTGTCTTTGTAGGCATAGGAGGATATGCTTCTTCATAATATCCTCTTTTTCTTGAATTATTCATCATATATATTTTTACAATTAATATTTATTTAATTTTTCTATCTAAGAATATGCAAATTTTATTCCGGTACCAACCACCAAAACGGATACCCTTTGGCTTTATGCAAAAATAGATAGTGCATTGTCCACTTCAGCCAGTGTCCTGCTAATCCGGGTTCGCCCATGGTGTATCTTGTACTGCGTCCCCACTCGGGATACCTATCCCAGTCAGGAACAATGGGAAATACAGTCATTGTTGCAGCAGCTCCACGAGTCATTCCATATCCTGCCGAAATCACACAAGCAGCACCCATTTTTGCCATTGATGCACGATGTTTCAGCTCATGTTCGCCTTTTTTTACTAAACGTACAATATTTAATGCTACTACTTTTCCGGCAACTCCCGAAGGCATTCCTGTACGAGGCGGAGCAGGAAAAATGGGGGTTCCATTTTTGCTCTTCATCGGTTTTGAAATAGAATGAGGAGGAGCAAAAGCAATACCTGAAGCAAACATATTTGGATAAGTCGGATTACGGTATGTTTCTGGCCAATCGGCAGCTTTCCAATCCTCAAAATCTTTGGGTGTATAATCGGCATCTACCTTCATAAATCCATTAGGAGCAAAAATTACCGAAGTCATATCCTCTCCTTTTTTATCGTAAGCTTTTAAACCTACACCCGAAAACCCAGGAATTAACATAGCAAAATCAAAATCTACCGACAATTTTTCACCATCTAATGTTTCATAGTGTGCCCTACCCGGGTCTACCTGAAACACTCCGGCACGTTTAATCCAACGAACACCATGCTCTATCAAAAACGATTCAGCAAATACTTTAGTCGAAGTAATATAGCCTCCACGTTTAATGAATGCACCACCCATTCCAAAATCGCCTAACTCATATTCATTGGTAATCCATACCAAATCGGCTTTATCTTGTAGTTTACGTTTTTTTATTTCGTAGGATAAATTTAAAATATATTCAAAAGCAGCTCCTTGACAAGTTGCCATCGGATTACCCGTTCCTACCAAAAAAGTCTGCTTCTCTCCCTCTTCCATCTTTTTAAAACATTCCTGTAATTTATCCCAGGCATGTACAGCATGGTCGCAAGAACAAACCGATTCTGTATTTTTTCCAGGCCCCATACCAGGTGTTGCTTCAAAATTAAGCTTTGGCCCTGTAGCATTTACCAAATAATCATACTCTACAATTTCGGTTTCTCCTTTTCTATCTTCGGCTGTATATTCTATGGTTACAAATCCCCTACCTATCTCGTTATTTCCTTCCGGGTGAATTGATACCGCTTTAGCTTGTTTAAATACAATCTTCCATTTATCGTAGACTTTCTTTAATTTAAATCTTACTTGGTCAATTTTCATTCGTCCTACTCCCACCCATATATTTGAAGGTATCCATTGATAATACTCACTTGGTGACACTACTACAACTTCGTGTTTTTTTCCCAATTTTTTCTTAATAAATGCAGCTGCAGTATGTCCTGACACACCGGCACCCAAAACAACAATTTTAGCCATAATTTAATTTTTATATAATAATAATGATTACGCTTATTTTTGTAGTTGTTAGATATAGCATTATACACCATTGAAAATAAAACTACATCTCAAATATAATAAAACATCTATATATATCAATACATCATTACTATGTAAATTTTAGATACTTATCAATATAAAAAAGCATATTATTAATCTCTCCTTTAAAAACAATCGTTTGCGTGAAAAGAAACCTCTTATTTTTAATACGTCTAAATTAAAAAAAGACACAACTATTTACATCAATTATCAAAACAAAGTGAAAATTTCCACTTAAATCAGCCAAAATAATCAACTTAAAAGACAACCATTAAATAACAAATAATATAAGATTGCAACAACCTTAATTACATTACTAATTTTCAACCAAATACTTTATTTCTTTAGAATAAAACAAAATACTCCTAAAAAAGAACTAATCTAAAAATATGAAAAGGGGGATATACTTTGCTAAGCTAAGTTCAATTAAAATTTCTTGCTATATCTTTATATCGCAATTTTTTTTACTTTTGTCTGTTCAACTAAAATCAAATTGTTTTGGATATATCATTTACATCAGAATACAGTTTGTGGTGGGTGTTACCTATCCTAATTGTAGCATTTGCGTTTAGCTATTGGCGATATTTTATGCGAAAATCAGAATTAATTTTGAGGCAACGTATCGCTTTGGCATTATTCCGATTTTTATCGATAACATTGCTTTTGAGCTTGCTTTTAAATATCCAAATCAAACAGCAAAAAAAAATTAAACATAAACCACTCTTTATATTTGCACAAGACAACTCGGCATCGGTAACTTTCAACAACGATTCTACTTACTACAAGAAAGAATATAATTCAGAGGTTTCAACTTTGTTAAAACGGTTGGAAAGCAAATATAATGTTAAGCAGATTAACTTTGGCAAGCAAATAAACGATAATAGCCCCATTAATTTTACTTCAACAGGAACAAACCTGTCGAATTTAGTGCAGTATTTAAACAACAATTACGCCGATGTCAGCAATGTTAAAGTTTTGTTGGCAAGCGATGGTCTATACAATATAGGCACCAACCCTATTTACGAATTAGCAAATACTACATTTCCAATAAACACGCTTCAATTGGGCGATACAACAAGTGTTGTTGATGCTACAATATACAACATAAAAAACAACACAATAGGTTTTACCAATACCAATATTCCGGTAAACATTGGCACCAAAGTAACCAATGCAAAAGGCAAAAATGTTGTTCTAAAGGTAAAATATGGCAACAGAACATTACATAAAAAAAGAATTCAAGTCAGCAGTAACGATTTTTATGCTGAAACATCGCTATTTATTTCACCTAAAACAAAAGGGTTAAAGCGTTATAAGGTAGAATTAACTACCAATTTTAAAGAACATACAAAACAAAATAATTACAGCGATTTTGTAATAGATATTTTAGACAGCAAACGAAAAGTTGCCATTTGTTTCGACCGTTATCACCCCGATTTGGCAACTCTAAAAACAGCAATTAACAGCAATATTAATTTTGAAACAAAATTAATGGACTTAAATCGGAAAAAAGCCGATTTAAAAGATGTAAATTTGGTGATTATGTATCAATTGCCTTCCACAAACAAAGCACATAAAAAGCTGTTTAACCATTTAATGCAACAACAAATTCCCATTATAATGATAGTGGGAACACAATCGGATTTAGATAAAATTAATACCCTGAATATGGGAGTTTCTTTTCCTGAAAACAGTAAATTGTTTCAAACAGCGGTATGTGATTATAACAAACAGTTTTCACTTTTTCAGCTATCGGAACAACAGCAGGAAATATTACAAGAACTACCTCCGCTACAAGCTCCTTTTGGCAATATTAATTTCACTTCGGAATACCATATTTTAGCAACTCAAAAAGTAAAAACAATAGCTACAAACTACCCATTAATAGCCTTTACAACAGCACAAAATAATAAAATTGCATGGTTAATGGGCGAGGGAATTTGGCGTTGGAGATTCGATGAGTTCAAACAACATGAGTCTAACGAGAGTTTATTTCAGCTGATTAATCAAATGGTGCAATATCAAGCACTTAAAATTAGTAAAAATAAATTAATGATTCGCCATAAAAACACCATTACTGTTGGTGAAAACATGGTAATTAGTGCCGAACGCTACAATAAAACGTACCAATTGGTTAACGATAAAGATTTACTGTTTTTCCTTTCTGACGACAATAATAAAACCTATAATTATGAGTTTATTAGAAAAAATAAAAGCTACGAATTGGTACTAAAATCCTTAGCTAAGGGAAAATACAATTACGCCATAAGAGCTGGAAAAGCTAAAAACAAAATATTGAAAAGGGGAAGTTTTATTGTTCAATCGGATAATATGGAGCACACTAATCCACAGGCAAATGGCATTGTTATGCAACAAATAGCAGATAAGACAGGAGGAAAATATTTTGAAAACAAGAATTTTTCGGCAATACAACAATTTCTATTATCAGAGAATAATATAAGACCAACGATCGAAATAGAAACATCGCAAAATGCGGTATTAAATTTGTGGCAGATATTATTATTAATCGTTTTTTTGATGTGCTTAGAGTGGTTTCTAATTAAATTCTGGCTGGGAAATTAATTGATTCAATTAACTTATTTTACAATATTATAATTTAAAAAAAGCAAACAAATACGGATTAAACTATTTACTCCTAACATATGAAATACGGGCAAATGAGATATATTACCATAGCAATACTCCTTTTACTGTTGACAAGCTGTAAAATTACTAAATATTACAGCTACGAAAGTTTAAAAGCTCCCGAAATTATTCTGCCTCCCGATGTTAAAACCATTGGTTTTCTAGATAGAAACAGCCATTTCGACAGCGATACAACTTCTCAATATTTTCTGTACAATGGAACAACACAAAAAGACTCCAACAATTACGATTCAGTAAAAGTTGTCAATTGCCATATCGGACTTAACGATAATGTTTCTGGTATTTTGACTGATGAAAATATTGCCTTTATTCAATTACAACCAAAATATCTGCCGGGTAAACGCAGCTTAACACCTTTATCGTGGCAGAAAGCAGACAGCATTTGTGCAAAAAACAATACCGATATATTAATCTGCTTAGAAAATATACAGATTTTTAATCAATATGATATCTTTTATGAAAGTATTGAAGACGAAGACGACATATATGTTGGAACCTCTCTGATAAAATATGCCGCAGCCTGGCGCATTTACGATCCCTTTTTAAAAAAATACCTCGACGAACGGGTAATTATAGATAGTTTATATACCACCAGCGAGGCTTATTCAAAAAAAGCACTACTCAAAAAAATGCCTTCCCGCCAATTGCTGTCTGCCGATATTGCTTATGAAATAGGCGGTGACTATGCTAAAAGAATATCTCCCGTATGGCAAAATATCACTCGCCAATATTTTGTGGCAGGACATCGCGATTTTTCAGTAGCAACCTACTATATGGAAAATAAAAATTTAGATAAAGCAATGACTGTATGGCAAAAAATAGTAAGCGAAAATAAAGGAAAAATTGCAGCAAGAGCCGCCTTTAATTTGGCTTTTGGATATGAAATAAAGGAAGATTACAAACAAGCTTTACATTGGATACGTAAATCAGCAGCTCTATATAGGGAGTTAAAAAAGTCCCCATCTGAACTATCCATCATTAAAGATTATCTAAAAAAATTGCAGCAACAAGCAGAAAACCATTATAGGTTAAATAACTTTTTCGGAAAAAACGAAAATTAAAAAGAGAGGAAAAATCCCCTCTCTTCTAACCGGTTATTTCGTTTGAACATACGTATGTAAGTCTTTTACCACAAATTCATTATTCGGGAATTTATCTGTGGTAACATATCCAGCCGGAGCATCAATCAGCTGTGGAATACGATTAATAATAATTGCACAAGTCAATTCAACAGTGGCTGGTTTATTCACTATTGCAGTAGTATCGGGCTCTCCAATAAGTGTCCACTCGTTCTTATCAAATTCATCTTTGTTATAAACTTTTCCAACACACTCGGTCTCCAAAGTAATTCCCTCTTCCGTTTTGGTGGTTACAATAGCAGTCATTCCTGTTGCATCGCCTGCTTTCACAGTCATTCCAAGTGTTTTTGAATACAAATCTTCGGGATTTGTTGTTGGAAAACATTGTTGCGTTTGAGAAATAACATGAAGTCCCAGTTTACTACACAGCCAACCATTCTGATTCCACATATAAGATGGAATATACTCTCCTTTCTCCACAAGCTCTTTTATTTCCTCAGATTTAAGATTATTCATATTACCAATCTGCTTCTCAAATTCATCAAGCGATAAACCCGCACCATGACCTTCTGCCAAAGCAATACCATAATCTTCCACATTATACCAGCTGGAACCTTTTATTTTTTTAATTGTAAATGAAGAACCAGCCAAATTGGTTACCATTGTTCCCCAGTAAAGGTCGCAATATCCAACACCGGTAAGCGTACAACCGCCTTTCTTTGCAAATTCATCCAATTTTTTAGTTAGCTCAGGCGACGAATTCCAAGGATAAAGAGCCTCTTCGCAAGTTGAAATTGCATTAATGCCGTTTTCGGCACATATTGTAAAAATATCAGCAATTTCGGCAACTGTACTTCGGGTAGCTACAATACACACATCTGGCTTTAACTCTTTTAGCATTTTTTTGGCATCGCTACTTGCTGAAACCTTTACACCTACCAATGGATAACCATCACCAATAATTTCACTTACATCTTTACCCACTAATTCAGAATTGATATCAAAAGCAGCAACAAGTTCTGCCCCTTTCTCCATTGCATAACGCATCAAATAACGACTCATAAGTCCGCACCCATACTGGACAACTTTTACTTTTCTTTTCATAACATCAAAATTTTAAAGTGTAACATTTTATATTGCAATAAAATACGAAAAAAATTAAACGTATTTTATTATCTCTGTATCCAAGCAAAACGAAAAATTTTTGAATAAGATTAGTAAATGAAATGCAACCCTTAAATATAAAACTTTTAGTTGATTTTAGCTAAGTATTTTATAAAATATTAACGATTTCTTTTCACTTATATTTCTATCTAATTTTAGGGAAACTCCCTCTCTCAAACATAGAGATTTCTAAATAGCTAAATTTTTAGCTATTTAATTCCTGCTTATGCAAACAAAAAAATACATAAAAAAACAACACGCAAAAACCTAATAATCAGGGAATTTATAAAACACCATAGACAAAACCTATTAGGGTATTAACATTTATTATAACTCTTTCTTTCTTAATTTTTAATTAATCTAACTTAATTTTGCAAGAAAATAATAGATTTTAAACGCAAATAATAAATTTTAAATAGAAGTAAGTATGTCAACATTTAACATTGTAGCTCCCAAATTGGGCGAAAGTGTACAAG
>PDWJ01005380.1_pt1 | contig 10565 bp, 9 predicted proteins | sample 1430881 | NCBI WGS metagenome assembly PDWJ01 (sample SAMN01162460, study PRJNA174530) | Oral metagenome, whole genome shotgun sequencing project. | biome: Marine environment; feature: Marine mammal; material: Swab sample of the gingival sulcus; isolation source: swab sample of gingival sulcus... | reverse complement strand
ACTCAAACTCAGCAGGTCATATCATCACAGTAGAAGACCCTGTAGAATATGTACATAAGCATAAAAAATCTATGATTACCCATCGTGAAGTTGGCGTGGACACACACTCATGGCACAATGCCTTGAAAAATACTCTCCGCCAAGCACCAGATGTGATTCTCATCGGTGAAATTCGTGATACCGAAACCATGGAACATGCCATCGCCTTTGCGGAGACAGGTCATCTATGCTTGGGTACATTGCACGCCAATAATGCCAACCAAGCATTAGACCGTATCATTAACTTCTTCCCAGAAGAGCGTAAAAACCAACTATTAATGGACTTATCATCAAACATGAAAGCCATTATTTCTCAACGATTGGTACGCACACCAGATGGCAAAGGTCGCCGTGCCGCTGTGGAAATCATGCTAAATACACCATTAGTTGCAGATATTATCCTAAAGGGCAATCTGCATGAACTAAAAGCCATTATGACGAAGTCTTATCAGTTGGGTATGCAGACGTTTGATAGAGCCTTGTTTGAATTGTATGATGAGGGGGCGATTTCTTATGATGAAGCCATCAGAAACTCTGATTCAGAAAATGAGTTGCGTTTAGAAATTAAGCTCAAAAGTAAGCGTCGTCATGAACAGGCTAACGTGGCAACTTCTTTATCTTTCCAAGAAAATGATAAAGAATCTGAGTAATTGACCAAGACAGGTTAAAGTTACAACAAAAAGTCCTCAAATTACCATTTGAGGACTTATTGCGATTAGTAAGACTGTTATTAGGCTATGCCCGACAGTGCTTGTGGCACAACCCCAGAGAAGGCACATAAACCTATGGTATTCGCACCATAATCTGCCAGAGACACACTAGAAACTGGAAAAACTGGCACATCTATGTTGAGCTCTTCTTTAATTGAACTAACAAAATAATCGGTTGTATCAGTATCGCTAGAGCTAATAATATAAGGAAAACATCGTTTTCTTTGAATAATTGGCTCAAAATATTCTATGATGTAGTTTAATGTTTTATCCAAGCTCCTAGCCTTACTCACTTCTATCACGCTACCATCATCATCGACTGAAAGTAGTGGGGTGAAATGTAATTTTTTTGCTAAAAAACCAATCGTTGATGACTCAACACGACTTTTATAATAGTTATCATCATTGATAGAAAACAGTGCCTTGTGACCATTGCGAATTTTATCAAGATGTACTGCTATATCGTCAAGCTTTGCCTCTTGTTTCAACAACCTATCGGCTTCAAGTGCCATCATAGTTTCGCATATATTCATATCTTTGCAATCATACACATAAAACTTCATTTTTTGTCTAAATGCATAACTCACTTGTTTTATCTTTTTAAAGCTATCGCTCAATTGCGAAGAGATGGAAGTGATAAATACTTCATCATATCCTTCTTGATATAAACGAGTAAATAAATCAGCAATCTCCGCACGAGTGGCTGAGGTTGTCGTCACTTCTGCATTGGGATTTTTTGCAATATAGTCACGAAGATTGTGATTATTGATGTTTTTTCCATCAACATAATCTTTGCCATCTACTTGTACATGCAAACGGATAATACCTATATTATGTTTATAATTTAACTCATCTAGTCCTGCTGAAGATGTGGTCAGTACGATTCGTTTCATATTATTTATTCCTTGTAAATAAAATTAAAACTATTAACTATTATTGAAATGATTTATCATTATTAATCACTTAGATTACATAAATATAATAAATTTATGCTATTCATTATACAAAACTACTTATAAAGTAAACACTGATATCAGATGATGTGATATGCCAATATAGTGAACGGCTGTATTTTAAATTTTCAAGTGTCTTATTCGTTGAATCTAAGTTATAATTAGCAATGAGCAAAAAAATAACAATAATCTATAATTTTCCAATATGTACAATTAACTGTTTAAGTCGATTTTAATTAATTAACAACGAAAAGAGTTCCCCATGTTAGCAAAACGAATCATCCCCTGTCTTGATGTCGATAATGGTCGAGTGGTCAAGGGCGTGCAGTTTGTCGATATTAAAGACGCAGGTGATCCTGTCGAAGTTGCCAAACGCTATAATGAACAAGGAGCAGATGAAATCACTTTCCTTGACATTACCGCAACCCATCATGGACGAGACACCACCTACCACACAGTAGAACGCATGGCAGAGAGTGTCTTTGTTCCCCTAACTGTTGGTGGTGGTGTACGTAAAGTTGAAGACATCCGCAACTTACTCAATGCAGGAGCAGACAAGGTAGCGATTAACTCGGCGGCCGTATTTACTCCAGAGTTTGTCGGTGAGGCATCGCAAAAGTTTGGAGCTCAGTGTATCGTGGTCGCCATTGATGCCAAGCAAGTTACTGATGTGATCGATGAGCAAGGCAAAGCACAGCCTCGTTGGGAAATCTTTACTCATGGCGGTCGTAAACCTACTGGTATCGATGCAGTCGAATGGGCGATAAAAATGGCAGATTTAGGAGCAGGAGAGCTACTGGTCACCAGTATGGATGGAGATGGTACTAAACAAGGCTATGACCTTGCTCTAATGAAAGCCATTACCAGTCAAGTAAATGTCCCTGTGATTGCCTCGGGCGGTGTGGGCAATTTACAGCACTTAGCCGATGGCGTGTTAAAAGGCGGAGCAGATGCCGTGCTTGCCGCTAGTATTTTTCACTTTGGGGAATATAGTATCCCAGAGGCAAAACGATATATGGCAAGTCAAGGTATTGAAATGAGGTTGTAAGCAAACTAAAAGGAATAAAAAATGAATCATCTTGTAAGCAAAATTCTAATGTCTGCGTTTACTCTATTGTTATTTACCCAAAATAGCAATGCTGAGGTGAAACCACCAGTACAAAACAAAGTACCAAGCAAAGTACAAAGCACTCAATTTAAGGTCATCGATACTGCGGGAGCTCCAATTGAGGGGAGAACGTATCTTATTGTATATGCTAATAAAAACTTAAGTTTATCTGAGAGTTTTGTCGCAAGTGGTATTACTAATAACAATGGACTGACTGACATAGTACAGACAAATAAAAACATAGGCATCCTTGTCTCTGATCCAGCATATCAAGAATTTAAGCAGGTTGTGGATAAGTGTTTTTATGAATCAAAAAAACGACATATAGATTTACAACCAAAATTCTCTAGAACCACCAGCAAGGAATACCTAGAGGGTAACAAGTTAGTCATCGTTATCACTGAAAAAATCACCTGTGAATACAATGGGGCTTAGTGCTAATGGGGTGCTATCGTTAAGGTATGACAAAAACCAGCTTAGTCAAACCACCCTTTATACAATAACTTAAACAGCCCTTTACACAACAACTCAAACAATAGCTTGACAAATATGAACCATAAACCCGACATCTCCAAAGCCAACGCCTGCCCACCACTGCCAGATAACGCCAGTGGATTAGATAAGCTGATCTATTGGCTCGGCATTGGCTTAGGTAGTGGATTGCCAAAAAAAGCCCCTGGAACATGGGGAACGCTTGGTGGTATGATAGTTGGTGTGCCATTGGCGATGTTGGGGTTTTACCCATTTTTAGTGATTACTATCCTTGCTAGTATTGTTGGTGTTTGGATATGTGAACGTACTTCTCAGCTGATGGGCGTGCATGATGATCCGCACATTGTCTTTGATGAATGGGTGGGAATATGGATTGCTATGTTACCAATTGCTTATATGATGTCATTATCGTGGTCGGTCTATGGGATTGTTATTCCTCGTCTCTCACCCTTTACACTACAGCAAGAAGTTATGATTATTTTAGGAGTGATTGCTTTTATGCTATTCCGTTTGTTTGATATTTTAAAGCCATTTCCCATAAGCTACTGTGATAAACATTTAACAGGTGGTTTTGGCATTATGGTTGATGACATTTTAGCAGGTTTGGCGGTGTTGGCTATATTTGCCGGAGTTGCTTTATATATGGGGGTTTTGTAACCTCCCTGTAATTTTGTTAAATCCAAACTCCTTACAAACACCCTAATAATCATTTGGATCAGCCTGTATTTTTTTAAGCTGTTGTTGATATTCTTTAGAAGTTGGCTCGTTGGAGGTATGCTCGTTGGAAATAGCTCCTTTAGAAGATTCTTGAGCCATTGTCTTTTTGGAGTGTTTAGAGATAGACTTTTGTATTATCGGCACTAAGAACTTATCCCTATTATTGTCTGTATTCTCAGCCGTTTTATCAACCGTTGTGGTGTCATTTGGCAAATACAAAGCTCCCTTTTGACCACAGGCGGTAAGGCTAGTAGCAAGAGTTAAGACTAGTAACACAAGAGCTGATAAAGTAACGTTCGTTTTTTTGATATGAGTGTGTTGGTTGCAAGTTGGTTGGTTCGTTGGTTGATTCATAGTGGTTTTTCTTTTGCTATAAATGTGGCTAATAAAAATAATATGACTAATAAAGAGAGCAATCGCATTTTACATGATAAACCCACCATTGAAAAGCTACATCTAAGAAAAGCCATAACCAAAAAACAACCTGTAAACACACTTATCCCTCATATTATCCACTTGATACAACTACTTACGAAAAACGCTCAACAATCAGTCAAAAACATGGTAAAGTAGGCAGTAACTATTTCTAAAGTTCTAACGGAAGGTCTGCTTGTGCAGGCTTTTTTTGTTTTATTTATATAACCGTTATCAAACAAATCTAATACCATTTTCGAAATATAACATTCATTCCGTAGGTTGGGTTGACGAAGGAAACCCAACGTTTATAAAATAAATACCATGTTGGGTCTCGTACCTCGACACCAACCTACAAATTATGGAAATATTTACTGGAAATGATATAACCAAATTATAGGTAAAAAATATGTCAATCATTAATCCAACCCTTGTGTTAAACTGTGGCTCATCGTCTTTAAAATACGCTCTTATCAGCGAAGACAACAGCACTCGCATTGAAGGTCTTGCCGAAGGCTTAGGGCTAGAAACCGCTCGTATCAAACACAAAGACGAAAACGGCAACAAACAAACCATTGATCTACCAAATGCCGACCACAAGCAAGCACTTGCTAAAGTTTTAGAGCTGATTGAGGCACATAAACCAGTCGCTGTTGGTCATCGCGTGGTACATGGTGGCAATAAGTTCTCCAAAGCACAGCTTATCACCAAAGAGATTATTGATACCTTAAAAGAGCTTACGCCACTTGCTCCTTTGCATAATCCTGCCAATATCTTAGGCATTGAGGCGATTTTGGATATTTATCCTGACCTACCACAAGTTGCGGTATTTGACACAGCATTTCACCAAACCATGCCAGAAAAAGCGTTCCGCTATGCCATTCCAAAAGCATTATACGAAGAAGACCACATACGCCGTTATGGCTTTCATGGCACCTCGCATGCCTATGTTTCTGACCGCACAAGCCAGCTAACTGACAAAACAGGCAAGCACGGCTGGATTACCGCACATCTAGGTAATGGCTGTTCAGCGGCTGCCGTCTATGATGGGCAGAGCCTTGATAGTAGTATGGGACTAACGCCACTTGAGGGCTTGATGATGGGTACTCGTAGTGGTGATGTTGACCCTGGATTGCACGCTCATTTACACCGTGCTAAAGGTTGGTCTGTTGATGAAATCGATACCATGCTAAATAAACAAAGTGGCTTTTTAGGCGTATCAGGCGTATCCAGTGATATGCGTGCCATTGAAGAGGCTGCCGAAGAAGGCAATAAAGATGCTCAATTAGCCCTAGATATGTTCTGTTATCGCATCGCCAAATACATTGCTAGCCTAAGCTGTGCGTTACCTGAGTTTACAGGAATTGTCTTTACTGGTGGTATTGGTGAAAATGCCGATGAGGCTCGTGAAGAGATCGTGAAAAATCTACGCCACTTTGGTATTAGCCTTGATAGTGACAAAAACGCTCAACTGATTCGTGGTGCCGAAGGTAGCTTTCATAAGGAAGACAGCCAGCTAGAGCTGTGGGTTATCCCAACTGATGAAGAGTTCCGTATTGCTCAAGAGACAGTGGCTGTGTTGGCTTAATTCATTGTTAAGTCAAAACTAACCATTAACAACTGATTGTTAAAAACTAACTGTTAAAAATGCTGGTAGACTGATAAAATTGGTCTGCCAGTTTTTTATACATCAAGGAAAAACCTGTGACCAAATCCAAATTAATAACCAGCATCCCCTGCCCTTTTTTATCACACATTGCTCCCAGTCAACTTGTGTCATTGCTTAGTCGTTGTAGCGAACAAGGTTGTAGTGAGCAAGGTTGTAGTGAGCAAGGTTGTAGTGAGCAAGGCGGTATTGAAAAAAATGGCAGTGGAAAAGTTAAATGTGAAAACAATAATCACTACTTCAATCCAATATGGCTACACAATAAAGGACAAAACGTCATCGGTTTTTTACCACAAACGGCATTTTATCTGCTCGCTCCGACAAATGATAATCCCCAATCGAAACAGCCAGTAAAAACATCTGTATTAAAAAAAACCGCATCTAAAAAATCAGTCTCAGACAAAGCAAACGACTGGCAACTATTGACGCTATCTCGTAAATCAATGTCCAGTTTTTTTGATGGACAACCAATCTCTGATAGCTCTGATAGACTTGATAGAGTCAACGAACCGAAAAACTGCTACAAGGCAAAACAGGGGAAAATTTCCGCAGTCTCTGCACTACCGTACAGCCAACAAGGAAATTTTCACCAGTTTTGCCGTTTGGGTGTATCAGAAATTGAGTCCAGTCACGATACATTGGACAATACATTGGACGACACATTGAATAGCCATAACCTAGCCAAAGAGTTACAACTTACCATAGACAACGGAAAAAATGTTGAACACTTGCTTGAGCGGTTAATTCGCTATATGTCGGCTTATACTGATGATTCTCTAAACACACAGTCTAAGCAACCGTCTGAACATAAGCCGTCATCTTATCAGCATGGTTCTTATCAGCATGGTTCTTATCAACACGACTTTTATCAGCATGGCTTAATGGGATTTATTGGTTATGATGTGATGGCAAATCACTTAGCAAACCAACCATCAAAGCAGTTAGCAACTAACTCATCAAAACAGAATGAGTTTATCGAACGCTACTTTCAGCAAGGACAACCCACCGCCTATTTTGCTCATTATCCGCTTTATCTTACTTGTGATATTGATGATGATAAAGTTAGCAATCAACAACCAATAAACCATTGGCAACTTCACGCTTGTACGCCTGAAACGCTGGCGATTTTGCCACAAGTGCAAGATTGGCTACAGCAAGTCATTACTTACGGTCATCCGCCAACCTTTAATCCTCCTAGCTTACGATTGCAACCTGTATGGGACAAAAGCGACTATCAGTATGCCTTTGACAAAACCCAAGCCTATCTATACGCAGGTGATTGTTATCAGATTAATCTCACTCAATCTTGGCGAGGTCAAATTGATAAATCCGTGCGTTTGGGCGACTACTTACCAAAACTGCATAGCCATACCAACGCCCCTTTTGCAGGCTATTTATACGCTCCTAGTCCCTTTCAAAAAAATCTTCAAGACAACCCTCAAAAAAACCCTCAACGCCCTAATTCACAAACAACCTTTGAATTATTAAGCTGTTCGCCTGAGCTGTTTTTTACCTTTGATAAGGAAGGAACAATCACCACCAAACCCATCAAAGGCACTCGCCCTCGTGGACAAACTAAGCAAGAAGATAAGCGACTAAAAGACGAGCTTGCCAATAGCGAAAAAGACCTCGCCGAAAATGTGATGATAGTCGATTTATTGCGTAATGACCTAGGGAAATATGCCAAAACAGGCACAGTAAAAGTACCGAAACGCTTTGCCATAGAAAGCTTTAGCAATGTGCACCACATGGTTAGCACCATTACTGCCACCATCAAAGACGACGTGCATCCACTTGAGGTGCTGTTTGCCAGCTTGCCAGTTGGCTCCATCACTGGCACACCCAAAAAGCGAGCGGTACAAATCATCAACGAGCTAGAAAGCCATGCAGGGCAACCGCCTCGTGGGGCTTACTGTGGCACTATGGGCTATCTAAATTTTGATGGCAGTGGTCAATGGAATGTGTTAATCCGTAGTTTGCAAGCCAATGATGATGGCGTGAGTCTGTGGGCAGGCGGTGGCATTACCGTTGCCTCTGATTGTGACTGTGAATATCAAGAATGCTTTGATAAAGTGGGTAATATTTTGCAGGTGTTGGCAGGTGAAAACTGATATTACAAAAAACCATAAAACTAGCCGAATCATCGTGTATTTTGCCAACAGTCTAAATATGCTATGGAAAGTTATTTTTACTTTGCGTTGTTTAGCTCGGCGTTCGTCCCTCACGCTCTTAACTACAGGGCGGTTTTAAATGTCAAATGTTTAGCCTTTTCAAAACATCGTAAAAGGCACTGGATTAACGTCACTATCCGTCGCCTGTATTATTTTCTAGCGAATTATCGCTTTTATTCTGCTCAATTTCTGTTAATATAACAATCATCAACTTTATAACTCATACCAACTATCGGAGTCCAACATGGCAAAAAGAAGTAAACCAGTCGAACGAGCAACCAATATCGAAAACCTTGATGAAAAAGCCAAAGCGTTAAAAGCCGCACTCGGGCAAATCGAAAAGCAGTTCGGTAAAAACACCATCATGCACCTAGGCGATGATTCGGTTGCCCTAGATGTTGATGTCATTTCTACTGGCTCACTCGGCTTAGACATCGCTCTTGGTATTGGCGGTTTGCCAAAGGGACGTATTATCGAGATTTATGGTCCAGAAAGTTCAGGTAAGACCACCTTAACCCTGCAAGCCATCGCTGAATGCCAAAAACAAGGCGGAACTTGTGCCTTTATCGATGCCGAACACGCCCTAGACCCTATCTATGCCAAAAAACTTGGGGTCAACATTGATGACCTACTGGTTTCACAGCCTGATAACGGTGAGCAAGCCTTAGAAATCACTGATATGCTGGTGCGTTCTGGTGCGATTGATATGATTGTCATTGACTCGGTTGCCGCGCTCACCCCTCGTGCAGAAATTGAAGGTGAAATGGGTGATAGCCACATGGGTCTGCAAGCTCGCCTAATGTCGCAAGCACTACGTAAAATCACTGGTAACGCCAAACGCACCAACTGTATGGTGGTGTTTATTAACCAGATTCGTATGAAAATTGGGGTGATGTTTGGTAGCCCAGAAACCACTACTGGTGGTAATGCCTTGAAGTTTTATTCCTCTGTGCGTATGGATATTCGCCGTATTGGTTCAGTCAAAGAAGGCGACGAAATCACAGGTAGTGAAACTCGCGTAAAAGTCATCAAAAACAAAATGGCACCGCCATTTAAACAAGCCGAATTCCAAATCATGTATGGCGAAGGCACTAACCACTTGGCAGAAGTCATCGACCTCGGTGTTGATTTAGACCTAGTGGGTAAAGCAGGTGCTTGGTACAGCTACAAAGGTGAAAAAATCGGTCAAGGTAAGGCCAACTCGGTGAAATACCTTGAAGAAAATCCAGAAATCGCCGAAGAAATCGAAAGCTTAATCCGTGCAGAAAAGCTGAATAAAAAACCAGCGGATGAGCTTGATGTCACTGCAAATGCCGATGTCAACGCTGATGTCCATAGCAGTGCCACACCAGCGGATGAAGATGGCTTTACTGAAATGTAAATCTAACTTTCCCCCTCCCAGCCTCCCCCTAAGGGGGAGGAGCTCCCCTCTCTTTGGGAGGTGAGAACGGAAACAGCAAAACACTGTTTTGCCCGTTCGCAAGACAAAGGCTATGCCTGCGTAGGGGAGGGTAATAAAATCAATGAGTTACAAAATAAGATTAAAATTATCGTAAATCTACCTATCCTCTACACTCTGCAAATCATGGCGTAATGCCTCAAAACAAATGTCCGACTGAAAACCTCGATACTGCAAAAAGCGTAATTGCTTTGCCTTATCCTTGTTATCAGTCGGTATTTTTGCTCCGTATTTTTTAACTCTCGCCTGCACGGCTAGCTGTAGCCAATTTACCTGCTCGCCTTTGTTTTGCCCTTTTTCATGTTCTGTAGCATACTCTTTGCCATGCCTGTTATCAACAAAATCGGCAAACTCCTCCGACTGCTCATTTGCCAGTTCAATTAACTCATCAATGTTTTTTGGTACGGCAATTTTGCGTTTATAAAAGTCTTGTTCAATCCGTCGCCGTCCTCGCCCTTTACGAATGCCCTCTCGAATTAGCATAAATGCCGTTCGCATATCACTTTGATAACCTTTTTCAGCGAACTCGGCAAGCAAGGCATCAATTTTATCAGGATCTTGCCCTTTGGCTAGCAGTTTGTCTTTTAACTCTTTGGCAGAATGCTCACGAGTTGACAGATAATAAAACGCCAACCATCGCAACCGCCCATCTGCTTTGATTTCATCAATTTCCGCTTGACGTTGTTCATCGGTTTTTAGAGCTTTAGCAAGCTTGGCAGTTAAGTTGTCAATCTTGGGCTTGCTCTTGTTAGACTTGCTTTTGTTAGGGTTGTTAGAAGGACTGGAATCGCTAGAATTTTCCGTTAAAATCGCTTTTATGTCTAGTGTTGCGACTG
>PDWJ01006943.1_pt1 | contig 10566 bp, 11 predicted proteins | sample 1430881 | NCBI WGS metagenome assembly PDWJ01 (sample SAMN01162460, study PRJNA174530) | Oral metagenome, whole genome shotgun sequencing project. | biome: Marine environment; feature: Marine mammal; material: Swab sample of the gingival sulcus; isolation source: swab sample of gingival sulcus... | reverse complement strand
AGAGTCGCGGCAGGAGGCCGCGGCGTGGAGGGCGATTCCCCCTGGAGATGGCATTTCAGCCGCCCTTTGGGCGGCTGTTTGTTTTATAAGCTGGGGAATCGAAGCGGAGAGAGCGCGCGACAATAGGAGCGAAAAGCGGCCATGGAGGGCCTGAGTCTAGTCCAGCTTCACCGTTTTATCTGCCAGAAACTCTGCATCTGTCCGGTCATGTGTTACAAACACCGTTAAAATGGCAAAGCGGTGAAGAATCTGTTTAACATCAGAACGTATCTTTTCCCGCAGATTGGCATCCAAATTGGAAAAGGGTTCATCCAGAAGCAGTATTTTCGGACTGGGACTTAACGAGCGTGCCAGGGCAACACGCTGCTGCTGCCCTCCTGAAAGCTCAAAGGGGTATTTATCTCCATGATGCTCCAAATCTACCAGTTTCAGGAATTCTTCAACTCGTTTTTTCCGTTCATCCCTGTGCAGACGGTGAAGGCCATAAGCGATGTTCTGCCTGACAGTTTTATGAGGAAAAAGAGCGTAGTCCTGAAAAACCATACCCACACCCCGTTTTTCCGGTTCAACAAAGACATTGGGAGAGCTCATAACAGTCTCATTCATCCGTATTACGCCTGCCTGAGGGGTTTCCAGACCGGCAATAAGCCTGAGCAGAGTTGTTTTACCGCATCCGCTCTTACCCAGCAGGGCGACAATATTGGCAGATTCGGTTGTCATGGAAAAATCCCGGAATATACGGGCGGTATTCTTTTGACTGTATTTAAATGATAAATTTTCAATATGAAGAGTATTCACTGTTCTTTTCTCCGGTATTTGGAGTAATTAAATCTGTATAAAAAAATAACAGGCAGTGTGCTGATAACAATAATCATCAATGACGCTACTGAAGATTCAGGAATCATCTCATCATGGGCATATTCAAAAACCTTTGTGGAGAGCGTGTTGAAATTGAACGGCCGCAGAATAAGCAGAATGGGAAGCTCTTTGACAATGTCCACAAACACAAGTGAAAGTGCTCCGATAAGCCCGGCTTTCATCATGGGCAGGTCAACCTGAATAAGTGTTTTCAGGCGGTTTTTCCCCAGTACGCGGGACGACTCATGAAAACGTCTTCCGATTTTTTCAAAGCCGGTCTCCATATTCTGGTACGCCACCGCGGAGTATCGGATAAGATAGGCCAGTATAAGCATAGCCAGGGTCTGATTGAGACGAGTGGAAAATAATGCATCAATATCCAGAAAGAATAACAGAACGGTAATGGCCACTATGCTGCTGGGAATACTGTAACCAAGCAGGGCAATACGTGTAAAAACAGCTGAAATCCGGCTTTTGAACAGGCGGTGGAAATTGGCAATCAACAGAGCCGAAAATGTTATAAGAACGGCTGTAAAAGCAGCAAGGGACACTGTGTTCCACAGAATTCTGTGGAGTTCAAGGAAGCGGACATTCTTCAGGCTGTATATGCTCCAGAGAATTATCTGGAGAACAGGAATCATAAAACCCAATGCAAAAACAAGGTAAACAAAAAGCATGACACAGGTTTTTTTCCATCCGGTAATTTTCATCGGAGTAATATGCCGGACCTGTGCCGAGAAATAACTGCGGGGAATATTTTTCCGGGTTCGTTTTTCCAGGGTTACCGCGGCTGCTATACCGGCCAGAAATATGGCCGAAAGACGCAGAGCCGAATCAATATCGTTAAAAGACAACCAGCTTTTGAAAATAGAGGTACTCAGAACGGGCAGGCCAAAATATGAAACAACACCGTAATCGCTTAATGTTTCAAATGCTACAAGGGTGGAGCCGGCAATCAGGGCATTGCGTGTAAGCGGAAGAATAATACGGCTGTAGATGCTGCCCATGGAATGGCCGAGCAGTTTACCTGATTCAATAATACCCGCGGACTGCTGATGCAGAAACGTCCGCAGCACAATGTATGTGTAAGGATAGAGAAACACAGTAAAAATGAATATGGCGCCCCTCATATTCATTATGTCAAACCAGCTCTGCTTAACAGAAAGATGGAGTACCTCACGGAGAAATCTCTGTATGCTCCCTGTATAACCGAGCATCCCCGCGTAGGTGTAGGCGCCAATGTAGGGGGGAATGGCTATCGGCAGCAGGAGGCCCAGAGAGAGAAAACTTTTTCCGGGAAAATCGTAAACTGTGACAAACCAGGCCAGCAGGGATGCAATGGACGCACTCAGCAGGATGGTTCCGCACAACATCACAGCTGAATTAAGAGCCGCATCCTTCAGCAGGTATTTTGCTATATGTGCCCAGTTGTCATTTGCCGGCAGAAACAGATGCCGTACAATATCCAGATTGGGGAGTGCAATCATTGCAGCAATGAGAGCACTCCCCAGTGCCCATCCGTTTAACCGGAATGGACGTGTCGTTTTCCGCAATTATTTCCAGCCAGCCTTGTCAAAAATCATGGCTGCTTCAGGTTTAGCTTCGCCAAACGTATTGAAGTCCAGTTTCTGGGGCTTAAAGGAACCCCAGGAAGCCTGAATTTCGGGCAGTTTGACATCCTTGTTCAGCGGGAACTCACCGTTCTTCTCCGCGTAAATGGTCTGAACCTCTTCCGATGTTAAGAATTCAAGGAATGCTACTGCATTGGATTTGTTCTTTGCTCCGGCAAGGACGGCACCGTAACTCAGGTTCAGGTGAGTATCTTGAGGAAACAGCAGACCGATCTTTTTGGAAACTTCTACTTCCGCCGGATCGGATGATTTAGCCATTTTGACATAGTAGTAAGAGTTCATAATAGCCACATCGCCTTCACCGGCTACCACAGCTTTCGCCTGATCCCGGTCGTTACCCTTGGGGGGTCTGGCCATGTTGCTGACAATGCCGCTGGCCCATTCCTGTGCCGCCTCTTTGCCTTCCATCTGAATCAGGGAACACAGCAGGGCAACGTTGTAGGATGAAGTAGATGAGCGGACCAGTACCTTTCCTTTCCATTCAGGCTTGGTTAAATCGGCATAGGTTTTGATTGACTTCGGATCCACTCTGTCCAGAGAATAGGCAATAATGCGTGCACGGGACATTATTCCGGTCCAGCCGTCGCCGCGAAACTGAGCGGGTATAACTTTCTGGATGAATTCAGAGTCAAAATTTTCCAGAAGACTGTTTTGCTTCAGCGGGGCAAGTGTTTCTGCTCCGACAGTTAAAAAAACATCGGCATTGGGATTGCCTTTTTCCCGGGTTATTCTTTCCAGAAGCTCACCGCTTTTACCTTTGACAACGTTGACTTTAATACCTGTTTTTTCCTCAAACATTTGATATACGGTATCGTCAACATCGTAGTGACGGGAAGAATAAACGTTCAGTACTGTTGACTCGGGTGTTTGTTCCGAAGAAACATCCTGAGCCGGTGACGCTGGTAAAGTTATTGCCGCCAACAGGGCAAACAATACCAGAAACACGGCACGGTAATGAAATGATTTAATCATTACTAACCTCCTAATATTTAATTATATTAGAGTATCCTAATTCAGTTGTAATGTCAATTAACATATTGTACGCAGCCGGCACAAAAAAGGGCTGTTCCGGAAGGAACAGCCCACCCTTTAAAGGGGCCGGATTCCGCCGCAGTGAACTGGGAGGGGTACTGCCGCAGATTCCCGGCAATTTCATTATCGCATATTATCTCTAAAAACTTTATACAGATAAAATTTGTCTAACCGTCTCCGGAACCGAAGGTGTTGCCCGGCCCTTCTGCGAAGTCTCTAATATTAATATCCAGAACAAGTTCAATATTCACCCTGTCTCCGGGGTTTACTGTGAAATCTCTGTAAACACTGAGATCTCCCAGACGGTATTCCACGCTGTGGTTTCCCGGTTTAATGGGGATAAGGGTTGAATCCTGTGATATTTTCAAAGGTTTATTATCCAGAAAAACTTCTGCTCCGCGGGGAGGCATCTTTACAAGAATTTCCGGCATTCTGTAGTCCAGTTCCACCGGCAGGACGATCTGTCCGCCGGGTTCAATGGCAACGTTTTTTTCTATTGTAGAGGCGTGCGTGCTTTCTACCCGGACCCGGTGGATTCCCGCGCTCAGTGACACAGCCTTGTCCGGTTCGGAAAGCTCTCCGTCAATGAAAACTTTAATTTTTTCTTCTTCACTTCCTGAAAGGTTACTGATGGAAACCGTCAGGGTTCCTTCCTTTTTCCAGAGGGACTGCATGCTGATTTCAAGATTTTTATTGAAAGCGGCATTCGGAATACCTTTCATTACCGGCAGCAGGGTAACGATAAGCGGAAACTCGTCTGCTTCCACGGGAACGGGCAGTACATCAGTCAGAGCGTCGGCGGTAATGTTATGGCCGGAAATAAGCGGAACACGGATAAACATTGAATTCCGGGAAGTAAGAAGCCGCATAAAAGCCCGCGTCCCCCTGTAAGAATGCCGCTCCTGCAGGGGAGGAGGGGTAACATTTTTGAAGAGCATCAACGCGAAACTGTTCTGATAATTTCGCAGTTCACGGGGAATGCTGATTTTGAGCTCCAGGCCTTCCTGGAATTGGGGACGGGATTCCAGATTGACAACAATCAGCTCTTCCGGCTTGAAGAGGACAGAATCACCGTCCTTGTTGAGACTTCCGGCAATCTGACCATTGATATTTTCAGCGAAAACAGTTTCCGAAGCAGCCAGAAGTGCTGTAATAATCAGTAGTGCTTTCCCGATGCGTGTCATTACATGGTCCTTCTTAGTTCGCAAACGAAGTAAATCCGGCAGGATTCACAGGAATTCCCTTCCGGCGAATTTCAAAATGGAGGTGCGGCCCGGTGGAAATGCCGGTATTTCCCGAAAGTGCAATAATATCCCCTGTATTCACAAAATCCCCCGGTTTTACAAGCAGTTCATTCAGATGCGCGTATACCGTCTGAAAATCTCCATCATGATCTATTATAATGAAAAATCCGTATATTTCCAATGTTCCAGTTTCAATAATTGTTCCTTCCCGGGCCGCTTTAACCGGTGTGCCTATTGCCGCACGCATATCAACGCCTGGATGAAAGCTGTTTTCCCCTGTAAAAGGGTGGGGGCGGAAACCAAATGGAGAAGTAATGCGTCCCTTCTCCAGAGGACAGATAAAAAGGCTGCCGAGAAAACTGATACGTTCACCCCGCAGGAATTTTTCTCCGGGGTAAAAAATATAATTTCTGGATTGATCAGGGCCGCTGCTGATAACAACGGGAATTCCTTCGGTACTTCTTTCGGCCCCTGCCAGACGCTTTTCCCATCCGGTGAGCGGCTGCAGGGGAATGAACATGCCAGGAATATTGGAAATAAGTATTTCTTCGCTTACAGGAAAAAGCACCGGAGATTCCCAGTTGTTCAGGGTGGAAAGGGTTTCATACGGCAGGTTGAAAGCGGCAGCCACGGCAAAGAGATCTTCGGAAGGGGCCGGTTTGTAACGGTAAAGAGAGAGCAGTGAAGGATCGAAATTACCCCGGTACCAGTCTTCCACATCCTGCTGCTGCTGGCTGTAGACCGGATCTCTTGATGAGACTGTGTAATGGACAAGCGGATATTCGGCGGACAGAGAAGAGGTTAATCCTGCCCATAGAATCAGTAACAGCAGTTGTTTTTGCCGGCAGATAAACATTTTCATTGACAGAAACTGCGAAAAGGATCCAGAAAACTGTCCGGTATGGTTTTTCCCTCAGCTCCGTATCCCAGTTTTCTGTCAGGACGGCTGGAGCCGTGAAAATCCGAACCTCCGGTAATAAACAGACCATTCTGACGGGCCAGTTCTTCCAGCCGGCGCGCCTGGGTGCGCGATGCTCCCGAATGCCGGGCTTCTACACCGTCAAGACCCATCTGCGTCCATTCCTCAAGATTTCTGGCCAGACGTCCCCATGAAAGCCATAAGGACATAGGATGCGCCACGACGGCTTTTCCTCCTGCACCGTGAATGGCCCGCAGGGCTTCTTCCAGAGAAGGACGGTCTTTGGCCACATAGTACGGTTTGCCCGGACCAAGCCAGCGTTCAAATACTTCCGGAACGGATGAAGCCATTTTCAGCTCAATCAGCCTGCGGGCAATGTGCAGACGCCCTATCACGTTCTTTTCTGAACCCTTTTTCAGTTCTTCGAGTGAAATGGGCACACCGTCTGCCTGCATCCGAAAGATCATTTCGGTATTGCGTTTATTCCGGCGTTCCCGGATATCCGCAAGGAAACGTGCCAGTTCGCCTTCCCGGTAGTTTTTCAGCCCCAGGCCCAGCAGATGAAATTCTCCCGGGCGGAAATCAATATCAAGTTCTACCCCCGGAATAAGGCAGATATTTCTTTTTTTTGCCTGTTCAACCGCTTCATCCAGTCCGGATGTGGTATCATGATCAGTAAGGGCCAGTGCGCTGATTCCTGATTCGCAGGCTAAATCAACCAGGGAAGCAGGAGATAATTCGCCATCGCTGGCAGTTGAATGTGAATGGAGATCAACCATGGCAGAAGAATACATATATAAAGCAATTATTGACAGGGGTATGGCTGCATGCGTATGCTTGTCTTTAATGGTTTGACAGGGAGTTGATGTTTGCCTAAAGCGGTTTTTTACAGAACAAACGCCATTATTTACTTTCAGGGAGACAAGGCTGACAGTATACCCATTCTCAAAGAAGGACGGGTAGAGCTTTCCTATCAGGATCTCCAGACCGGCAGTGAAATCCGGGAACCGGTAAAGATAGGCGAGTTCTTTGGAGTAAAGGCGAATCTGGGGAATTACCCTCATGATGAAACAGCCATGGCGCTTTCCGACTGTACTGTTGTGCATTTTTCTGTGGCGGAATTTGAAGAAGTGGTTTCCAATAATCCCCGTATACTGATGAAAATGCTTCAGGTATTTTCCACGCAGCTGCGCCGTATTCATCATCAGGTACAGAATCTTTTAACTTCAGACCGTATAAGTACTAATCCGGAAGCCGGATTGTTCGCTGTAGGGGAATACTATCTTCAGGACATGCAGTATCCGCATGCCGAGCACGCCTTCCGCAATTACCTTTACCATTGGCCCACAGGTATTTATGCGCCTCAGGCCACTCTGAAAGCCGGCGAGGCGGAAGCCGCTCAGAGTCAACTTCTGGAAGAAATTCAGGAGGAGGAATCCGAACTGCCCGTTTACGATTATACCGTTATGGCATTTTCGGAGGTGAACAACCATTACAAACTGGGACATTTTAAAGAAGCCATGAAAGGCTTTCATTCCCTTATTAAAACGGAAAGGGAACCGGAGCATCTGCCGTACTGTGAATTTCGGCTGGGCTGCTGTCTGTACCATACGGAGCACTACAGGGACGCGGCCCGTCAGCTGGCCATGGTTATCCGCAAGTACTCTAAACAGCCGTATCTTGGCGAAGCAATTTATTATATGGGACTTTCCCACGAAAGAATGGGCGATTTTGAAAAAGCTCTCGGGTTTTTCCGGAAAGCCGGCCAGCTTGTTCCGGAAGGCGGGTCGTTATATCGGCAGGTTGTTAATAAAATCCGGGCTATGGAGGAGGCTTTATGACGTCTCTGGATTTGTCTCTTTTTGAACGTTTTGCCAAAACCTACAGTGCCGGCCAGAGTATTTTCTTTGAGTACGAACCTGGAGATACTTTTTATCTTATTCAGTCCGGCCGGGTTAAAATTGTCAAAATATTCGGTAATATTGAAAAAACCATTGATATACTGAAACCCGGTGAATTCTTCGGTGAAATGGCATTACTGGAAAACGCGCCCCGCAGTGCTTCCATTGTGGCTCTGGATGACTGCAAGCTGCTGGAATTTAACCGTGACAACTTTGAAGTTCTTATGACCGGTAATCCGCAGCTGGCGCTTAAGCTTCTTTCCCTGTTTGCCAAACGAATTTACGACCAGAAACGCCGTTTTGCCATACTGACGCTTTCCGATGAATACGCCCGTGTAGCTGATGTTTTTGTTATGCTGGCCGAGCAGATGGGGCCGGATGATGTCGATACCGAAAGCGGAAAGCGGATTTACCGTAATTCTGTAGCCGATATTGCGCACTGGGCGGGAATGAGCCCTGACAAATGCCGTGATATTCTGAATCATTTTCAGGAACAGCGGCGGGTGAGCGTGTTTCAGGATAGAATAGAAGTAACAAATATTCACGATCTGAGCCGTTTGGTCAGTTCCCGGCGGAAAAATCAGGAAAGCCAGGAACCGGCTCTCTAGAATCAGATTTGTTATTTTTTCTCTTTCAGAAAATCCAGTTCCTGATCCTCATTTCCTTCCAGAGCCTGGTTGAGTTCCAGCAGCCGGCGCAGATGAATCATCCCGTCCGCTTCCACCGATGTAAACCTGAACCCCAGTTGATTTCCGTTCTTCCGTACCAGAGTGGCACTGCTGTAAATGGAAATATCGGAGAATTTGAGTGAAATACGCAGAGGGTAGTTCTTTTGTTCCTGTACGGGAACATCCGAAGGAGAAGAAACAAGAATGCCGTTCATGGAAATGTTGAGAACATTGACCGGGTAATCCCGGTCTTCGGCATTCACGAATCCCTTAACGTTAAAATCTGTCCGGTTAAACTTTCTATTGTTGTGGTCTTCCATCTCTTCAATATCATTGGGGAATGCGGATATAATTATGCGGTCCCGCCAAAGTAGCTCAGTTGGTAGAGCAACGCACTCGTAATGCGTAGGTCTGGGGTTCGAATCCCCACTTTGGCTGTAGGGCACTTTCTTCCAGGCGCCCTGAAATTAAGTGCCCTGAAATCCGGTTAAACTCTCGCGCCTACAAAAGATTATCGGTTCCGGCAGCCTAAAGGCCGGAATATTGAAGTATTCTATAATTCTGAACGGAAGTGGCGTTCTACAGGCATAAAAAATCCCTTAGAGGCGCTCCGGTTTGCCGAACGGGGCCTTTTGGGGCTGCGCCCGAAGGCCGGCCCGCTGACAATACAATCGATTTTCCAGTGGCCTGCTACGGCCCTGGAGTCGGCCTCAGCAGGCCACTGGGTAATGTTTTGGGAGGTACTGAGAGCCCTCGAATGCCCTCTAGGGCAGCTGTAGGGGCGTTTTAAGCGTTTCCCTTGACGTAAAAGGTCTGACGGTCACATCGGGTATTAAGCCTTCTGCAAGGTATCTGTAGAGGGTTCTCACGCTGATGCAGGTATGAGAAGGCTATCCTGATTTTTCATAATGCATGATGAGTGCCGCCGGGCTATAACGCTCTTTTTTAATCCACCTTTGGACATCGTTAACCAGTGTAAAATCATTACCCAGATTCAAATCAGACCCCTTTGCCTTCAGATTTTCCTTGGCTTTTATGTCGGCAATGTCGGGGCTGTAGGCTTCATAGAGACTCAAGTCTGAGGCCTGAAAGGTCTGCCAGCCTCTTTTGATCTCTCTTTGTATGGTTCGTTTACTCTTGCCCAGTAAGAGAGCCAGTTCTCCAGGGGATTTAATTTTTGATTTACAGAGTGCTCTGTGCAAAATCAAGCGTTCCTCCCAAGGGGAGACTCTTAATATTAACATTGGCCCAAAAAATGGGAATCTTAAAACGTTGTTGGCAACGCACAATAATTCACTCACCCCATAACTCCGCTCAAAAACATGGTGCAGAGGGGCAAATCAAACAAGTCCGGCTCAAAAGGCAGTATGAGACATTCTTTCTTTGCCGTCCGCTTTGCTGCCGTTCTTGGCAGCCTTTATCACATAGTCCTTGACAGTTGCCACTCCTCTGAAATCTATTGAAAAATGGTTTCTGTCTTGCGCACCCTTGGGCTAACTCGTATTAGAGAGTTTTAATTCTTTCCTCTAAACAAGATATAAATTTCTTTACGTGATTAATGTTTCCAGATTCGCTAGGTGTTGATATTGTAATATAGCGAACCCAGTTTGGTATTTCAAAAGGTACAAGGTTAAGAGCTGGATTGTTTTGAAACAGCCATGTTTTGGAAGGGACAAAAGCAAGACCTGTTCCGTTTATGAGAAGATTCTTCATGACTGAAGGGTTATCACATATTATTGAATGTTTAAGATTTAAATTGAAGTGAGAACAATAATGTTCTTCAATTATACCCATAGCATTTTTTTTGCTCAGTCCAATCAACTCGTTTTCATTGATATAGTCAATAGTGATTGGAGCTTCATATACTGGGTTAAGTATTCTTGGAACTGCTACTACTATATCTTCCTTATAAATAATTCTAATTCCGGAATCTTTTGGTTCTGCTATGCATGCATTTATTATAATATCAGTAGGCCATTTTGTTTCTACAGCGTGAATCATATTGATTCTTATGTCAGGATTTGCATGATGGAAGTGGGACAGTACATCTATAGCAAATGGTTGTGCGGCATGCATGTTAATGTGGAGTTCAGAAATCCCTGTTTCAATTGTTGTACATTTGTTTTCTATTTCAGACTTGCAGCGAAGCATTTTCTCTATTATTGGGAGTATCGATCTTCCTGTTTCTGATAATTTTATTGTTCTCCCTGTTCGGAGCCTGTAAAGTTTTCTGTGTAAAGCTCTGATTCATAAGTTAAATCGCCCCTCATATTCCAGGGCGAAGCGATTCATGGCAGGCTTCCATTCCCGAAT
>PDWJ01005379.1_pt1 | contig 10566 bp, 6 predicted proteins | sample 1430881 | NCBI WGS metagenome assembly PDWJ01 (sample SAMN01162460, study PRJNA174530) | Oral metagenome, whole genome shotgun sequencing project. | biome: Marine environment; feature: Marine mammal; material: Swab sample of the gingival sulcus; isolation source: swab sample of gingival sulcus... | reverse complement strand
ATGTAGAATCGGTTGTATCCGAAATTAAAGAAAAGTTGGAAGCTCAACTCGAGTTGCCACCAGGATATTATATAGAATATGGAGGATCGTTTGAGAATTTAGAACGTGCAAAAGCAAGATTAATAATTGTAGTGCCTATAGCCTTAATTTTAATCTTTGTATTGCTTTATTTTGCGCTCAAATCGTTCAGTCAAACCGTAATGATATACATTGCCATTCCGCTTTCAGCTATTGGTGGTATTTTCGCGCTTTGGATTCGAGATATGCCATTTAGTATTTCGGCAGGTGTAGGTTTTATTGTATTGTTTGGCGTAGCTGTGCTTAACGGATTGGTACTTATCTCGTCTATGAATGAATTGAAAAAAGAGGGGGTAGGCTTAAAAGAAAGAATATTAAAAGGAACCAAGGAACGGATAAGACCGATATTTTTAACGGCCTCAACAGATATTCTTGGCTTTTTACCAATGGCGGTTTCCACAAGCGCAGGAGCAGAAGTACAGCAACCATTAGCAACAGTGGTTATTGGAGGAATGTTAACCGCATCATTTTTAACCTTAATTGTTATTCCAATTTTATATCAATGGTTAGAGGGAAGACCCACAACCAAAAAATCAAATCAAAAAAGTATGAAAATGGCATCTATAATTTGGCTCCCCTTGCTAGTAGGAAGCCTCTCCTTCCATTTCACTGGCTATTCACAGTCAGATTCTACAGCCTTAACATTGGATAATGCGATAGAATTAGCACTTAACCAAAATGGGAATGTGAAAGCCGCAAATTTGGAAGTGGAGCGTTTAAAACAATTGCAAAAAACAGCTTATGGTCTGGATAAAACAGATTTTGGCGTGCAATATGGTCAATACAATAGTTTAAACACAGATTTAGGTTTTTCAATTGATCAAAACTTCAAGTTTCCAACCCTTTATCGGAATCAAAAAGGTTTAAATGAGGCCTATGTGACGGGAGCGGAACAACAAAAGATCGTCACTCAAAATGATTTGATAAAAGAAGTAAAATTGACTTTTTATCAGATACTTTACTTTACACAAATTCAAGAGTTGTTGGTTTTTCAAGACAGTTTGTACACGGTTTTGTTGGAAGGTACAAAATTGAAGCAAGCCGTTGGTGAAGGTACTCCATTAGATCAGATGACTGCCGAAACAAAATTGTTTCAAATCCATTCTAAAATGAATGAAAATTTAGCCAATATTCAGATTTATAAAGCCCAGTTGATGGCCTTAATCTTTTCTGATCGTCCTATCAGTGAAGTGGATGATTCTAAACCTCAAAAAGAATTGAACTTAAGTTTGGATTCAACTCAGCTGGCACAGAACCCTCAGTTACAATATTACAAAAATAGGGTGGAGATAAAGGAACAAGAATACCGTCTCAGTAAATCTAATGTATTACCAGAATTTTCGGTTGGTTATTTTAACCTCTCCATGGTTGGTAATTATCAAATCAATGGCGTGAATACTTATCTTGATCAATCTTACAGATTTCAAGGCGTTCAAGCAACGGTTGCCATACCTATTTTTGTAAAGGATGATTTGGCCAAACAAAAAGCGGCTCAAATTGATAAGGAAATTGCGCAATTGCAGGTCAATAATTACCAAGTTTATTTGAACGGTCAATTTGAAAGTGTAGTCAATGATTATCTCAAATACAAAGGGATGCTTGATTATTATCAGAAATCGGCCCTACCTCACGCCAACCAAATGGTTGCGAATGCTACAAAAAGTTTTCAAGCAGGTGACATTAGTTATATGGACTTAGTTCAAGTCACTTCCCTTATCATTGAAACTAAATCTAATTATCTCAATACCCTAAACAATTATAATCAATCGGTAATAGCTATTGAGTATATCATGGGTGAAAAATAAAATAAAAATGAAAACATTAAAAATAATAATATTAAGTGCTGTTACCATTGGAGTAATAGTGAGTTGTGGAAATTCTACGAGTATTAATGAAGCTCATGATCACGAGCACGCACATGGAAATGAAGTTTTTTTATCGGCCCAACAAATGAATACAGTTGGCGTTGAAATTGGAGCGATTGAACAAAAAAATATTGGCGCCATCATCAAAATTAATGGATCTTTAGAAGTACCACCACAGGCTAAAGCGGATATTAGCCCCGTTAAAGGTGGAATTGTCAAACGAATTAACGTTATTGAGGGGGATGTAGTAAAAAAAGGTCAAGTTTTGGCAGTGCTGCAGCATCCAGATTTAATCGATCTTCAAACGGAATACAGTGCTAATTACCATGAATTGCAATACATTGAAAAAGAGTATTTAAGACAAAAGGAATTGCATGCCGAAAAAATAATTTCGAACAAAGTGTTCGAAAAAATTGAATCTGAATATCATAGTTTACAATCAAAAGTTTTAGCACTTAAAACGCAATTGCAAATTATTGGTATACATGTCAAAGGGGTGGAAGAAGGCAAAATTTACCCTTCCATAAATGTTACTTCACCCTTTAATGGGGTGGTGAGTTCGGTAGAAACCAATATTGGGGCGTATGCCGAGCCAATGACAAAATTATTTGAAGTGGTTAATACTAAAGACATGCATGCTGATTTTATGGTTTATGAAAAAGATGTAGATAAGGTTGCGGTTGGTCAAAAAATTGAATTTTCAACTTTAAATTCTCAAAAAATGTATGAGGCTGAAATTCATAACATCAGTCCTGTCTTTGAGAATGACCCAAAAGCCATTCATCTGCATGCGGATATTTTATCGGAAAAAAGCCATTTAGTACCCGGTTTATTTTTGTCAGGTAATTTACACGTAAACGACTATTTAAATAATGTCGTACCAGATGATGCGATTGTTGAAGATAAGGGGAAATTTTTTGTATTTGTTTGGGAGAATTTTGACGACAGTTCTCAAAAAAATATTTTTATAAAGACGGAAATTATTAAAGGAACCACTACAAATGGATATACTGAAGTTAGTTTTTTAACTGACATTGAATCAGATACCAAAATTGCAGTAAGTGGGGCATATTACATTCTATCCGAATTAAGCAAAGAGGAACAAGAGCATGACCATTAAAAAAAATAAAAAATGTTGTTCAGGTTATTAAAAAATTAATATATTTGTCCCCGTATTATTAAACACCAATAGATAATACTATAACATTAGCGGGAGTAGCTCAGTTGGTAGAGCGTCAGCCTTCCAAGCTGAGGGTCGCGAGTTCGAGTCTCGTCTCCCGCTCAACATTAACCAGCCAATCGGCTGGTTTTTTTATGGACTAAAAAAAGCCGCTTCATTTTTTGAAGCGGCTTTTAATTTTAAAAAATTTAAGTTTATTTGATATCTAAACCAGTAGTGATATCTCCAAAAGGAATAACCATTGGTTCATCACTGTATGGATCTTCACACCAAACACGTCCCATTTCTTTATCAACTTTTACAACTTTGGTATTGACGAATTTACCAACCCAAGGTGCTTGAACTTCATCTCCTTTTTTAACATCTGGCACAACTGGTAATGGCGTACAATCTGATTTATTGCTCATAGTCATTACTCCAGCAAACCCAATAGTTAAGACTTTGTCTCCACTTACGTTAATAACCGTAGCCGCTTTATAGCTCGATCCATCTTTAATAGCAACAGTGGTTCCTGGCTCCCAATCACTTGATAATTTGTGGAAAGAATTAGGCGCAATCGCTTCCTTCATTTGTCCGAAACCTACACCATCACTTGTTTTAGCAGGGTTGTCCCATTTGATGTCAATGTAGTTAACAACTGGTTCTTGTGGGTTTGAATCGTCCACTACAATGGCTCTTTTCATACCACTTCCTGATTGCCACCAGGTTAAAATAATATCACCTTTTTTAGCGGATTGATTTGGTTTCAAAGGCACTATCATGTAATTTGGAATTTCTACACCTTTATCGGACATAAAATCCACTTTACTGTAGGTGTCCCCAACTTCAGCTAAAGTTTGTTTGTAGAAAATAAAAGTGACTTGATCGCTCCCTTTTGTGGTAGCATCTTCTTGCCAATTTTTAGATGGCGTTAAAATTAAATCACCTGCGGTAGCGTTTAAAGCCACATCTGGATAATCTTTAAATGGATCTATTTTTCCATCTTCCTCCACAACTTCTTCTTCAGTTGTTTCTGTAGTTACCTCAGTTGTTTCCGCGGTTTCATCATGTGATTCTTTAGCTTCATCTGCACCTCCACATGATACCATTAAACCAGAAAATAATAATCCGGCTAAAATAAATTTGTTTTTCATTTTTGTGAGTTTTTTGTTGCAATATATAAATTATTTGAATACAAAATAAAATTTAATAATTTATTAATCTGGGATTTACAAAGCAACTTCATTAATTTAATTACGTTTGTATTTTGAAAACAATAAAAACTTTAAAAATTCAATTCTTATGAAATTAAGATACGTCTTAACAGGGATGATTGCCAGTTTGTTATTCTCGGCAAAATCTCAAGTTACGGTTCCTTTGTCACCGACACAAGACAATTCAATGTATTCGGAAAACACAAGTAATTCTAATGGTTTAGGAAAATTATATGCAGGAACGACATGTACTGGTAATTTTCGTAGAGCATTAATTCAATATGACTTTAGTGTAATTCCAGCAGGTTCAATTATTACTAATGTTAGTTTAACTTTAAATGTAGATCAAGTGAGTGTAGGAGCACCTGCCACTTCAGATTTTACTTTGCACAAGGTAACAACAGCTTGGGGTGAAGGAACGTCTAATGGAGGTGGAACAGGAGCTGCGGCAGTGGCACCAGATGCAACTTGGTCGGATGCTATGTTTGGTACCTCAACTTGGACTACCGCAGGAGGAGATTATAACGGAACAGCTTCAGCAACTACAACTTTAACTAATGCAACAGGTAACTTCACTTGGTCATCTTCAGGGATGATTGCAGATGTTCAGTCTTGGGTAAATATGTCTTCACCTAACAATGGGTGGATTTTAATTGGAGATGAAGCGACTAACTGTACAGCTAAACGATTTGGGTCGAACGATTTAGGTACAGGACCAAATTTAATTGTGGAGTATATGTGTCCAGTAGCGCCAACCGCCGTGTGTAAAGATGATACCATTTATTTAGACCAAAGTGGTTTAGCGGTGGTGACCCCTTCACTAATTGATGGTGGATCATTTTCGAATTGTAACTCACCTTTAAGCTTTAATATCCTAAATCCAACTGTTACATGCAGTGAGGTGGTTAATCCAAATGATTTGAATAGCTTAATTATTTCCGCAGCTTATGACGGACCTTTAACAGGTGGTGTACCAAAAGGTGTTGAGTTATACGTGATTAATGATATTCCAGATTTAAGTGTATATGGAATTGGTTCTGCCAATAATGGAGGCGGATCAGATGGAGAAGAGTTTACTTTCCCTCCAGTTTCGGCTTCAGCAGGAGATTACATTTATGTCGCTTCTGAATCAACTGAATTTACAAATTTCTTTGGATTTGCACCAGATTACACAACTAGTTCTATGGGAATTAACGGTGATGATGCAGTTGAGTTATTTAAGAACGGTTCTGTGATTGATGTTTTTGGAGATATCAACGTTGACGGTACTGGTCAAACTTGGGAATACCTTGATGGTTGGGCAGCTAGAAATGATTTGTCAACACCTAACATGGGCGCTTTCGTTGACGCCAATTGGACTTATTCAGGACCAAATGCTTTAGATGGAGAGTCGGCAAATGCGACCGCAGTAAGTCCAGTACCGGTAGGCGTGTTTACTACACCAGCTATGTCAGGTGTAGCTATGACTTTTTATGTCACAGATACTGGAAATAACTTAACTGATTCTTGTACGGCCACTGTAACAGTTTTAGATACTATTGCGCCAACAGCCAATTGTATTGGTGGAACACCAACTTTTGCTTTAGATAATACTGGTAATTTTATGTTGCAACCATCTGACCTTAATAATGGATCAACAGACAATTGTAGTATTGATTCTTTAGCTGTTTCAAAATATAATTTTGATTGTTCTGATATTGGATTAAATACTGTGTCATTATATGTAATGGACGCCTCTGGAAATTCAAGTACCTGTATGATGGATATTATGATTGACGGCAGTGCAGCCATAACTATCGATAGTGTTAGTGTAACGGATCCAACATGTTATGGACAATGTGATGGAGAATTGGTAGTGTATTCGGCAGATGCTACTAATTTCTCAATTGATAATGGCGCTTCTTTCCAAGCCGATTCAATTTTCACTGGTTTATGTGCCGGTTCTTATGACATTGTAGTTGAAAATGCAGGTGGGTGTTCGGCAACTACCACAGCAACATTAGCTGAGCCAGATTCAATTTTAATTAATGGAAGTGTTACTGATGCTGGGTGTTCAGGTGAACCAACAGGATCAATTAATGTGAACACTACAGGAGGTACGCCAGCTTATACATTCGCTTGGCAATCTGGACAAACTACCGAAAGTATTTCGAATGTGGTTGCTGGAAATTATACCTTAACTGTAACTGATGCAGATGGTTGTACAGCTAGTCAATCTTATACGGTTAATAGTACCACAACAATTGACAACACAGTTAGTGTAAATGGTATAACGTTAACTTCAAATGAAAATGGACCAGGTGTGGTTTATGAGTGGGTGACTTGTCCTGGTTTATCTGCAATTTCTGGTGAAAACGGACAAAGCTTTACGCCAACACAAAATGGTTCTTATGCGGTAATGTTAACGGCAGGATCATGTTTAGATACTTCAGATTGTATTCAAATTACCAATATTGGATTAAACGAAAATGGACCTTTAACGGCTGTTGAGGTTTATCCAAATCCAACTAGCGGTCAAATTAATATTAGTTTACCTGTAGGAAACGAAAGTGTAAACATTATTGTAATGGATTTGAATGGTAAAGTTGTGAAACAAATGACTACTCAAAATGAGACTACTACGCTTAATTTAGAAGCCTTAGAAAATGGAATTTACTTTATAAGTGTTAACACTAATGAAGGCACCATTACTAAAAAAGTGAGCTTAGTAAAATAAGTTTAAACAAAATAAACAAAATAAACAAAAGCCCGATAGCATGCTATCGGGCTTTTTTATTTGGAAAAATATATTTATTTTTTTATTCATATTTATTATAGGTGCTGGACTATTTTTTGAGAATGGTATCATTTTGAGTACAATTATAGATGCAATGGCCTGATGTATTTAAAAAAATTGGGGAGTCATTTTTATAAGCAACAATAATAGAATCATTACTAACATATTGAGTCCAGTCGTCATTATATTCTATTTCGGTTATCTGCACCCCTAGAGTGTTGACAAAACCATATTTATTATTTTTTTTAACTGCTGTCCAATAAGTATTTGAATAAATCGAGTTAAATTGAGGTTCAATTAAATATTTGAAAGCAGGGTTAATTAATCCCCAGCCTTGGTCGGTAAGTACCCAACATAAGTTTTTTGATGGCCAAACTCTTTTATAACGTTTGTTATTTAATGTTTTAAATTCTGAATCCATAGGGACGAAACCACTTTCATCTTCTAAAAAATATAGATTAGCCGCTTCCCAGACATGAATGATGCCTCTCGTTTGATAGATTGTATCGCCCACGAAATTGTAGATTACAGTATGATTTGAACTTATGCTGTTGGTGTCTTTTTTTGACCACAACATATCTTTTTTATTAACTCTTATAGCTATGATATGATTGATTAATCCTTTATGAATGTATTTATATTGATAGGGGATGATAACTGAATGATCTTCTTTTTCACAACCTAAAGTACCATTGTAGCCACTTATATACAAGGAATCGATTTTTTCATTTACAAAGTTACGTGATGGGTAAATTTTAGGGTTATTAAAGGCTTGAATCCTGTTACCTTGGGTGTCAAATAGAATTGTTGAATCTTCAATGACGCCGTACAGTAATCCATCAAAATAATAATTAGATAAATCAAAATTATTAATTCCCGTTAAAATTGGAGGTATTATTTCTTCAAAACTCGAATTAATTACACCAAATTTTTCATTCAATTGAACCAATGCAAATCCTGCTCGAAAGGGATAGACGTGGTCATAATAGAAATGATCGTTTTGGCTAAAACTGTTAGACTTCAATATTAAAATGGTACAAATTAGAATTATGTATTTCATATTTCTTTTAGTTCAGTTCTACTTGGGAAATAACGTTTAACAAAATTAATGTAACATATATTTAATTTTTTATTCACAATCAGTCTAAAAATTCTAAATCTAGGTAATATTCATTACCATATTTGTAAAGTAATGTTTCTTTTTTATTTGCAAAATGCAAAAGCAAGGTAGTGAGATCCATTTCAATATTTATAAAATATTCTATATTTTCTCCATTTAAGGGAATTGTAATTTTAATTGAGTTCAAATTATAGTTAATCTTTTGAATATTAGATTCTGCATATTTATCTAATTCATAATTTGAATTATCGATTATGCGTGTCTCTGTCCAGGAATTATTAAAAATCTCTAAATTTTCAAGGCTGACCATAATGCTTTCCGCTTTTTTTTTAAAATTAATAAGCTCTAATTCACTATCCGATTTTAACTTTTTTAGTTCAGATTTTTTCAAGAATAAACCTATACCTATAACAATAGTAATGAGTAACATCATTCCAAATCCTATTAAAGTCAAAGGGGAATAGTTGTTTTTCCAACCAGCGTGGAAAATAAAAAGTCCAAAACCAAAAATTATTATTTTTAAATAAGTGTAGAAATTTTGCATATTTATCATTTAATAAATTTCCAATTTTTTATACCCATAAGATTCAAAATTAGTATTCCGCAAATTTTATAAAGTAATTCATTCGCGTCCCTCAGTTTTTCAATTTTCACTTTTTGAATACTGCCATGTGTAATATCATCTCTAAGTTGTTTTAATTCCGAAAGCGTAATCGAAAATAATTTTGGATCTAAGTTTTGGCCTTCTAAAAATGATACTAATGTACTTTTCATAGGTTTATTTTGTAAAAGACTTTGTATATTGTGCCAACGTTTTTTGAACTCATCATGTTCCTCTGGTTTGATTGTTTCTAACAAAATTTTTAAAGCTTCATCTTTTTTTTCTTTTATTTGCGTTTTAGTCAAATTAGGTACAAATTTTTTGTTTTTTTGTTTGCGGTTATCACAAACCTCAATTATGTTGTATCTAATTAAAAACGTTGAGTATTTGTCAACTATATGAGATTGGTTAAACAATTTGACAGCTCTTGAAATCAACTCATAGTTTTTTAGAGTTTCCATTTGCCAATTCGAATTTAAGAAGTCATTGAAATTCCAATCAATTCCAAATCCTCTAAAATTTCCACTTTTATCGATAAAATTTTTTTGTTCGAGTTTTATTATTGTTATGGTGTATTTAGGTAAATAAAAACGACAAGTTATGTAGTTAATTTTTAGGTGATGGTAAAATGAGGCTAGCATTAATACAACATTGGTATAATGAATCATATTTTCTTCAGAGATATTATCTTCATAATTAAACTGTATTTTTGGTTCTTTGGCAATACTTGCAATCCTGTTTTTGCGAGTATCTTTAAAAATAAAATTAAATTCTGGGCGAAAAGTTGAATTATTAAGATTAAAGAATTCTCTTACATTATTTAATCTATTAATTTGAAAATTCCCATCATTCATAAACCAATTCTCTGGCATTAAAATATTATAAAAAGGTTGAACTATTCTGAACCCCTTATCTTCTAAAAATACTTCCCCTGTGTTAACCATTTCTTCCGTTTTATCAGAATATAATTTTAGTGAATCGATATTAACAGTGATATATTTTTTACCATTCTCGTAGTACTTAGAACTATTTTTAGCACCTATTAATTTAGTTGCTGATAGGTCAACTTTTTTTATTCTGTCAGTTTCTTTACTGACATTAACTTTTAAAAACAATCCAAATTCACGCCAATTAATTTTGCCTAACCATCTCATAAAAGCTTCTCCAAAACCAGTTTCTTCACTGAAATAAATTTTTAATTGAATTTCATCCTTGTTATGAAACAAATGGGCATGGTAAGTATTTACAATTTTAATTTTCCTATTTTTTGGAATATATTTACAGAATTTTACATCAGGAAATTCTATTTCAATGCATAAAAAGTCATTCATTTTTAGTTTGGAATTAAAATAATAAGTTTATTTTATTGCAACGTAGTTGAAATATATGGATAGTTCACACCCACATTAAGTCTTCTCCAAATTTAAAATAAAAAATAAGTTTTTAAAGTGTTGGTCAGGTAAAATATTGATGCACAGGCACATTTTACCCAATAAGATAGGTACATTTCTGGTAAGTAAAGCAGTGTAAGGTGACTTAAGCTTTTACCAAATCAATAGCCGTATCACCTTCTTCTAGGTCGGCTAATAAATGGTTACCTTCCTCAACTTTACCAAACATAATATCCGTGGCTAACACCTCATTACAAATGTATGTTTTGTTCGACTCAATAGCTGATTTAACTAACTCATTGGCATCAACGGTCAATTTAATTTTATCCTGAACTTCTAAACCACTTTCTTTACGGTAATTT
>PDWJ01005377.1_pt1 | contig 10568 bp, 6 predicted proteins | sample 1430881 | NCBI WGS metagenome assembly PDWJ01 (sample SAMN01162460, study PRJNA174530) | Oral metagenome, whole genome shotgun sequencing project. | biome: Marine environment; feature: Marine mammal; material: Swab sample of the gingival sulcus; isolation source: swab sample of gingival sulcus... | reverse complement strand
AAGCGCAGCTGGCTGAAGCTTCAAAACAGATAAAAACTATTCCTGCTTTAGGTGAAGAGATTGAATCTCTCAAAAAGCAGGTTGTCACCTTACAGGCAACGGTAGAAAAAAAAGAGGCTGCGCTGGCAGAGCTTACGCCCCGCGCTGAGCGGCTTCCTGAACTCGAAGTACAGCTGGCAAAATCACAGCAAAAGCTGCAATCTCTGGTGCTGTCTCTGCAGGAAAAAGAAACTGCCTTGGCTGAAACTGCCAGGCTCACTCAACAGCTGGCAGCTGTGCAGACAACTGTTACCGATCTTCAGTCACAACTGAACGTCACTAAAACTGAACTGACAGAGAAGCAGACAGCCTTAAAAAAGGCTGCTGATACAATTGAAGCTGCATCCGGACAACAGGCTGATCTCATGAAGGCACTTGCCGAGGCCAAGGATGCCCAGGCAACCCTGCAGGAAAAGATCCTGCAGCTCACCCGGGAGAAAGAAGCACTTACCGGCAAAATCAGCTCGACGGAACAGATTGCCCAGGATCATCTGAAAAGTGCCCAGGAAGTTATTGATGAGAAGGAGCAAACCATCTCTCGGCTGAAGAAACAGGTGACCATGCTTGAGGATCTCAGAGAGAAGAACAAAGAGATCGTCGCGGAACTTGCTGGGACAAAAAAGCAATTGAAACAGGCCATGTCAGAGAAGCAGTCTGCAGAAGACATTACGGTCTCCTTAAACGATAAAATTTTTGAATTAAAGGATATATTACAACAGAAAACAACCCTCGTTGAACAGGGGCAACAGGCCAGAATAGAACAGGAACAGGAAATTGATACGTTGCAGCAGATCAAAAATGATCTTGAAAGCCAAGTGGCAGAGGCTCAGGCCGTTGCCAGCAAATATCAACAGGAACTGGCTGAACTATTAAAGGAACAGGAGCGGCAGCTGTCACTCTCGCTTGATTCTGATAATGACGGAATAAACGACGCTGAAGATGCCTGCAAAGATACTGTCCCCAACGCAGAGGTTAATGCGAACGGTTGTGAACCTGATGGAGACAAAGATGGCGTGGTCGACAGACTTGATCTCTGTGACAATTCTCCCGAAGGCTCGGCAGTAAATGGCCTGGGCTGCTCAGCTGAAACAAAAATTGTCTTAAGCAGTGTTACCTTTACTTCAGGTACAGCCAGCCTTACAGATGTATCCAGAAAAAGCCTTGACCAGATAGCTGAGCTGCTTAATCAGGCCGTTAATAAAGATATGCAATTTGAAGTTGCCGGTTATACCGATTCCATCGGTAACGAGCAAAGGAACCTCCAGGTGTCTGAACTCAGAGCGCAGGCCGTAGCAAGTTATCTTGTTGAAAGAGGTATTGCGCCTGAACGTCTGCTGGCAAAAGGATACGGAAAGGCTGATCCCGTTGCAGATAACCAGACCCCTCAGGGACGTGCAAAAAACAGGAGAGTAGAGCTGCATCAGATAATTACAACAGAATAGTTGTCAGATGGTAACTACTCACTGGGTGTGTAACTCTCTGGTTTTACCTACCTCAAACGTGTAACTGCTCTCAGGTTGCCCATATTTGGCCAAGCACGATTGGCAGCTATGCCCCTCTATGCGGCGGGTCGTGATCGTTCAAAGAGGGGTGAGCGGTGAGGAGTTACGTCAGATGATTCTTGTCCTTATGCCGTCTTGTCCTGGGTTGCATAGTAGTGCGGTGTGACCCGGGGCAAGGCTGCATAAGGGCTGAAAAAGACAAGACGCCCGTGATCAGTTACTGCATCTGGCACCGCCTGAGCTGATGAAAAATAAGGGATAGCTGAAAGACGACCATGAAGAAAAACAGGTCCCTGCCCAGATTATCTGGACGACAGGGACGCCTCAGTTGACCGACGTAACCGGCGATGCCGACACCAGCCGCCAGTGCATGTCAAAAGGATTCCGCACAAGGCAACGACGTACCGAATAACAGGAACATCTATTGCCCGTAATGCCACCACAATCAACAACAGACCCAGGGTAATGAGCAGCCAGTCGGTAATAATGTGAAAGAGTCTGACAAGAGTCGCAAGCACTTTTATTTTTGAGCATCCCCCCGATTATGTTTACCATCTGAACGATTCAGGGCACTCAGCAGTGCCTTGATTGAAGATATAATGATATCCGTGTCCACTCCTGCACCCCACCAGCTTTCGTCATCCTCATCCCATATTTCAATATAGGTTACTGCCTTTGAAGAACTACCCCGTGTCAGGGCATGCTCATGATAGGAGTGCAGGGTAAACCTGAGGCCGCATTCATCTCGCAAGGCCTGGCAAAAGGCATCAAGGGGGCCGTTACCAATGGCTTTAACAGTTGTCTCGTTCTCATGAATATGGACTACAGCTTCCACCTCTGCTGTGGAGAGCTCTTCCTGATCATCGAGGTGACGCTTGAGCACATTAAAAGATTTAAGAGAAAAACCATTGCTGTTAAAGAGATACTCCTTTTCAAAGACATGAAAGATCATGTCGGCGCTCAGCTCATCACCGCAGGCATCAGCAACCTCCTGCATGACCCGGCCAACACCTGGCCGCATTTCTCTGGGGATCTTGAAACCGAACTCCTTGTCCATAATATAGGCGATTCCACCCTTGCCAGACTGGCTGTTTATCCGAATAACCGACTCATAGGTGCGCCCCACATCTTCCGGATCAATGGGTAAGTAGGGCACTTCCCATACTTCATCATGCGCCTCTCCAATGGCAGCCATACCCTTGTTGATCGCATCCTGATGGGAGCCGGAAAAAGCTGTATATACCAGTTCTCCGGCATAAGGATGACGAGGGTGAACACTCAATTTAGTGCAGCGTTCATACACATTGATAATCTTGTTAATATTGGCAAGGTCCAGGTGGGGGTTCACCCCCTGGGTGAACATATTCAAGGCCAGGGTAACCAAATCAACATTCCCGGTACGTTCACCGTTACCAAACAAGGTGCCTTCCACCCTGTCAGCACCAGCCATGAGTGCCAGCTCGGTCGCTGCCACAGCCGACCCGCGATCATTATGCCCGTGCAGACTGATAATAGCAGCATCACGGCCAGTCAGATTTCGGCAGAACCATTCAATCTGGTCGGCGTAAATGTTTGGTGTAGACATCTCCACCGTTGCAGGCAGGTTGAGGATAACCGGCCGCTCAGGAGTTGGCTGCCAGATCTCCATAACCGCTTCACAGATCTCCAGAGCGAACTCCAGTTCTGTTCCGGTAAAACTCTCAGGTGAGTATTCATAACGGATATCGGTATCAGTCTCTGCAGCCTTTTCCTTTATGGATTTTGCACCGGCAACAGCAAGTTCAATGATCTCCTCTCTCCCCATTTTGAACACCACGTTACGCTGAAGGGTAGAAGTGGAATTATACAGGTGAACAACGGCCTTTCTTGCTCCCTCAAGTGATTGAAAGGTCTTATTGATGAGGTGTTCACGCGACTGGGTCAGGATCTGGATATATACCCCATCAGGCACCTTATCCTGTTCAAGCAGAAGCCGCATAAAATCATATTCAATCTGCGATGCTGCAGGAAACCCGACCTCAATTTCCTTGAAGCCAATGGCCAGCAGCAATTGAAACATTTCCATTTTTTCTTCAAGATTCATCGGCTGAATCAGGGCCTGGTTACCATCGCGCAAATCAACGCTGCACCAGATCGGTGCCTTTTCAATCCGCCTGGATGGCCAGGTACGATCTGGTAAATCGACCAAGGGATAAGGTTTATATTTTCGTATCGCTTCTGACTTCATGGGTTTCTCCAGATAATCTGCTCACAAAAAATGCGGGACAGGCTGTCTTGCCGGTATTTCAAAGCATCTGTTCGGCGAGATCGACCTCTTTCCTGGAACCAATGATTAAGGGGACCCGCTGATGCAGGCTGGTTGGCTCGATATCCAGGATGCGTCTGCCGTCATCGGTGATGGCCCGGCCGCCCGCCTGTTCAACCACCATGGCAAGCGGCGCAGCTTCATAGAGGAGACGAAGTTTGCCTTCCGATTTTATCTTGCTCTTCTTGTCCCGGGGATAAAGAAAAATGCCGCCCTTGACCAGGTTACGATGAAAATCGGACACAAGCGAGCCTATATAGCGCAGGCTGTACCTGTCTTCATCTTTCAGGCGGGCGATGAGCTTACGGGTCGATTCAAACCAATGCTCGCTATAGGCTTCGTTGACACTGTAATATTTCCCCTGCTCAGGAATCGAAATATTCGGATGAGATAAAAAAAACTCCCCTACGCTGGGGTCCAGGGTAAAGCCATGGACTCCGGAACCGGTAGTATACACCATGACCGTGGAAGAACCATAAATGATATAGCCTGCTGCAACCTGTTTGCTCCCTTTCTGCAGGAGATCGACTGTCTTGCCCTGCCCGGAGGCGGTAATGCGCTTATGAATTGAGAAGATGGTGCCAATGGAGACATTCACATCAATATTGGATGAACCATCCAGAGGATCAAAGGCTATGGTGTAGTTACCTTCATATCCGTCAAGTACCGGGATCGCCTCTTCTTCCTCCTCAGATGCCATGACACAGACATAGCCGCACTGCTCCATCCTTCTGATAATGGTCTGATTGGCAAACACATCAAGTTTCTGGACATGTTCTCCCTGAATGTTTGTTTCTCCTGCCTGGCCCAAGATTCCTGCCAGTCCAGCCATATTCACTTCAGAACTTATTATTTTGCCAGCCACTACCAGGTCATAAAGAAGACCGGTCAACTCGCCGGTTGCATCTGGGTGCAGGAGTTGATCATCTAAAATCTGCCTTGAAACGGTAATACCTTTTCGCCTGACTAACATCTTACCTCCTTTATTCTGCGATCCCTTTCCAGTAACGTAACAGGTGCAGTAACGTCCTTGCTCCTGTTCCTGACGGGCCTTTGGGAATATAGGATTTTTCCGTGAAGTTCCAGGCTGTACCTGCTATGTCAAGATGAGCCCAGGGAATATCTCCTACAAACTCCTGCAGATAGCAGGCTGCGGTAATTGTGCCGCCGCCTTTGCCTCCCACATTTTTAATATCGGCAATCTGTGAATCCAACTGCTTTCTGTATTCAGGACCAAGAGGCAGCCGCCAAAGCGGTTCTCCAGCCTGCTCGCCCGCATCCAGCAGCCGCTCTGCCAGGATATCGTTATTAGCCATCAGGCCTGCCTTATGATGACCAAGACCGACGATCACCGCACCAGTCAAGGTGGCCAGGTCAATGACTGTATCCGGACTGTATATTTCTATACCATAAGCAAGGGCATCTGCCAGAACAAGTCGCCCCTCTGCATCAGTATTAATTATTTCCGATGTCTTTCCACCATAATGGGTGATAACATCTCCGGGCTTAAGTGCTTCCGGCCCCGACATATTATCTGTCGCTGGTATCAGACCGACAACATTCACATTATCCGGTTTCAGTTCTGCCAGAGCCTGCATGGTTGTCATGACAGCAGCACCGCCGCACATATCGTATTTCATGTCTTCCATGCCGGCTGCCGGTTTCAGGCTTACCCCTCCAGAGTCAAAGGTCAGGCCTTTCCCCACCAGCATTACCAGAGGATTTTCTTTAGCCGTCCGGTACTCCAGAATCACCAGCTTCGGCGGCACAGCAGAACCCTGATTCACACCCAGAATGCCACCCATTTTCATTTTTTTCAAGGCAGCATATTCCAGCACCTTACATTTTAAAGGACTTTTCCTGGCAAGTTTTCTGGCATACTCACTGAACTCTACAGCCGTCCAGCCATTGCCTGGCTGGTTGGCCATATCCCTGGCTGCGCAGGCTGCTTCGGCCAGTGTTCGCCCTCTGTTCATGCCCTTTCGAACCGCACTTGCGGATAAACCGCCAGGGCTGAGCACAAAGGTATCCACGGCTTTGTTTTTTTTCTTATGGTCATCACTGGTTTTGTATTCAGAAAAGCGGTAATTTCCCAGCAGCAGCCCTTCAGTTAACGCTTCGGCAATGTCCGAGGCTGAAAGCACAATGTCCTGCGGCAGAACCACACAAACCTCTGTCGCGTTTACCTGTGAGGCCTGCCTGGCTATGCTGCCGCCAGCCAGCCGAAGCTGCTCCAGTCGCTCATGAACCTTTTCCTTCTGCTCGCCAAGGCCAAGCAGCAAGACCTTAGGTGCTCTTACAGACACCTCACCCGGACCCAACATTCGGGTATACAAGAGAACAGTCTCCTTCTCCTTGCCGCTGAAGTCACCTTGTTCCATAACATGGAACAAGGCTCTGTTCAGGGCATCCATCCCCTGTCCCGGAAGTTTCTCTGCCCCTTCTTCAACAGGAAGTACAAGGAGATCAGCATTGATATCCTGCGGTGTTTTACTTGTCAGTTTTATCATTTTTATTCTGCAGGTTATGTCGGTTGATCCATTATAAAAGATACCTGCTCCCGGCACACCCCTTTTCAGGTAACCAGTCACGGGGTCTGTACTTCTGACGTGTAACTGGTCACGGGTGCAACAGAATTGGGCAAGCACTCTTTTTCGCAGGCAAGCGAGCGAAGCGAGACTCCGTGTACAAGAGTATGCGGGGAAGAGTGATCGCACAAAGATGAAGTGCCTGTGATCAGTTACCTTTTCAGGTGATCACGACTGGCCAGATCCAGGCGAACTGAAAGCAGTTATTAATAACTCCCCAATTCTTACAACATTGTTGTCCGAAGCTCAATTGGCAAAAAGAGAAAATTCAGCTAATGCGGAAAACCCGCAACCCAAGAGGCCTTACACCTCAAATAATTTCTTGTTTTTTATGACAGGAAATGAAAAGTAAGGTACTAATATGCTGCACAGTAAATCTATTACCATTTACCGGGAGGTTTTCGTGGTCGGTGTACTCATTCTGTCAATATGTTGTGCCGTCGGTATTTCAGCACTTTGCAGCATTTTTGAAGCAGTACTCTATTCTATTTCCATACCCCAGGTTGAGCTGATGGCCGAAAAGCATCCACTTCAGGCTGAAAAAATGGGAGAATTCAAGGATAATATTGAGCAGCCAATAACAGCAATTCTCACCTTAAACACCATCGCCAACACCATTGGTGCTGCTGTGGCCGGAGCTGCTGCGGTTACTGTTTTCGGACAAAGTTCCCTTGCCTGGTTTTCCATTTCCTTTACTCTGGTTATCTTGCTCTTTTCCGAAATACTTCCCAAAACCATCGGCGTTGTCTACTCCAGAAAATTAGCTCCAGTAATAGTAAAGCCTCTGCAATGGATGATCATCGTATTGCAACCGATTATCTGGTTTTGCAAGGTGGTAACCAGACTGGTCTCCAGCGACAGGAAGAAGGAACAAATTTCGGCAGAAGAGCTGCAGACAATAGTCAGTCTGAGCAGAAAATCCGGGCAGATAGAGGCTGACCAGGAAGTCATAATCGGCAATATTCTGCAGCTGGGCAAAACTTCCGTGCGAAAAGTAATGACTCCCCGCACTGTCACCTTTTCGGTTGAACAATCTATAAGCATTGAAGAGGCCTGGCAACAGGAGGATAAATGGCGTATGCACAGCAGGGTGCCAGTATATAATCAGGATCAGGATGAGGTGGTGGGGCTGGTATTGAGTCAGGATATATGGATGTACTCGGCCCTGAATCAAGACACGCTTACACTCGCCGAAATCAAACGGCCTGTTCATTTTGTCCCTGAGACGGCATCTCTTGATCGGGTTTTTATTGACTTTTTTGAACTTCATCAACATCTTATGGTTGTTGTCGATGAATACGGCAGTGTAACAGGCGTGATCAGTCTTGAAGATATTATCGAAGAAATCCTTGGCAGAGAAATCGTTGACGAGTCAGATAAGAACAGAAATATGCGCGAGTTTGCCAGGCTCATCAAAAAGAAACAGGCCCAGATAACTACAGCAGCAACTTCCGGGTAACCAATCACGGGGTCTGTGTTTCCCCATCATGCTCTGTTTCCGACGTGTAATTGATCATATTTCTGGCCCTGATTTCTTATAAACAGCCATAACAAGCATCATACAACCCATGAATATACCAAGATTACCTGTAAAAAAGATTTCGCTTCCCCTTGTCCTGGTTCCGGCCCTGCTTTTTAGCCCTGAAGTAACCCTGGCCAAAACACAGTACGTGAGGCCTTCAGATGAAATCCCGATTCGAAGGGGAATTGGAACGGAATTCAAAATAATTACGTTTGTCAAGGAAGGGGCTTCCCTGGAAGTTATAGAGGAACAGAAAGGCTGGACCAAGGTGCAGCTGGAAAATGGCAAACAAGGATGGATGCTCAAACGTTATCTGGACGATACCCCCCCTCCCTACGAACAGATAGCACTACTGACCACCCAGAAAGAGCAACTGACGGCACAGGCAGCTCTTCTGCAGGCCGAGCTGGAAAAAGTTACGGAGTCACAGGAGCAGACCACTCAGAAACTCGCTGCCTGCATTACCGAGCGCAATGAAATCAATAAACTCTACAAAACGCTGCAGCGAGATACCATTGATGTCGTGCAGACCAAGGAAGATCTGGCAGCCGCCAGAAAGAGAATTGACCAGTTGGAGAAAGAGTACTCAGGCATGAAAGTTGCCAATTCAGTCCTGAAAAAGAATGAAGCCATCAAGTGGTTTCTTTCCGGCAGCGGCGTCATCCTGCTGGGCTGGATACTGGGTCGTTTTTCCAGCAGCCCCAAAAAGCAGAAGTCTTCTTTGCTTTCCTGAGACACACCCAGGCCGACCCGACCATTAATTACCTGTAATAACTATCAATTATTCCTGGCCGCCCCTCTTCTAATGATCTGGGAGCAGTTACGCCTGCCGCTTTGTAATGTCAATGAATTTACCCATTGCCTTGCTTAACGTGTCGGCATTAAAGGGTTTACTTAAAAGATCATTGACTCCCGCCTCATAAGAGGCGTTATGATCCTGGATATCGCTTTGCGTGGTAACCATAATGACGGGCAGCTCGTCAGCCGAATATTTCTCCCGAATCTTTTTGGTCAGATCAAGACCAGATATCTCCGGCATATTGAGATCAGTAAGTACCAGGGCCGGTTTTTCATTTTCCAGCCATTCCAAAGCACCTTCAGGAAATTCAAACAAAACAGGTTCAAAGCCCAACTGGTGCAGCGTTGCCTTATAAATATTAAGAATCATACGAGAATCATCGACAGCACACACCTTGATCCGTCCCTCCGCCTCAGTTTCATCTCCCGCCATTTTGGCCAGAAAACCATTAAACCCTTTGTTCTTGAGCAGTGCAATGTAGTGTTCCCTGATATCTGGATGGCAATGTGGCAGATAGACAAGCGCCAGTTCCTGAAAAAAATCTTCAACCACCAGACTGAGAAAAATATTATCCACCTGAGCGTTGACGATAATTTTAACGATACGTCTTGCAGCTTCGTCCGCAGGGCGGATCATATTCTTGATTCCGGCAGCCAGAATCTCGTTGAAATTTCGATCAATGGCTCTTGCCGCCGCGATGCAAACATGATCTTCGGCATCAGTAAGCCCGGCGGCCAGGGTATAGGCACCTTTACGAAGAGGCAGCATAGCCAGGGATTCATAGGCCGCAAAACGTACGTTGGCATTCTTGGGAACCGTATTCAGCAACGTTCTGATAGGCATAATCGCGCTTTCGTCCCCAATTTCTCCCAACACATTTAATGTATGCACTAACAAGTCGCTGTCATCTTCCTTAAGGTTTTCAATCAGTACTGGCACAGCCTTTGTCCCAATTTCTATCAGCGCATCCTTTGCATAAATACGCATATGGGCATAATGGGAGCGAAGAGTGTCATTGAGTTTCTCCAGCGAGACCTGATCCTGTACATCAGCAAAAATAGCGAGAATCATCAGGTCAAGCTCGTTGTCAGTACCCATTCTTTCCGCCAGCCGGTGCATGGCAGTATGTGTTCCAACATGTCCAAGAGCCTGAATGGCGGAAAGAATCAATTCATGGTCTGCGGCATAAAGAAAATCTGTCAGGGTATTGATTGTTTCAGGATCACCGATCAGCCCCAGCGTTTCGATGATGAGCTTCATGGTTAGAGTGTCTCTTGCTTCTCCAAGAAGCTCTATCAAAGGGCCAGTGGCCTCCTCGCACTTCAGTTCACCTGCGGTTTCAATCATGATGGTCTTGTCACTGATTTCGGTGCTTCTTAAAGCATCAACCAGTACATCAGGATAAGCGATCAGGTTTGAGATCAACGTTTCCTTGATGACAGGCAACGTTATAGAAAGCTCTGGTTGGCTCACCAGCACATAATTCAAAAGCGGCACTGTAAAATGAACGTCTGCCTTAAAGATTTCATAGAGCAACCTGTTCTGAGATTGTGAATCCAGAGCATTTATATGATCCAATACAAGGCGCGCCTTGAGCGTATCTCCGGTTTGTACATTCGCTTTGATTTCCTCAATCATATGCTCCGCATTCAACTCACTCATGTTTCCTTCCTCACACAGCATGGTTTGCGATACCAGCCTGATCTGTTTGTCCAAATGTAACTACTCACTGGGTGTGTAACTCTCTGGTTTTACCTACCTCAAACGTGTAACTGCTCTCAGGTTGCCCATATTTGGACAAGCACGATTGGCA
>PDWJ01005376.1_pt1 | contig 10568 bp, 7 predicted proteins | sample 1430881 | NCBI WGS metagenome assembly PDWJ01 (sample SAMN01162460, study PRJNA174530) | Oral metagenome, whole genome shotgun sequencing project. | biome: Marine environment; feature: Marine mammal; material: Swab sample of the gingival sulcus; isolation source: swab sample of gingival sulcus... | reverse complement strand
CCAGCGCTATCGCCAATACGATCGATACTAGCTTCTTCATGCTACCTCCTTTGTAGTTTCACACTACATTGAAAGCCTTTTTTATACGATAGATAAATGTAAAAGATACCGAACATTAGACAGCAAACAGTTTTTCTATCAACCCATAAAAAACGCTTCCCCTATCCGCTGTCCGTCAATCCTCAGCCGATCGACATCCCCGAATCAGACTCATAAAGCTCACCAAACCTAATCCGATAAGAATTTGTCAAAACGAAGAGCTTATAAGAATTCAAAACCAAGGAATAAAAGATACGCTGAGTTCTGCCAAACTCACTATACCCTTATTATATATTATTAAAAACAAAAAGTAAACAAATTATGGAATAATGATACACAAAAATAACAATGCAAAATATCTAACTTTACTACATAAAAATACGCACAACAGACTGCCCTGTTATGCATACTTCAATCAATTAATACAAGGTAAAGAACCAAATTCCTGTCCGTTTATTCTAACCAAACTATCAGCCGCTCTCGCAATACAAGCAATATTCGGCTTTTGGATCCCGACCTATATCAAGGCTCTTGCAAATGCCTGTGCATCAAACTCAGACAAATCGCCAATATTTTCTCCAATACCTATGTACTTCACCGGAACACCCAGTTCATCTTCAATCGAAATAACCACACCGCCTTTCGCGGTACCGTCGAGTTTTGTCAACACAATGCCGGTAATTGTCTGCTTGTCATTAAACACCTTCGCTTGATTAATGGCATTTTGTCCTGTGGTCGCATCGAGAACAAGTAGCACCTCCAAATTGGCATCAGGCGCTTCTCTGCTAATAATACGGAAAATTTTCTCGAGTTCATTCATTAGGTTCACTTTATTATGAAGCCTTCCCGCCGTATCACAAATAAGGTAGTCCACGTTTCGCGCCTGCGCCGCTTTGACGGAATCGTATATCACCGCCGCGGGATCACTGCCCTCGCTCTGAGAAATCATACTGACTCCGGCTCGATCCGCCCATACACTAAGTTGATCAATAGCCGCCGCACGGAAGGTATCACCCGCTGCCACAAGAACCTTTGAGCCGTTTTTCGCATATAAATTCGCTAGTTTCCCAATACTGGTTGTCTTTCCAACACCATTAACACCAATCACAACGACAATATTTAACCCCTCTTGTTTCTGTATTCGAGGCGATGTGAGTTTTTCAGCGATACAATCTCGCAGCACAGCCCTCACTCTCTTAACATCCGTCACCCCTCGGCGTTCAATCTCTTCTCTAAGGCGAACAATCAGATCACTTGCCGACTTCACACTGACATCTGCGGTCACAAGCGAAAATTCCAATTCATCATACAAGTCATCGTCAATTTCCGCATGAATTTCAAACAACCCGTCCAGCATATCCGTGAACGTTTCTTTCGACTTACTAAGCGAATGTTTTAATTTATCAAAAAAGCCCATATTCCTCCTTAAAAAAATGCACCACAAAGGGTGCATTGAAATTTAAATTTCCGTAACAATCTGAACCTCGAGCGCTTTTATCTACGCTTCTCTTTAACTTTAGCCGCTTTGCCGACTCTGTTTCTAAGATAACCGAGTCTGGCACGTCGAACTTTACCATGTCTAACGACCTCAATCTTTTGAATTTTTGGTGAATTTACCGGTATTATCTTTTCCACGCCAACACCGTTTGAAATCTTACGAACAGTGATATTATCTCTGACGCCGGAATTTTGTCGTTTCATGACAATTCCTTCAAACACCTGAATTCTCTCTCGTTTTCCCTCTTTAACCAATAGGTGTACTCTAACCGTATCACCAACATTAATCTCCGGCAAATCCTTTCTGATTTGCTCTTCTTCAATGGTCCTAATAATGTTTCGATTCATACATTCTCCTTTTTTCATAGATGTTCTTGACGGACTATCAGAGGAACACCCGTACTAACTAAGTGATTATACCGCACTTTCCGAAAAAATACAATACCTATCCCACTTCTTGCTGTGATCTCCTCTCCATTATTCCCAGCCAATAAAAACAAAACAACAAAGGATAAAAAACAAACACCTCACTCTACAATCGCCAATGAGCACCTTCCTCAAGCGCCTGCCATAAACTACGGTACCTCTCACTCTCCGCAAGCAAGTGTTCATGCGTATCAAAATCAACGACTTCCCCCTCGCTTAATACTGCAATGCGATCCGCGTGTTTAATCGACGACAATCGGTGGGCAATCACGATAACCGTCTTATTTTTCGATAGTTCCTCCAAGGACTTCGTAACCACCGCTTCGTTGACACCATCTAATGCAGAAGTAATCTCATCCAGCAAAAGAATCGGCGAATTTTTTAAAAAAGCCCGCGCGATTGACACCCGCTGTTTCTCTCCGCCTGAGAGCAAGCTTCCACCTTCTCCCACATTGGTCTCCCAGCCGTTTGGCAGCCGTTCCACCACTTCATCCAAGCGCGCCTTTTTCGCCGCTTCCATCACCTCGTCATCACCGGCATGCGGATTTGCCAAGGCGACATTTTCACGAATCGTCGTATTAAATAAGTAGACTTCCTGAAATACCATGGATACTAAATTCATTAAATCCGTACTTTTTATCGATTTAATATTTATGCCGTTTATCAGCACTTCGCCACTATCTACATCCCAAAATCTCGCTACCAGTTTATTAATCGTCGATTTCCCGCTGCCGGATACCCCGACAAGTGCGGTGATACTATTCGCCGGCGCTTCAAAACTGACATTGTTCAGCACCTTGGTTCCCTGTACATAGCTAAAATTCACATCGCGAAACGTAACGCGAAAACCGTCGGCACCGGGATTTATCGACACCGGATTGACAGGCTCCGGCAATGTCTTCGCATTCACAATCGATTCTACTCTCTCCAAGGAACAGCGAATACTGAAAATCTCGGAGATATATCCGAGCAATCCTGCCAAAGGATTGCCAAATCGCATCATCGCCACAAAAATTCCGACAAAGGTATAAAACGTTATCACACCCGACGTGAGTTCTATCGCCGACAGAATAAGAATCAAGAGCATCCCTATATTGACGACCAGCATGTAACGGAAAATATATCTTCCCTTTTTCTTCAATGTTCGTACGGACGCTTCTTTGTCATCGTTTAGGGCTTTGTTTAGTCGCTGCCAACCGTCGAGTAGTACGCCGGATGCCCTGAGTACCGGTTGCAGCTGAGCAAATTCGACAATGGTAGATTCCATAATTCGATTATACCGTACGTTTTCTTCCTCTATGGATTCAAGGACTTGTATTGTCTTCCTCCAAATATAGACCATAAGAGGAATCATCACGATAAGAATAAGACCGTATTTCCAAGAAATAAACAAGAGGGCGATGGCGACAACTGCCGAAGAGGATACCACCGTCAGAATTTCCGGAAGCACAATCGGTGGATAATGCGTAATTCGATTAATATCCGTGGTAATCGCTTTTGTCACCTTCCCTTTCGACGAGAAATCAAACCAACCGAGAGGTAGTTTAATAATCGCACCGCCAAGTTCTCTGGTCTTACTATCACAGACTTCCCATATCGCCATGTGATTGCCGATATTTATCCCTATGTAGTAAAGGATAAAACAGAAAATCGCCGTCACACCGATATAGCCTAAAAACCATATCGCTTGATCAAAATCGCCTAGAAAAAGGTGCTGAAATAGCGGAATGGTAAGAACGACAGCAACTCCTTGAGAAATACCGCTCAGAATAAATAAAGTCTTTAAGAGCGCAAACCGTCTCCTAGCATCTCGATCTTTTTTAAAAATATCCATTACTCGCCTCCTTGCTGACTGCCTTGCGCCAGCCACATATCGCGGTACATCCCATCTTCTTTTAGAAGCACCTCATGCGTTCCCTTCTGTACGATGTCTCCTCCGTCAAAAACAAAAATCGCATCCGCTCCGACAATACTGGAAAGTCTATGAGCGATCATCACAACCGTCTTATCCTTACTTAACTCGCTAAGCGCTTTTTGTATTTGTGCTTCTGACTGGGCATCCGCTTGTGCGGTCGCCTCGTCCAATAGAATAATCGGTGTATCCGCTAAAAACGCTCTGGCTATGGTCATCCGCTGCCGTTCGCCGCCTGACAAAACGACATTCTCATCACCGTAGACGGAATCGTAGCCATTGGGAAGCCTCATAATCCGATCGTGAATCAATGCCGATTTCGCAGCCTGCACAATTTCCTCTCTGCCGGCATGCGGCTTCGAGAGCGAAATATTGTCCGCGATGCTCGCATTCATCACGGCAATATCTTGAAAAACAATGGAAATATTCGAAAGCATTGCCTGCTCAGATAACTGTTTTACATTCACTCCGCCTATCGTCACCGCCCCCTTACTGGTATCCCAAAATCTCGCAATAAGCCTTGCCATAGTGGTCTTTCCCCCTCCGGAAGCCCCGACGAGTGCCGTGAATTTCCCTTGTTGCATCGTACAACTGACATTTCGCAGCACCTCGTTTTTCCCGTCGTAGGAAAATGATACATCATCAAAGACAATATCCCCTACAACAAAGTCACGTGGCGCTTCATCAAACGACTGATCCTCTCGAGCATAAAGTTCCAAAAGGTTATTTACCGAATGTTTCCCCTCACGAAGAAGATTAAAAAGCTGTAGTACTTGCATCAAAGAAGACGGCATATTGATGGAAAGAAGCATAAATAATATCGCATACTCCGGCGACAGCCAGCCCTTACTTATGCTAAACAAGGACAATCCCAGCGAGAGAAAAAGCATCACCGTCGGCTGAATCGACGACATAATAAACGACATCGGTTTCGCTGAGGTACCGAGCCACTCGAAAGAAATCGCCGAAAATTCACGTAAGGAATCGTCGAATCGCTGAAACAACGACCCGGCGATGCCAAAATTCTTAATCTCCTTTATCCCGTCGACCATTTCGATAGCGGAATGAGACATGTCTCGTTGAACATTCTCATAAAGATCGCTAATTTCTTCCAATCCCTTTCCTTTTATGCTCATCCATACGCCGCCGATCATCATAATCAAAAAAACACCCGCAAGAATCATCAGTCCCGTTCGCCACTCAAAAATCAGCATCGTTACCGCACAGGCAATAGGTAGAGTAGTTCCTGCAGTAAAATCGCCAAAAAAATGAGCAATAATGGTATGTATCTTAATCGTATCTTCGGAAATAAACTTTCTAATCGCTCCGGACGACGTCTCACTAAAAAAACCTAGTGGAAGTCTGGATAATTTATCCGAAAACTCCTTTCGCAGTCGATAGCGAAATTTCGCCTCGACCACATGGGCATATCCTATGCTATAGGAATGAAGCAATTGCTTTAACACAATGCCGACACCGGCTACGACACTCCAGACAATAAATCCATGGTTACTCCCTAAAAGATACTGATGAATCGCGACGGTTATCGCAATCGGCGCAATCAGTATTGAAAGCGTTCCAAGCATGGCTAAAAGAACCGTCGCAATCACTTGCTTTTTTATCGGTTGAATTAATTCTTTAAAATTTTGAGGGTATGTCTTATTCATTTCCCACTCTCCTTTTCTCTATCCGTGTAGTCATGATAGTTGTTATTCATCGCTGTCAAAGGAAATCAGTTGATTCCAAGCAAAAAACTGACAGATTTTCGGCACAAAGGAGAGCGCTTCCTCCAGTGTCACATCGTGAACAATCATCTCGAACAACGCCGTCCAAAACGAGGTGAGTAAAATATGATATTCCACATAACTGAGACTAATTGAGCACTTTCCCTGTTTTTCGAGCAACTTCATAAAATCATACGACATCGAAAAATTCTTTTCGATAAATTCATGGGTAAAATTCGCGTACATCGTGCCGTCCGCTCTTGCAAGCAAAATTTTCACCGCCTCGTATTCCCTATATATTTTCTTTACCCAAAAAGTAACGGTCGCCTCGGATTCCACCCAGCTGTCACTCATTCGATTGTCGAGCGCTCGTTGCGCATTTGTCTGAATGCCATCTTCCAGCAAATGTTCAAATAGTTCAATCGCCGGTTTTACCACATCGACAAAGAGCTCCTCTTTTCCTCGATACCTTCGGTATATCGATCCCGTCGTCACGCCGGCATCGTCACATATCTTTTGTAAAGAAGCCTCTAAAAAACCTTTTTCCAAAAACTCTCGTTTCGCACTCTCGAGTATTTTGAGATCCAATGTCGTATCTCGTTTTGACATGTATTCTCCTTATTCTACGTAACAATCAAACAAACCAAAAAAACACCGATAATTCAATTATCAGTGTGGAAATTATACAAGACATTTGTTTTCATGTCAAGTTTAAATAATTAATTGTCTTACCAATCTTAACGAATATCTTTATCACTAAAAATTTCACCCACAATATATCGAAAAATCAAAGGATTTCAACTCCTCCTCTAAATCATAGTTGTACCGTTACAAACAGTGAGACCGAAAGAAAGAAAAAAGAAAGCTGATTGTATTCCTAACCAAAACTTCGTTGAATTTCCAAACAATCTAATCGAACGGAATATCTTTGTGGATAAAAACCTCGCAGCCATCATATCGTTCGGCGACTGCCTTTTTAAAATCGGACACCACCTGATCTTTATCTTCCACAGAAGAACGAACTACCATGTCGAACACAATTTCACCTTTTTTCTTATCGACATAAATACCGTGAACACTTTCCACATCAGCGCACTCAAAAGCAAGACGATGTACAAAGTAGTAGACATCCATGTACTCGCCGTCATTGACATCTATTACATAGATACCGACGGCGTGAATACTCACACCGTAGTCCGTATAAATTTTTTCTGAAATCTTTCGCTGCAACTCTTCCAATTCCAATACCCCAATACTCGAGAAAACATCAATATGAACCGAGCCGAGGTAACGATACCTACCATAACTGTGAAGCGTCAGGTCATGAACACCTTCCACCCCTTTACAATCCAGCACCGCATTTTTTATCTTTTGGACAAGTTTCGGATTGACCCTAGTCCCCAGTATTTCACTACATGTCGCCTTTAAAATAACAAATCCACTTCGGATAATCAAAAAGGCAATAAGAATACCGATATAGGATTCAATACTGATACCGTATGTCCTGTAGACGTACGCAGAGACCATAATCGACAAACTGACAAATGCAATGGCAAAGGAATCAATCGAAGCTCCGAGCAATGCTCGTGAATGAACCTTAAGACCAACGCTGCGCTCGTGAAACCCAAGCATAAATTTTACCATAAAGGAAATGCCAAGAATTAGCATACTAAAACTGTCATAAGTCGGAACTACAGCATTTTTAATAGATTGTATTTCAGCATACCCCGCCGTAATCCCTACGTATATAATCAAAAACGACACCACCATGTCGCTTAAATACTCAATTCTTCCATAACCCAAGGGATGTTTCGGATCCGGTTCTTTCTGCGATAATTTTATTCCCACAATGACGACAATGGAAACGATCGCTGTACTAATCGTCTCTATTCCATCTAAAATCATCGTAAACGAATGAGTCAAAATTCCACTGGAAATTATAAAAAACGACAAAAATAAACTCGCGACAACACCAATCGAAGCAGTGAGAACAATTTCTCGATCCCTGCCTTGCTTGTAATGTCGTATGCTGCTCTTGTAATTTTTCTCCACCAAATCACCCAACTCCTCACTTCATTCTACCATAAACGATGCGCTCGACACATTCCACTGCCGAACGCTTGACAAAATCACAGCCATCCACGTACTATAATTGTGACTCACGCCGTAGATGGTACCGCTCTCCACGTATTCTGCGGCGACCAATCACGCATCTTATTTCCTTTTATTCCGTATCACTTTCATTATAAAGCTGCATATCATAGTGCGTTCCATCCTCATAGGACTCTGTCGGCGAAAACGTACCAATCAATATGCATTTGTTCAGGAAGAACGTCGGGAATATCTTCCGTCGGAAGAAAAAACGACTGATAGATGTCCTTAATTTATTCCATATCCACCTCTTTTTGCGATGTGATTACCCACTTGCCATCCCGCTGCTCCAAGGTGTACTCCAAATCTTTTCCTTCTTTAAAATTTCCGAATTTCTCCGCAGTCGACCCACCGATAATCTGTGCTTTTACTGTCGCGCGTTTTCCTTCAACATTCCCATTTAAACTAATGGTATACCCGACACCATCACATATGCCATCATCGAACTCATGAAGATAATCGCCATTCCAACAACAAGTATCTACAACATAGCTGTACTGCCAATTGTAGTAGTCGTCATAAGGGAATGCAGCAAGCACATCCAAACGCTTATCCAGTTGCTCCTCTACCTTCTCCATGCCTTCAACATTTTCATACTTCTCTTTTAAACTGCAGACTTCAATATATTGCATAACCGTATCCATTGGATCAGTTGGAACCTCTCGCAGTTCAATACCGGAAGACACCAGCTTCTGACCTTCATCGCTTACATCATAAGTAAAATGCATTGGATTCCAAAAGGTGAAACAATCTCTGCAATATACCGTCGACTGATCAAAAACACCATCCCCATCCCGATCAATAAGCTGCGCTTGATCATATGCGGTTTGCACGTACTCATCAATAAAAATTGTCAGTTGGTTTTCATCGACACGAAGCAGTGCAAAACTTTCTATATCACGAATCTTTTTTACATGAATATAAATCATACTGTGATTTGCACCGAAGATACATACCGGTTTTACTTCGATGACATCGGGGTACCCATTGATCATACCATTAATGCGACAACTATTCCATGAGCTCCCTTCACCTTCATTATCCTGAAGATTGTACTGCCATGAATCCAAGACTTCCACGCCGCTATCATAAAAAGACACATACAAAAGTGCAAGCGGTTTCTCTTTCTCTAAAAAAATCAAGCCTCGGTCACTACTTGAATCATCCGAATCAAAGGAACCATAGTATTCCTCTACAATCTCGTCCTCGCTGTAAGCGTATTCTTCCGATAGCAGCTCTCGAACTCTTTTTTTATAATTCACTAATTTTTCGTCATTAATTGGACGATCAAAAAAAACGTCATCTAAATTCTTTTCCCCCAAAGGATTATTATCATACTCGGCGGTCGCGAATTCCGAACTACCGGAAACTTGACTCTCCGCTTGAGTGATATCAATTTCCGAACTCGAATCCTTTGATTTCGAATCGTTCTTCACACCACAAGCACTTAGCAAAAACGCTACAACCAGCAATACCGCCACGTATTTTTGACATCTCATAATACCCTCCTCCGAATAATAGGTACATTAATTATATCATTAAAGCTTCCGCCATTAAAATTTTCACGGTGAACATACTGCCCGTCATACCTATGAAAAAAAGACGGGATTGCTCCCGTCTTTTGATTTATTTCTATTTTAGATTCTCGTCGATTACTCGATAATATCGATAACCGCACCAGCTCCAACTGTTCTACCACCTTCACGAATAGAGAAACGAAGCTCTTTCTCAATAGCGATAGGAGAGATAAGCGTAATCGTCATCTCTACGTTGTCACCAGGCATACACATTTCTGTTCCAGGTTCAAACTCGATGGAACCGGTAACGTCAGTAGTCCTGAAGAAGAACTGAGGTCTGTATCCTTGGAAGAATGGAGTGTGTCGTCCACCCTCTTCTTTCTTAAGAACGTATACTTGCGCTTTGAACTTAGTGTGTGGATTGATTGAACCAGGCTTAGCAAGAACTTGTCCTCTTTCGATTTCAGTTCGTTGAACACCACGAAGAAGTAGTCCAAGGTTATCCCCTGCACGACCTTCGTCGAGAAGTTTGTGGAACATCTCAACACCGGTAACAACAACTTTTCTGATGTCTTCTTTCAACCCAACGATTTCCACTTCGTCTGAAGGGTGAATTGCTCCTCTTTCCACACGACCTGTAGCAACAGTACCACGACCAGTGATTGAGAATACGTCCTCGACAGGCATTAGGAACGGCTTGTCAGTGTCTCTCTCCGGCTCCGGAATATAGTCGTCAATAATGTCGAATAGCTCTACGATTTTTTCAGCCCACTGCTCGTCGCCCTCAAGAGCTTTTAGCGCACTACCACGGATGATTGGTGTGTCATCAGCTGGGAACTCATAGTAGTCAAGAGCTTCTCTGATTTCCATTTCAACAAGTTCAAGCATCTCTTCATCATCAACCATGTCACATTTGTTCATAAAGACAACGATGTAAGGAACACCAACCTGTCTAGAAAGTAGGATATGCTCTTTTGTTTGAGGCATAACACCGTCAGTAGCAGCAACAACCAGGATTGATCCGTCCATCTGTGCAGCACCTGTGATCATGTTCTTAACGTAGTCTGCGTGTCCTGGGCAGTCAACGTGAGCATAGTGTCTCTTCGGTGTCTCGTACTCTACGTGTGAAGTAGAGATAGTGATTCCTCTTTCTTTCTCCTCTGGAGTTTTGTCGATTTTATCAAACTCGACCTTCTCCCCTGAGCCATACTTCTCATTTAGAACCCTTGTGATCGCTGCGGTAAGAGTTGTTTTACCGTGGTCAACGTGTCCAATGGTTCCAATGTTAACATGTGGCTTGTT
>PDWJ01005374.1_pt1 | contig 10570 bp, 12 predicted proteins | sample 1430881 | NCBI WGS metagenome assembly PDWJ01 (sample SAMN01162460, study PRJNA174530) | Oral metagenome, whole genome shotgun sequencing project. | biome: Marine environment; feature: Marine mammal; material: Swab sample of the gingival sulcus; isolation source: swab sample of gingival sulcus... | reverse complement strand
GCAGGAAGTCTGCGGCAATTTCTTCATTCAGGTACTGAAGAATATCGCCTTCTTCATCTTTGTCGATCAGCTTCCAAAGAATATTACGCACCCGTGGCGGAGAGGACTCAATAAGGTGGGCCGTTTCTGATGGTGCCATCGAGCGCAGCATCCGTCGAACTTCGACAAAGGTTCCCGACTCTAGCGCTTCATTAAACGCCTGTAGCGTTTGCTGGGTAAGTTTTGCGTTAGGATTCTTAGCCATGGCGTTCGACTCTTTAAACTGCGCGACTGTATTGCCGGTGGTCGGGTATTGGTTCTTCCTTATCAGATAAAAGCCTTCAGGGAAAAACCGGGAGCTGACCGGTAAGTTTAGCTTTAAATGCTATGGGTGTGATGTAAAACTCGGTTAAATAACGAAATTTTTCGTCTTGGGAAAATCGGCGGCTATTGTAGCGCCGGGATACGAGAGTCTCAAATAATTATTCTGCTTCGTCGAACCGGTTATTAATGAGTTCACAAACAGCATTCAGAGCTTCCTGCTCATCGGCGCCGCTGGCTTCAATGTTAAGCATTACACCTCGGTTGGCGGCGAGCATAAGAACAGACATAATGCTCTTGGCGTCTGCCATTTGGTTATCTTTGTTGATCGTAATCTGGGATTGGAAGCGGCTGGCTGTAGCCACCAGTTTGGAGGCTGCCCTGGCATGCAGCCCCAGCTTGTTGATGATTTCTATTTCAACTTGTATGGACATTGATAGGCGGATTTTTAATTTCAGTGATTGAGTTGTTAGCAGCTTATCCTGCAAGCTAAGAGTATGAGGATTATAGCTCTCTATGTCTAGATTGTACGTTGGTATACAGTTGCCGAAAATGCTCAGTGAGCCTTTCCGTGACGTACACCGAACGATGCTGGCCGCCGGTACAACCAATGGCAATGGTTGTGTAGCTGCGGTTGTTTTCTTCAAAACTGGGCAACCATTTAGTTAAATAATCCTCTATGTCATGGATCATATCATTAACAGAGTCGTGCCCCTTCAGAAACTGGATCACATTGTCATCAAGCCCGGTATGCTGCCGTAATTCAGCAACCCAGTGGGGATTGGGCAGGTTGCGAACATCAAATACGTAGTCAGTATCTGTAGGTATGCCATGCTTAAATCCGAAGGACTGAAACAGTATTGCCATGCCAGTGCCGGGGCAGTCAGCTACTCGTTCTTTGATCAAGTCGCGTAAGCCATACAAATTCAGTTTGCTGGTTTCAATATGGAGTGAGGCGGCGGTGGCGATTGGGTCCAGCAATTCTTTTTCCCGGTGGATAGCTTCTTTAAGGGAAACCTTGTCATTGCTGATCGGGTGTTTACGGCGCGTTTCCGAAAAACGCTTAAGCAGAGTCGGTTCGTCGGCATCCAGATAAACCACTTGAACAGAGTCTGCTTTTTGTTGGAGCTCTTTAAGCACGTCGGGAAAGTGACTTAGCTGGCTTGGGTGGTTGCGAGCATCGATGCCGATGGCGGCTTTTAATGGGGCGTTGTTTGCCGGTGGTTCCAGCTTGCTGATTAAAGAAGGTAATAGGGTAACCGGCAGGTTATCGACAGAGTAGTAGCCGATGTCTTCAAGTACATTGAGCGCTGTTGTTTTACCCGAACCGGATCGGCCGCTGATAATAACAATTTCCATGGCACACCTGCATTTGTTCTGGCCTGAATAGTCATCCATCCAGGTACCTTATTATTAAACAGCTTATTTTACCCGATAAATCGTTGGAAAAGGCTTTCTTTATCGAGGGCACTGCGCATTGAATCCCTGATGGCTTCATCAGAAAAGCGCTGGGCAATCTGGCTGAGTAATTGCAAGTGCTCTTCAGTTGCTTCATCGGGTACCAGCATAATGAATATCAGATCTACCGGTTCGTGGTCAATAGCATCAAAATCTACAGCTTCCTGAAGTTTTAACAGCGTGCCTATGGTGCGGGTGCAGTGTTTGGATCGGCAGTGAGGGATGGCAACACCTTTGCCGATAGCGGTGCTGCCAAGTTTTTCTCTGGAAATAAGGCTGTCGAACAGTTCGTTTGTGGTGAATTCTGGGAACTGCCGGGCGATAAGCCCAGCAGCATTTTCCAAAACTCGCTTTTTACTCGCTCCTTCTACATTAATGAAAGTGAGATCAAGCGAGGTGATGTCGGCTACATCCATTGATTAGAAACTCTTAATTAACGGGCTGTCCCGTGACGACGGCTAGTGTTTTTTTCTTTGTGCTTGATTACTTGTCGGTGAGTGCATCAATGGCTGCATACATGTCCTCGGATTCTGCGTTGGCAAACAGGTCAGCACCTTTGACATGAATAGTAGCCTCCGCTTTCTGGCGGTTTTTCTCAATGCTGAGAATTGCATTAATGCTAACAATGTCGGCTGCGTGTCGTTCCAGCTTCGATAGCTTTTCAGTGGTGTAGTCTTTTAATGAATCGGTTACTTCAACGTGGTGTCCACTGATACTTACTTGCATAAGCCACTCCTTTTGTGGTAGGCGATATTTATTGTTTGTAGTATGTGTGGTGTTGCGTAGTACTTACTTTTATACCAGTCTCTTGCGTTCGTTGGAAGGTGGTATGTTCATCGCTTCACGATATTTCGCAATAGTACGACGTGCAACCTTAATATCTTGCTCTTCCAGTATCTTCACGATTTTACTGTCGCTAAGGGGTTTTTTCGGCTCTTCGCCGGCAATCAGTTTTTTGATCATGGCTCTGATGGCTGTTGATGAACATTCTCCACCCGAACCTGTGCTGACATGGCTGGAAAAGAAATACTTTAATTCAAAAATACCACGTGGGGTATGCATATATTTCTGGGTGGTCACACGGGAAATTGTAGACTCGTGCATTTCTACGGCTTCTGCAATATCGTGCAGTACCAGCGGTTTCATGGCTTCTTCGCCTTCTTCGAAAAAGTCAATCTGGTATTCAACGATTCGGGTTGCGACCTTTAAAAGTGTTTCGTTGCGGCTCATCAGGCTTTTGATAAACCAGCGTGCCTCCTGCAGGTTATTCTTTAAAAATGTGTTGTCGTTGCTGGAATCAGCCCTTTGGATCAGCGATGCATACCCCTGGTTAACTTTTAATCGTGGTGTTGCTGCAGGGTTTAGCTCTACCTTCCAGCGGTTTTTGTGTTTATAAACAATAACATCAGGAACCACATATTCAGTGCGGCCAGAGTCAACACTGGAGCCTGGGTGGGGATTTAAGGTACGTATTAAAGCGATGGCTTCTTTTAGCTGGGATTCGCTGAGTTTGCCTTTACGCATAATCAAGTTGAAATCCCGCGACCCTAGTGATTCGATAAAGGTGTCCACAACTTTTATCGCTTCCTCAAGATAAGGAGTGTCGGCTGCCAGTTGTTGGAGTTGGATTAGCAGGCATTCTCTTAGATTACGGGCCGCAACGCCTGGTGGGTCAAATTGTTGAACCCTGTGTAATACTGCTGATACTTCATCTATAGAGATATCATGCCAATCGGCATCATTGCCCTGGGAATCCGCATTACTTTGTTTTGTGTCAGTTTGTGAGGTATCGCTTTCTTCGGCAAGCACTGTTTTTGGGTCTATGCCAAGCGCTTGCAGCTCCTCATCCTGTAAGCGAAACAGATCTGCGATAACCTCGGTTTGTGCCAGCAGGCTTTCCCGAATATCTTCAACCGATGCACACAAGTAACCGCGTTCGTCTATCGCTTCAATAATGGCAATGGCAATGGCTTTATCCAGTTGTGACATCGGAGTGAGGTTAAGTTGCCACATTAACTGGTCGTAAAGGGTTTCTTCTTCGCTGTTGCGGCTTTCAAAATCAAAGTCGTCATCTGCTGTGCTGCTGGCGGGGCCGGAGCTGGTGTAGCTGGCTTCCTGATAAACATCGTCCCAGTTACTGTCAACGGGGAGGTCATCGGGCAGGTCGTGCTGATTGCTCAGGTCTACCGAGGTATCTTCATTGTTCTGGCTTTGCAAATCGTTGCTGTTATCGACTGTTGTTGCGTTCTGTGAGAAGTCCACCACGGGTTCGTGAGAAGGGTCGCTGGCGGCAGCAGTGGTTTCTGCGGTATCGGAGGTATCTTTTTCGGTAGTGCCAGTCTCAGTTTCAGGGGAATCATCCGTCTCTAACAGCGGATTGGACTCTAAAGCCTCCTGGACTTCAGATTGCAGATCTAACGAAGACAGCTGAAGCAAGCGAATCGCCTGCTGGAGCTGGGGAGTCATCGTTAGATGCTGACCAATTTTTAACTGTAACGTTGGTTTCATGGATTCCTTGAATCGCTCTCGGAAGCTGTCATAACGCTGAATTTTTCAGCAATTAACGGCATCAACCGTACTGGCTTGCGATTATTCTATTCGCTGAAAAGTGCTAAAGCAATTTACATGCCTTAGTTTTATTATAGGTAAGATTTGGTAAGGTCAAAGCTTAAATTGCTGACCTAAATAGACTTCTCTTACTTTATCGTTTTCAAGGATTTGATCGGTGTTGCCTTCGGCAATGATATGACCTTCGCTGACAATATAAGCCTTTTCACAAATATCCAGGGTGTCGCGAACATTATGGTCGGTAATCAGAACACCAATACCCCGGTTCTTCAGGTGTGTGATGATCTGTTTGATATCGTTGACCGAAATAGGGTCAACGCCGGCAAAGGGTTCATCAAGCAGAATAAAAGCTGGATCTGTAGCCAGTGCTCTGGCAATTTCCACGCGGCGGCGTTCACCACCGGAAAGCGCCATGCCAAGAGAGTCTGCAATATGGTTAACATTAAATTCATCCAGCAGTGCTTCCAGTTTTTCTTTTCGCTGTTTGCGGTTTAAGTCCTTGCGGGTTTCTAATATGGCAAGAATATTTTCTTTTACTTTCAGTTTGCGAAAAATGGAGGCTTCCTGCGGCAGATAGCCAATGCCTTTTGCTGCCCGGCCATGCATGGGTAAATGAGTAATGTCGTGATCATCAATCGCAATGGTGCCCCTATCCTGGGGAATAATACCGACAATCATATAAAAACAGGTGGTTTTACCTGCACCGTTTGGGCCCAACAAACCAACGATCTGGCCGCTGTCAATGGATAGAGATACGTCTTCAACAACGTGCCTGTTTTTGTAGCTCTTGGCTAAATGGGTTGCGGATAATCTACTCATTATGGGTGGATTCTTTCGAGTCAGCTTGTGTCGTGTCAGTTTGTGGTTGCAGAACCATTTTTACGCGTTCATCCCCAGAGCCATTATTATCGTTGGTTTGTGTCACTGCCTTGCCTTTAGCTTGCAGCTTTTGCTGTTTAATATCGTATTCAATGATGTTGCCTTGAAACAGGTTGTTGTTTTGTACAACTTTTGCCTGATCGGTTAATACGATTTTTTCTTTTGTTACATAGTATTCGATGGTGCGGGCCTGCGCTTGAATGGGTTTGTCGCTTGCGCTTGGTTGTTGTGCGAATTGTGCTAATTCGCCGCTGGCAATAACCTTTTCAACTTTGCCTTGGGAGCCCGCTTCAATCGTTAATTGATGGGCTTTTATTTTTAAGGTGCCCTGCTTGAGTTCTACGTTGCCACGATAAATGGCTTTTCCTGCCCTGTCATCTAAGATGGCACTGTCGGCTGATACATTAATGGGTTGATACTTGTCGCGGTCTAATGCGACGGAAGATGTGTTTATCAGGCAAAGCAGTGCGCTTGCAATGGATAAAACCAAAAGCTTAAATTTAGAGTGTCGCTGGCACATATTGGCTTCTCACCTGAGATAAAAGTTTAACTTTACCGGCCCTTATATCAATCAATAAGCCGTTGGCTTTGGTGGTATGTGGTGACTGCGTTATGGTCACCGGTTCGTCTGTTTTTGCAATTTCTTCGTTTGGTCGTATTAGAAGTGATTCGGTATTAAAAGTAAGAGTATCCCGGTTAGCAAGGGGTTTGGAAATATTAACGGCGCCTGATAAAACCAGGGTGTCGCCATTATCACGTACTACGCCAGTATGGGCGGTAGCGGTCCAGTCGATAATGTCAGTATCAAATTTTTTAAAAAAGGCTATGGTGGGTGATGTCATTTCGGCAGTTGATTTTAACGAGTAATAAATGGCGGTATCGGCTTCCATTCGATATTGGCGAATACCCAGTTTGTTAAAAACAGTTTGGCGAAAATCCTGCACAATCGCTTCGGGTGCCAGACGTTTTAGTGCCTGGTTGTTGGCGTTTACAGCATGGATGTCGCTTTCACCGTACCAGTAAAAAGCCGCCGCCAACATGGTCAGCAGAAGGGCTCCTAATAAAATGATACGGCGTTGATCCATTTCAGTGCTCCGCTGTTACTTGCTCAGGCATGATTGGTGATAATGGGCTAAATGGCCTTGTGCATCGAGTATAAATTCACAGAATTCTCTGACTGCACCATGGCCACCCCTGTGATTGCTGATCCAGTCGGCATGCTTCAGCACCAGTTGGGTGCCATCAGCAACGGTTGCGCCAAAGCCTGCGTGGCGAATAGCGGGCAGGTCGGGTAGATCATCGCCCATGTAACCAACATCTTCCAGTTGCATGCCAATATCGCTTAGTAATTCATTCAAGGCGGTTATTTTATCTTCACGGCCCTGGTACCAATAATCAAAGCCAAGCTCGTTGGCGCGGCGGTTAACCAGCTCCGAACTGCGGCCTGTGATTATGGCGGTTTTAATACCGTGCTTTTGCAGCAGCTTAATGCCCAGGCCATCTTTGACGTTAAAGGCTTTTAATTCATCGCCTTTACTACTGTAGTATAAAGCACCATCAGTCATTACGCCGTCTACATCAAATACGGCAATTTTTACTTTTTTAGCTTTTTCTGAAGCTGCTGTCATTACATTACGCCTGCTTTTAATAAATCGTGCATGTTGAGTGCGCCAACGGGGCGCTGTTGTTCATCAACCACAATCACCCCGTTGATTGAATTATCTTCCATAAGTTTAAGTGCCTCAGCTGCCAGCATATGGGGGGTGACGGTTTTGCAGCCTTTGGACATTACCTCTTCAATTCGGGTGGTTTTGACATTGAATTCATGATCAAGTGCCCGGCGCAGATCACCATCGGTAAACAAACCGGCCAGCGTACCATCGTCGTTGGTAATACAGGTCATGCCCAAACCTTTGCGGCTCATTTCCATGAGTGCATCGCTTAATGCGGTTCCTGCGGGAACCGAGGGCAGGCCATCGCCACTGTGCATAATGTTTTCCACCAGCAGTAGCAAACGCCTGCCCAAACTGCCACCTGGGTGAGACAGTGCAAAGTCATCAGCGGTAAACCCGCGGGCTTCCAGCAACGCAACAGCCAGCGCATCGCCCATGACCAGGGTGGCGGTGGTACTGGCAGTAGGCGCCAGGTTCAGCGGGCAGGCTTCTTTAGCAACGGTAACATTCAGGTTGGCGTCAGCCTGCCTGGCGAGCTCTGATTCCGGGTTGCCTGTCATGCTGATTAAGGCTGCCCCTTTGCGCTTAATCAACGGCAATATGGTAACAATTTCTTCAGTTTTGCCTGAATTTGAAATGGCAATTACCGCATCATCACCGGTGATCATTCCTAAATCCCCGTGGCTGGCTTCGCCAGGGTGAACAAAAAAAGCCGGGGTGCCGGTGCTGGCAAGGGTGGCGGCGATCTTGTTGCCGATATGACCTGATTTACCCATACCAGTCACAATGACTCTGCCGTTGCATTTTAAAATCAGTTCACAGGCTTTGGCGAAATCTTCATCAATGTGTTCAAGCAGGGCGGTGGTGGCTTGGGCTTCAATATCAACTACGCGCTTTCCTGCGGCTTTAAAATCGAAACTTAAAGGCATGAGGCTTCCTGTTTATGCGATAGATCTTAGGTATAAAGTATACATATAGGCAATATATCCTGTTAAAAGGATAATGCCTTCAACTTTGGAGAGTTGCTTGCGTTTTTTGGGAATCAGTACGAACAACGTTAAGGCCAGTGTAAACAGCACCATGGCACCGTAGTCACGAATGAAAATTTCCTGCGTAATTTCAATGGGGTAAATAACAGAAGCAACGGAAAGTACAGCAAGTAAATTAAGTATGTTGGAACCAATAATGTTGCCAAGGGCTATATCGTGGTGGTTGCGCAATGCGCTGGCGATGGAGGCAGCCATTTCTGGCAGGCTGGTGCCGATTGCGACGATGGTTAAACCAATCACCACTTCACTGACCCCCAGGCTGGTTGCAATATCAACGGCACCCCATACCAGCAGGCGTGAACTGATAATCAGCACAACTAACCCGATAGTAAAAGAAATAATAGATTCTTTGGTACCGTAGTCCGGAATTTCTTCATCAATGTTGGCTGTTTCGATGGATTCTTCGGGATGCTCGGTTTTGTAGCGAAACATCAGATACATAAGAATCACCAGCACTACCATGAGTGTTAAGCCGTCATCGGTGTTGAGTACCAGATCATGCAGCAGAAAGCCGCAAATGGCCGTCACAGCCAGCAAAGCGGGTAGATCCTGTTTAAGCAGGCCTTGTTTCACCGGCAATGCTGCGACCAGAGCGGTAACCCCTAATACCAGGCCGATATTGGCAATATTGGAGCCCAGGGCATTTCCAAGAGCGAGCTCGGATGCGTTTTCCAGTGCTGCTGTAATGGATACAAATATTTCGGGTGCCGAGGTTCCCAGTGATACGATGGTCAGGCCAATCATTACCTTCGACATACCAAACCCTTCGGCAAGGCCGACGGACCCATCAACAAATTTATCTGCGCTCCAGACAAGAAGCACTAATCCAACAACGATGGCGGCAATAGCTAATAGCATGGTGTTCCGTTTGGATGGTGAATATCAATTCAGAAAATTAACGTGTAACCCATTTCGCAGAATGAAAAGCCAGATAAAGCTGTACTTTTGGTTTCTTGCCTATGGGCCTGTTATACATTTTCGTTTCTCTACAATAAACTTAATAACTGATAGTTGCGGGTTTTGAATAGAGTGTTTTCTTTGTTTGTATTTACAACCCTATACTTAAGTGCCACACCATACTCAATTTTTGTTTTGGATGCTTTAGTTTTTGTGAGGTTGCGAAATTCTATTGCTCTTCGATCAATAGGCAAGCTATTTATCGATGTTAATGAGGATTCTGACAAAGGTGCCAACTCGCTTTTTAATCTTGAAGACGTGGCAATTTTCCCATTGTGATAGAAAGATATGCTGTCAACCGTGACGTAACTTTTCGTTTTGTTAGTTAAATAAAATAATCCATTTTTTAGTATTAGCTCAATATGGCTGTCTTTCGCTCTAAAGCTCTTTGGTTGAACATCTTTATAGGAAATAGAGTCAACAAATACATTGACTTTAAATTTAGCTTCAGACGAGGCGACATTTTTTGGGCATTTAATTCGATAGTTAACATCTGCCATCTCTCTGTTTCGACAAGTTACTGATAGCGTGGATGTTGCTTGGTTTAGTTTCTTAAGAATCTGTGAATTTCTGTTCTTCACCAGAAGTACTAGGTTATCCATGGTTTTAGCTTGTAAATAGCCAACATCATCTTTAGAGGGAATGATGTTTTTTGAAACTGAAATATAATTCTTAAAAGCTGATGCGTTATTGCCAAAAAGCCCTGATTTATCATGCAGGTTAATATTGGGTGTGGGGTTTGCTGCATTTTTATAGTTGTGTGCTACCTTGTTATAAATTTGATTGAATTTTGACATTTCAGCATTGTATTCATTCATCAGGGTAAGGTGGTTATCAACAAGGCGGCTTTTTGCTTCTTTTGTTGAAGAGAGGTATTTTTTCCAATTAAATTTAACTGCTCCGGGTGGCATAGGAGCACCTGCACCAAGTGAAAGTACTGAAAAAAACACGTACCCAGCGGTTTTTTTGACAGTAAAATCTGTTCCCTTGGTTCTAAATAGTTTTTCATTCCCAGTCTTGCATGTAATGTCTTTATTCGTTATCTCAACAATACCAGTAAGGCAGTCTTCTTTTGAGGTGTCCCACATTGGCTTCATATCTGTAAGCCTCACCCAAGGCTGGTTGGCTCTGTATGTCTCCGAAAATTCTGTGAAAAAATAGCCATCTCCTTGCTTTTCTAGTTTCCCATAAATTTTATGTTCCAAGTTAATGCTGTCGTGCGCCGAATTTAAGCTATCTGGCGTTGAGATTTTACTCCTATCGTTTTGACTGTTTGTAGTACAGCCGCTTACGCTGAGTAGAACAAAAATTAGTAAGAATGTTGCTCCTTTCATTTAACCCTGTTGCTCCTGTTTGTTTCATCGTCAGCAGCATATTGTACCGATATGTGCTTGAATAGGTAGCCATTAATAAGAAATACCGGCCAAAAATACAAATCTCTGGTTAGAAATTTAACGGGTATTGCAGGCAGCGATCTTTAGTAGAATCGGGCTTTGCTCCTTAAACTATCATTCTGGCTGAATTTCAGGGATCAAGAGAGTGTCAGCCCGGTTCGTTTTAACTTTGTTAAGGCAGCTTTGTTCCTGCTATTTCCAAGGCTGCTTTGTCGAAAGTATAAACTGTTGAAACCTTATCCTGGGTTAGTTGACCGTGGCGCTTTGCTTTATTAACGATTAGCGCATCAGG